>BNJU01004903.1_pt1 | contig 312916 bp, 437 predicted proteins | sample 8539281 | NCBI WGS metagenome assembly BNJU01 (sample SAMD00202456, study PRJDB9452) | human saliva metagenome | isolation source: human saliva | place: Japan
TCTATCCGACTTTACTTCCTGCTTTTTCTAAAAATAATGGCTCATTACCAGTTTCCTCCTAACTTTTTCTATTTTTATTTCTAATGTTTATTTTATCACTGAATTTCAATTATTCATAATACTCCCCTGCTGTATTATCAAAATCACTTTTACCTTTCAATACTTTTTACTATATCCAAGAAATAAATCTGTAAACGATGAATCAGTATACTGTACATTTTCTCTATATATCTTATTTTTGTAACGCCATTTTTAATTTCATATACTCTTATTGGCTTATAATAAGCATATCTATCAGTTATATAAATTCTTGTTGTCTTTTTCATCTCCAACCAACTTCAAATAATTTTTAACTTGTTTAACAGACTGTTTAATCCTTCACTCAGATTAACTGAATATTTTACTGAAATATCAATCACCTGATCAATTTCATCGAAAATTTCCTTTACATCAAAATCATCATCATACTGTCTTTGGTTTTTAAATTCTGTAATACTTACCGAATCTATCATAGGTAACTTTTTATTATTCTTTTCATTTCTTCTTATCTTTTATCTTGGAAAAATATGAACTATATACAATATTACGTGGTTCCCAGTAATAAATTGTCATAAAATTGACAAACTTTACAGATTGAAAAATATTAATATCATAAAAAGATAGATTTCCACTTTCTTCTTTTTATTTCCTGAAAAATTAGTATTGCCATCTGCACTGCTAACAATAAAATCAAATAAGCGATAACAGCTATATTAAATCTTTTTATTCAAATCCCTATAACTCGAATATTTTATAAAAACATTATAAAACCGCAATAAAACTTGTTATGTATTTATTGCCTTCCATTTTATGCCATCTACGCAAATTAGAAAAATATCCCTGTAATAATTACTAGCAGATATATTCCTGTAAGTTTTTCCCTGATTCCCCATTATTCAGCAACATAAAGAGTTTTTCCCATTAATAGCAAATATACCCAAGTACCAGTTTGAAATACTTATTTTTATTCATTATGAAATTCTCATTTTCTTTTATTTTACTATTATAACATATTTTCACAATTACATATCCATTTTTATCTTACAAATATTTTTCAAAAATTATTGCATATACAAAAACTTCTTGCATTCTTATAAATTTTTATATAATAAACTTAACACAAAACTAGTAATTTGAAAAATTTTGTGTATAAATAAAAATAAAATTTTATGGAGGTTTTGAAATGATTAAAAAACTTGTTGAAATAGAAGGACTGCACTGCAGAAAAACTGTGCAAAAAGTGAAAGATGTTTTATACGGACTGCCGAAGTAGAAAAATGTGAAGTAAACCTTTCTAATAAAAATGCAAAAGTTACTTTTAAATGAAGAAGTTGACGATTTGCTGATAGTGGATGTAATTAATGGTGCTGGGCATTATAAAGTGAAGGATGTTACAGAAATTTCTAATCTTTTTATTAACTATTTATTTGCAAAAATTAAAAATTATTTTTAAATTGAGTTGATTTTTTATTATAAATGTTATAATAATGATGTAAAAGAATAAAAATTCTCATTAGATGTTACAATCAAAGAGAGCAACCCCAAAGTAAGCTCTCTTTTTAGTTATTTCCAAAAATTCTTGTATTAAAAATTATTACTATTTGTAATAAAAATTACTAAACTAGATTTTTATCAATAACGTTCTCATCATAGTATTACCTCCTTTCTCTAGGATTGCTATAAATTATATCATTTTTTGATTATGTTTGTATATTCTATTTTTAATAATCAAATTACAAATTTTTATAAAATAAAAAGATGATATTGAACAATTTCACTGATCTTTATCATCTTCCAACGATTTTCTATAGCTGATCCTATTTCTCACAGTATCATCGGTAAATAGCATCATCGAAAAATGAAACTGATCTAAATAACACATTGTTTTCATCCAGCTGTATCTGAAGAGTTATCCTTCTAAAACGGGATTTTGAGAATTTAATTCGTCTTCTAATATTTTCGTTTTTAAATTATTTTGCATTTTTCTTTTTGATATTTGCTTACCATATGGGAAGATTAAATAATCTTCTTCAAATATCAGTTGATATTGAGATTGCTTTTTCATGCTCAAAAACTATGTATTTGATATTTTTTTATTCTTATATCTTGTGCATTTAATGTGAAATTGCCCATTTGTCCAGCATCGAATTTGCTCTTACAAAAATCATAAACAAAATGAAAAGCATTACATATAGAAATTCCTGCCCCATAGCTGTAAATGAAGTAGCAAGTTTTTCTGAATCTTTTAGAGAATTGCCATAGTAGAACCACAATTCCATAAATCACTGCAACTATTGATGTGGCAATCATTGTTGTTTTATCGTCATTTATTTTAATTCCTTTAATTAATATTAAACTTATTTTCCACTATTTCTCCTGCCTTAATTTAGGTTTTATTCCCTTATCTGCCCTTCTCCCCTAATCACATACTTCGTCGTAGTCAGTCTCTTATTCCCATATAGCCATCGAGCGTGCAGTTTTTGTGTGGAAATTCGATTTCTCCTCCGAAACCGAATTCTCCGCGTCGGAAAAATCTTGTTGATGCGTTTAAATAAACGTTGGCTGAATCTACTTCGTTTAGGAATTTTTCAGCATTTTCTATAGATTTTGTCAAAGATTGAGTCAGAATGGTGCGTTCCATGATTATTTTATGTATTCAATTGCTTCATCTATGTTTTTAACTAATTTTAGTGACATTATTAGATCCAAGTATTCAGCTCCAAAATCCTCTTCTGTTGCCAATTTTACATCATTTCTGTTTCCAACAATTTCTAGATGCTTCTTTGCTGTATCTTAGCTCTACGCAGTCTTTTAAAAGCATTTCTGTTAATTCAGGCAGTATTGCTTTTTGCAATGTTTTCGTGGATAAGTGTTGTTTTCGATGGCATTACATACGCTTGGACGTTGAACTTTAGCATTTTCGATAATTGGTAATGCCTGTTTTATATCAGCTGTTTCGTCCACAAAGATATGACAGATTCCTGCACCCTGTTTCTATCATTGAATTGTTGCGTTTTCTATGATGAATCTTTTTAGTCCCTTTTTCCTCCTCTTGGGATAATTACATCAATATACTTGTCTGCATCGGATTAAGTCCTTCACAGTTCCCTTTCGGCTTTTCTACAAGCTGAACTGTATTTTTGGCAATCCGTGAGCATCTGCAACTCTATTTAATAAATTATTCAAATAAATATTTGAATTTAGGGCATCTTCTGACCCACGTAAAATTATCGCATTTGAAGATTTTATTGCAAGTCCTGCCGGATCTACTGTAACGTTTGGACGAGGATTCATAAATCATTCCGATTACTCGAGCGGAACTCCTTTTTAGCAATATTCATTCCATTTTATGATTCCATCCTGTAACGACTTCTCCAATTGGATCGGAAACATAGCCATTTCACGCAGACTTTGAGCCATCCCTTCTATTCTGCTGTCTGTAAGCTCCATTCTATCCAGCAAGGAAAAATGCCATTCCATTTTTCTACCATTTTTCCATATCTATTTTGTGTTTGCACTTTATTTCCTCTTTTTATTTATCAATTCATCTGCTACTGCAAACAATGCATCATTTTTGTTTTTGTTCCAATTTTCAAAAAGTTCCTTGAAGCTACTTTTTGCTTTTTCTCCCAAGTTCTTCTATATAATTCATATATTCCTCATTTCTTAATTTATCTAATTTCTAAAAAGATTTCCAGCTTTTCTATTCCTATCCTTCATCTTTTTATTTTTTCTACGTTCTATAAATATAGCTATTATAAACATAACTACAAAATAGTTAAAAACAGCCAGTAAATCACTGGATATCTTCTAGCCCAGCCAATATTAAAAATATTCGTCGTAACTTCTATTTAAAATGTCAAAAATTTTACATCCGGATATTGCTTTTTAAAAATTACTGCTAAGTTTAATACTTCTGACAAATATATTGCCAAATATGAAAATGCACATACAGCTTATACTAAAAATATTTATTTCCAATTGTCATACAGATTGTTAAATTACTGCCACTTTTCCAATCTGATTCATTCCAGCTATTAATTTCTCTAATTTTTCTTTCTTTTCTTTCCAAAGAAATTTCCAAATATAACTCCAATATTCATAATTCACAGCCAACATCACCATAATATGTCTTATATTATTTTGAGCTGACAAAAAGCAAAAGTGCAGTTGCAATTATAAAGCCTAAAAATCCACCAAGAAATGTGTATAATTTATTTTCATTTTTATTAAAAATATTTTCACTCTTCACTTGCTTCTCCCTTTCTACTCATTCGCTCGAAAGTATTAATTATTGTTTCCTAATAAATTTGTATTATGAATCAACGCTTTGTCTGACAAATGCAATATTTTTATTTCCAGCTTTATCTGTTATATTTATTCTTCCAGCCATTGTGCTTATATTGTAGTCATTCGTTATAAACTTCATTATCCAGAGCCAAGGCTTCTCTTGTAACCTTTATTCTAATGCTTTGTTCCAATTTTTAGCTATATACTTTTAGATTCAACGCCATTACAGATGGATTATTAAATAAAAATTCAACTGGTTCACCATTTTCAATTTTTTCTCATAGCTTTTTGGATAGTTAATTACAAAATCTTGTTGAAAAAGTCAGAGGCATTACTTGGATAACCCGTCAGCAGCCTATATTTTTTCCAAGTTCCTTATTATCTTTATACCATATCTCAAAAATGTATTTGTCTCATTATATTCGAATATATATTCCAAATTTTCATAAAGAATTTTTCATTTTTTCCAATAGCAACCATCTTCATAAAAAGATATTTTTCATATTTCCTTATTATAAAATATGGCAAAACATACAAACATTATTAAAACAAGTCTATTAATGTTATTGCTATTATAGCGCCTAGAAGCTTTCCCTCTTCAGCTAAGATCAGACAGATTTTTCACAAAAAGTTTTATAAATACCATCAAAAAGCTAAATAACAAAAATTTGCTAATGTAAGTATTTTTAAGATAAAGTTTCATTCCTACTATTTTTGGTTGTTCTTAACTCATAAATCGTCCCTGCTTTTCTATTTTATTAAAAATTTTTGATACTTGTGTACTAAAACACTTTAAATAAAATTTCTCTCAAACAGCTAAAATTAAATTTATTATTTTTATTTTTCTGATAACCACATTATCAATATGAATCACAGCGTCATCATATTTGTAGCCCAATATTTCCTCTATATTTTTCACTCTTTTACGCCTTTTATAAGATTTATTTCGATGAATAATTTGAAATCCCAGTTGCGATAACTTTTCCTCCAAATCTTCTATTTCGATAACTGCCCCTTGTCAAAATTCCCTCAACAGACTTTATTCCAACAGACAGCAAGCTATTTCCATTCTTTAATGCCCACTTTGCACCATTGTCAATTGTTAACGAACCTTCCTTATTAGACCTGTATGCCAGCTCAGTATTTTTCTTAGACTAATTTTTATCACAAAAAGTGTTCCATATTTTCTTTTCAACTATTCTAGTTATATTTTTGGATCATCTCCACTCGGCAATTACAAGGCTTTGTTCCAATTTTTGTTACCATCATAGACTGATAATTTTTGTTATCATTCCACCAGTTCCAAATTTTGAGCCTTCTGCACCCTGCTATCTGCTTTATATCTCATTAATCTCCCAACCATATGGATTAGTTCGCATCCTCATATTTTCTAGGATTTTTATTATAAAGTCCGTCAATCATCTGATAAAATTATAAGTAAGTCAGCATCAATCAATCCGTAAAACAAGCGCTGACATTGTATCGTGTCCCTCAACCTTTTATTTTAATGCATTAGACACAATCTGCATCATTTTCATTTTATAATTGGTATAATTTTTCTTTTCAAAAAGCATTGCAGACATTTCTCATATTCAAGCATCTTTTTCATTTGAGAAATTCCTCTTTGTCAGCAACAGCTGTCCAATTATCTTGTTATGCTCTTTTAAAAAGAGTTTGATAACTTTGCATAAGTGAAACTTGCCCAACTGCTGACAGCATCCGCTTTTCTGCCAAAGTTTTAGGCTTTTCGCTTATATTAAGAAGTCCCATTCCAGCTCCAACTGCGCCGAGTTACAAGTATTACATCGTATCCTTTTATCCTGTAAATTACTCAGTTCCAGCACACCTTTTTCTTTATCTTTTCAATATCAGATGGCCATCCTCTGTTGTAAGTGTAGAAGTTCCAACCTCACAACTATCCTCGCATATTGTCTAAAAATTTCTTCTCTTGTATTACTATTTCTCATTTTTCCATATCTCCTGTTTAAACATTTCTATGTAGCTCATTTTTAACGTAAGGGCATTAACCATGCCCTTACAACCTTAAACTATTTTTCAATTTGTTACAAAGACTCTGTATTCAGGCAAGTATATCCTCCTGCAACTGCTCCTGCTCCCAATGCCACTGCTGTACAAGAACTCAAACTCATCATTAACGCGATTACTGCTCTATAATTTTAATTTTTCTCATTTTTCTTACCTCCACTTTTGGTTTTTCTAAAAACAACCTAGAAAGGTTCATATTATTTTAACATTTATTCCTTTACAACACAGATAATTTCAATATTTTTATCTTAACTTTTCTGTATCCAAACAGAAATTTTTCTCACTTTCAACTTTAGAGTTAGCATTCTCCCTCATCTATTACAATGTCTCATATCCACTCACCTGTAACTTCTCACAAACTTGGCCAGCCTCGCTCTTTTCCAAGCTCAATCTGTATCCTCTTCCTCTTCAGAATTTGAAAGCACGGCTACGCAAACCCAGTCCACTCATCTCTTCCTGTTCTTTGAATTGCAATTACATTTGGATTATCCAGATGATTTATTTGTTCTCCATACATGTATTCTTCGTACTTCCGAAGTTTGTCAATTATCCATTGATGTGGGCTTTTTCTCCTCCCATTCCATAGTAATCGCCATAAAACAGGCATGGATAACCATCTTTGATAATAATATTATAGCATATGAATGAGGAATAAACCAGCTGTCCACTTGTGATTCCTAAAGCACTTCCCTTTTGAGAATCGTGATTATCTACAAATGTTACAGCCGCCATCGGATTTGTTGCCACTATCGTATGTTCAAAAATCTCTTAAATCATAATCCTTTTCTCTTTTTAGATGCATCATACATATTAAAATGAAAGCCCAACATCGAACAAATCAGTCTTGATAACCAACATTATCCAGGGATATTCCTTCAACTTCTTTCCAAATCATTTTCGCCAGTATTCTCCAACAGAATAAAAATTCTTCGCCGTGTCGCTTCTTACATTTGTGCAAAAATTCAGCTATAAACTCATCTTTTTATGTGTTTACTGCATCCATCCTGAATCCATCAATTTTTAACTCATACAACCCATTTTCCCCATCGGATTACTTCTTCACGCACTTCAGGATGTGAAAAGTCACTACGGCATTCATCAAATAGTCATAATTTCCAAGTTCAGAGTCAACTCTTCATCCCAGTCCTTATTTTCACCAACAATTTTATAATTGTTGTTTTACCAGTTTTGTTATCAAAATCCACACCATCAAAAAGATTATAATTCCATTTGAATGCAGAATATTTATCATTCTTCCAGGAAAAGTAACGCTTTGTCCAGCCTTCTATTTCAAAAAGTGCCTGGTTATTTCTCATGTTCTGTCTTCAGGGTCAACTTCTATCGCCAAAAAATTCTCTGTTTCATCAGCTCCGCCCTTATGATTCAAAACAGCGTCCAAATATACATTTATATTGTATTTATGAAGTTCTTCTATCGCTTCAATCAGTCCTGCTTTGTCCCGTATTTCGTTCCTGACTGTTCCTTTCTCGTCAAATTCACCTAAGTCCCATAAATCATAGGCACCATATCCCACATCAAATTGTGAAGTTCCTTTATATGCTGGCGGAATCCACACTTCACTTACTCCTATTTCACTTAGATGCTTTGCATCATCCTTTAATCTTGCCAATGTTTCCCATCATTCGGCAAATTCCCACTCAAAGTACTGTATCATTACTCGTTTTCCATAATTTCCTCCTTACAATATTTTATTTATTTTAATGTTATTCCATTTTCAGTTATAAATTTAACAGCTTCTTTCAAATCTTCTTGTGTATCCACTCCTATTACCTGCAGACTTAGTTTCTAAAACTTTTATTTTATATCCATTTTTCAATAACCTGTTAAACCAAGTTGATTCTATTTTTCCAAAACACCTTCCTTTAAATTTTTCAGTTCATTTTAAAAATTTCGCTGTATATCCATAAATTCCAACATGTTTAAAAATATTTAATATTTTGGCTATTATTCTTATCACTGCTCATATGAATTACTGAACGTCTAAAATAAATGGCATTATCATCAAAGTCTGTAATAACTTTACGATGGATTTTCAATTTCATTTTGAGATTTCATTTCCTGCTTTAATGTAACAATTTCTGATTTTTCATTTCTGTAATTATTTGCTAAAATATTTATTGACTCAATGTCAATTAACGGCTCATCTCCTGAATATTTATAATAAAATCATAATCTTTATACTCCTTTTGTTTATAACTTCTATTATTCGAAGTTCCATTCTGATGATTTTCAGCTGTCATAACCACATTTCCTCCAAACTTTTCTGACAGCCTTAAAAATTCTCTCATCATCTGTAGCCACAACTAATCTCGTCAATATCCGCATTTTTGCTCTCTTGTAAACCCATTCAATCATAGCATGTCCAGAAATATCCTTGAGCTGTTTCCTCTCAAACCTGCTGGACGACATATCTTGCTGGTATCACTCCCAATATTTTCATAAATATGTTTCCTTTTTTTCAATAATTTTATAAAATCGTAGTAATACTCTTTTTAAAAACTAAACTTAAAACTATACTTTTTAGTATTAAATTTATTCAATTTTTATTAGTTCAATTTTAAATAAGTTTAAATATATTTTTACTATATTTTTATTTAAATTACATTATATTTATCAGATAAACAAAAAAGAGCCATTTAATTTTCTAAACAGCTCAATTTTACTTTACTTTTTATGTAAGTCCAAATGTAATAAATCTCAAAATACGTCTAAACAGCGATAACTGCTTATAATCATTCTGTGCCACAATATCAACAGTTCCTCACAACCTTGTTGTCATCCGACAGCACTTCAAGCTTACCTATTACATCTCCTTTGAAATTCCTTCTTTTTCAGCTGTAACCTGTAAATCCTTAACTTCAAATTTATAATTTGTATTGTCAAGTTGGTAGACATTTTGTTGATAAAACACCTTTTATTTCCTTCTGTTCAGCATTTTTAATCTTAAATTTGCCTCCTATTTCCTGTCCTGCCTTGTAAACTGGTATCATCTGGTTTTTCCAGCTGTGTAAATTCCTGCTCCTGATCTTCCGTTCGGCATCATCACCTTGTTTCCCAATGTAACTGAAATAATTTCAAGATTTCATTTTACTTGACACTATCATATTATATCCCGCCTGTGCATGAAATCCTGTCTTCAGCCCATAAATTCCGAACTGGTCTAAAAGATGATTCCTATTACTATAAACAACATCTTCTCCTTCTGAATTTTGCAGCACCAATTCCGATTCCTTCATCCATGCACGCAATCTTTTCATCTCTTATAGCCCTTTTTCCAAGCAAATACATGTCGTATGCAGTCGAAATATCCATATTCTTATTTGTCATTGAAGATGGCAAGCCTGCTGGCGTATAGTAATCGCGTGTCATTCATTCCCAGCTCTTTAGCCTTGTCATTCATTAATTGTACAAAATTATCAATATTTCTTTTCCAATATGGTGTGCCACTAAGTATGCCGCATTGTTTGCTGAATAAATGATTTCTGCACGAAGCACTCTTAATGTAGCAACTCTCAGCCTTTGCATTTAGCCAGCTCCCCCCATGTTGACAAATCTCAGGTGTAGCATATTTTTATCGTCCAGCTTTTGCATCTTCTGTCAACCCGTTCCAAAGCTCACTGAATCGTTCATAACTTTTGTAAGTGAAGCTATTGGATGTTTTTGCTCTGACATTTTTCTCTTCAGTATTTTTCCATCTGTAGTGGCAATGAATTTTATAACTTCCCATAATAATGTGAAGCCCCTCGTGTTCATGCTCTATTGCCTTTACAAGTTTCCTTTATGCTCTGCTTTCCTGAGGTGCCATTTCTTTTTACTGAATTGATTTTGTCCTTCCCTTTCAGATTTGCTTTTTCCATTTAGAGGAGTGATTTTGACTGTCTTCAGTATATTCGCTGGATTCCTCGTGTTTTAGAATCCCATCTCCATGTTCGGGAACGCTTTGAATATCCTCTGCTTGTTGCCGCTCTATTCTCGCTGTAACCATCGGCTTCCTTTCCCACGTGAACCTTTACTTTTTCTCCTCTTGACAGCTACACTCTCCTCTTTAGGCGAATCTTGTTCCCCCTTCTGCATAAGCAAGAGCTGTAACAACGCCAGCACTCCAAAAATCAAAAACTCTTACCTTTTTAACCATTCTTTCCTTTCTGTATTTATTTATACTAAAAGTCTATTTATTAATTCCATTTTCTTTAAATTATCTAGATTGTATTTACAGTAGTCCCTGATTTCACATATTTCACACTTGGGCTTTTGCATGATACACTTGTCCCGTCCATGCAAAATCATATAATGGAATACACAAACCAGTCCCTTTTTCGGCACAAATTTCATAAGTTCCCGCTCATCAATCTCGGATTGTCATTTTTGTCACAAAGCCCCTATACGGTTAGATAGTCTCTTGACATGCGTATCGACAACAATTCCTTCACGAATATTCCAAAAGTTCCCTCAGGACAACATTCGCAGTTTTACGTCCAACACCTGGCAGTTCTACATGCTTTTCCAATCCTTCGAATCACGTCATTATATTTTTCAAGCATCATTTCAGCATTTAGCTTTATATTTTTGCCTTATTCTTGTAAAAACCTGTTGATTTTATATATTTTTCAAGTATTCCCAAATCCATTTTTCCCTAATGTCTTCAGGCTTTCTTACAACTTTAAAAAGCTCCTTTGTAACAATATTTACACGCGCATCCGCACATTGGGCTGACAGGATTACCGCAACCATCAGCTGATAGGGTCGTTTCAAATTCAAGGCACTTTTGATTGCCAAATTTTTCTTTAATATCGGAAATATCAATCTTCCTTTTTGTCATTTTTCTCTCCAAAATTCTTCATAATTACATTAAAATTCACTTAATATTCCTTTATTCCTTCTAAAATAAGAAAATGTACCCGATAAAAACAAATAAAAAGTATTTTCATACTTCTTCCCTTTTTCCCATTATACAAAAATAAATATAAGCGAAACTATTGAAAAGAACTGCGTTTCTGTTAGCTTAAAAGACATCTCGAAAGAACAGATTTAGAATATTTAATATAAGAAAAATTCATTGATATGTGAAATTTGCTAGTCCTAAAAGATATTAAAATTCATGATTAGCAAAAATTCCGTATGCTCCATAATCCATTTCAAGCCATTATGCAAAGAATTAATATGAAACCAGTCAGAATAATTTTTATTATCCATAATAATATCTGATTTTTATGTATTTTTCTTAAAATTAAGGATATGGATTGCTCAAAAGCCCCTAAAAACAATGTAAAAAATATATTCATAGGATACTTAGAATAAACTATGACAGACAGTATCTGCATACCTCGTCGAAAAATAAAAAGTCTCAAGTAAATATTTTTAAATTTCCTGCGTATGTACATACCCTTCACTTAGCGTAAATGCAAATATTGGAAAAAGCAATCCTCCCAACAATATTTAAAATCAGGCTTCCACCAACCACATAATGGTAATGATCCATAAACATCGTCGCTATACCAATTATTTTTAAAACAAATAAACTCAACTCGTCTCCCAAACTCAATTATCTGTACCAATTCCCACTCACAGTAATTTCCAAAAATTATTTTTATTTTTAACTTAAAAATCCTCTGAACTCAGATATTTTTATATAAAAACATTTTTCTTATGATAAATTCCGATATTCAAAGAAATTTTCAAAAACTATTATATTTAATAATATCATACTGTAATTTCAAGAATTTTGCAACCAAAAGTAAAAATTAGAGATACATTATTTATCAAAATTTATTAATCTCGACATCTCCGCTAATATTATCCCAGCCACAGATACATTCAGCGAGTTTATTTGACCCTTTCAAGTGTATTTTTATTAATTTTTGTCGCAATGCTCCTTGACTTTTTCGCATTCCATTTCCTTCACTTCCCAAGTACAAGACACGCTTTTTCCGGGTAATTTTCCTCATAATAATAATTCTGCCCATCAGCTTCTGCACCGTAAACTGTATATCCATATTTTAATTTGTCAATCGTATCAGAAATATTGGTAACTTTTACAATATCCACATGCTCAATCGCTCCTGTCGATGATTTCCAACAGTTTCCTCAACTTTCACATTATTTCTGTCCTGAATAATAATCCCATCAACCCAAAGCACTGCACTTCTTATAATCGCCTCAAAAATTTCTGGATCCTGAACCTGATCCAGACAACAACTATTGATTTTTCCTTTTTCAAAAGCTTTTCTAAAAATGCAGTAAAATCAACATAATAATCAAACCTCGAAACAAGTGCACACAACCCCTGTGAATTTTTCAGTCCGTCTATCAGTATAAAAATCTTTATATTTCTTCACTTCAGCCGATTCAATATTTCCTTAATTGTTTCCTTCTTTATCTTCTTATAAACCTCCAGCTTCTCAATATTTTTATCCGATTTCAATACTTCAATCACTGGATTTATCCCTATTATCTTCTCCATTCTTTTTTCTCTCTTTCTATTATTATCTATTAAAAATTTTTTCTAATATTGTTTTTCCATTTATTACTTTTTATTTTCAAAATTATTTTGATTAATAACTGTAATTATTCTTATATTTTTCTAAATCAAGGAAAACAAGGAAAAGTTAATCATCATTTACCTTTGTTTCGCAATAACTATTTATATAAGCAAGGGAAATCAATCGCCATTTCTGAAACCCTTGGCTCATCTAGCATTTTTGAAATAAAACAAAACTCGCTGACGCTCAGACAATCGTTTTTCATTCCAAAAATCACGACATTCTACATTAACTCATAAAGATTATATATTTAAGTTCTTAGAATTGGGAAAAATATTAAACAAGCAAAATTTCGTTAAAGGAAAATAACTAAATACAGATGTATTTTCTTTCGTCATAATTTTTATAATGATAGAACTTATTTATGTTAAAATAACTCTTGTTTGCAAAAAGTAAGCGTAGTTTTGATGAACGAGTTTTATTTTTCTTCATAAGAAAGTTTTATGTAAAGCGGGATGCAAGGGCATGGCGTCTGATGCTCCTTGCTTAAAATAACCTAAAATTAGAAAATAATTTTCTTTTTAAATATATTTTTATACCAATTTAACCTTAAAAATCAAAATAAAATATTCACCAATCTTAATTATTATTAAAAAGGAATGCTCTTATAAAAATTATAAAAACACTCCTTAAATTATATTAATTTTTATTATTTAAATTATAGCCAGTCACTTCTATACATTCTGTATTCAATTTCAGGGAAGATATTATCTCTGCTTTCAATTTCATTTATCCAGCCTTCATCCAATCTTCCGTTTTGAAGTCTTCATAAATTTTTAAATAATCTATGAACGTGATCGCTTATTTTCTTGTGAGCATAACCAACCATTGTTCCAGTATACATTATAAATTCCCAGCATGAAGTTTGTGCCATTAATAATTCTCTCATACCTGATTTAATGCTCCTGTATTCCCAATTCATTGTATGGTTCTCTTCCGTTTGCCAGTTCTATCATTTTTGTGCTACTTTTATGTAAATGTCTGTATGGTAATCATTTGAGCCGTCTATCCAAACGTCGTAATAACCGTTTGCTCCCCAGCTTGACATGCTTACATCAACTATTTGATTTGTCGGATATTGCTCTAAATATTTGTATGGTGTTATTGTAGAAAAATTAGATTCCGCTGTGGCTCTGAATACCCACTCTAGGAATATTGGCCTTTCATACCACCAATGTCCGTATAATTCGGCATCATACAGGCGATACTACAATTGGTTTTCTATTTCATTTTGGCTTGAAACTCAATTTGTTTTTGAACGGTTGAATACAAAGTTGTGGGCGTGTTTCGTTTGCTCACCGCCGCTTCTCGGATTGTAAACTGCTTTATAAGTTCCTTTTTTATCAGTTATTGCATGGTATTTTACTCCAATGTTTCTTCGTACTCCGTCACTGTGTAAATATGGCTTTACAAGTTCATAGTCAAGTTCATACCCAGCATCCTTGTGAAATTTCTATAAACTCCATCTCCTGGATAACCAGACTCAGAACTCCAAACTTGCTCAGATGACTCCAAATCTCTGGCAAACGCTGCTACATAGTTTTTTGTATAAACTGGCGAGTAGATACCATAAACTGGACGTGGGTCACTATGCATAATCCCATGTGCATCAACTAGAAATATCTTATTCCATGTTTTTCCAAGAATTTATCCTGTCCTGGATAATAAGCGCACTCTCGCTAGCCAAATCCCTTTTGGCTCTCTTCCAAAATTTTTGATGTAATCTTTTTTAGCCATAAAAACTTGAGCATTCACTGCTTCTGGATAATCTTTCATAACTGGCAAAAATCCATGTGTCGCAGTAACTGGAATGATTTCCAAATTGCCCTGATCTTGGAATTTTCTGAAGGCCCCAACCAAATCTCTATTGTATTTTTCTTCAAATACTCGTTTTGCCCTTTGTATTAAACCATAAATTACGTTTTGCAACATTCCAGCATATCAGGATATGGACTAAGTCTTTCCACTTCTTTCTCGCAAAATTCAATCAATTTGTCTCATGTGACGAACGTATCTTTCCCTTTAATAAACTGTCATTCATCATATTAACAAGTGTCCCAGACATTGTAATGGTCATATTCCAAGAATATTATCCCTTGTCAAATTCTTTCAAACATTTCTAGTAGAGGAACATATGTTTCTGTAATTGCTTCGTATAACTAATCTTCTTCTAAAATTTCTTTTATATTCCGGGTGTCTTACATAAGGTAAATGTGCATGCAAAAACGAGACTCAAATATCCATTCATAATTTTTCCTCCATACTTTATAAATTTTTATATATATATTTATACCATATTTTCGCAGAAATTCAAAAATTTTTATAGAAAGTTTACTGAAATTTTAGAACTTTCTTTTTATTATAACCTGACATTTCACATTTTAATTTTTTTAACCTTGTAACAAAAATTTTCTCATATCAATCTATTTTTATCTCATTAATAACATAATTTTTAAAATTACAAAGAACCCGCCAGCTAAATTCAACTGGCAGGCAAAAGGTGAGGACAATAAGACAAGAATTCAACTGCTATTTTTGACTGCTAAAAATCAAAAACAATATGATTATAACTCACAAAACAGTCAAATCCCAATTTGCTATTATTACTACACCCCTGTTCAAGAAAGTGTAATCAGTGTTGCGTTCCTTGACGAGACAATTATATCACAAAAAGCCCTATTCAATAAAGAATAAAGCCCTTTTTCTCGCATTTTTTTAATTTTACACTAACCTGAACAGGTTTTTATTCAAAATTATTATATCATTTTTCCCATTCAATCCCAAAAATTTCCTCTTCTCCACTCATCAACTCATTCCTCTAAAAATCATACATTAATAAGTTCGATTTCCATATCTCATCCCAGCATTGATAATACCCATTTTCTCTATAACATCTCACACCTCTTTCAGCATCTTCATGATTTATTCTATCCCATCTTTTTATCAAAAGTTCACAACTCACTACTGTCATTCCAAGTATTACAATCAAAAATCAATTTCTTCACAAAAATCAACTCCCTATACAATATTTCATTTATTACATTATGCCTTTATAATTCCCTAAATTTCAATTGATTGTTTTTTATTTTTAAGTAAAGTTCCTTTATATTGCAAATTTTTAACAAAAACTTTTAATTTTTCCACTTATAAACTCAATTTTTCACATCCATATTTTTCCTTCTTCTCCATCAATGCTTACGTCAATTTCTTCTAGTAACTTTTTTATTTTCGCATTTTTGGCTTTGTAAAGTTCGGATGTAATCGTTATTTGTTAGTTGCTGTTCATTAAGTCAATTAGAATTTTTGGAATATCTAGCAGGTTGTCAATGTTTTTACGATTAGAATATCCATAAATCCATCATTCATACTGGCTTCATCGATTACATTCTCAAATCCTCCAACACTTTTTCCATTCAGAATTGCGTACAAAATAGCCTTTTCCTTTACTTTCTCAGTTTCCCATCCAGCACAATATCCAAGTCAAAAGTCTTTATATTTGTAAGTTCTCCAAGTCCATTTATATAATAGGCAATTTTTTCCAAACGTCTTTTTTCAATGTTTTGTCTGTATTGTAGAAATTTTAGTAAATAGTCCGCCAGCATACGAAGACAGAATACTGTTTTTCCATTAATTAACCCAAAATCAATATTTTTGGCACTTTTTATCTGTAATTTTTCTATCCAGTTTTCAATATTTTCTTCAATTTTCAATGCTTTTTGCAAAGTCGTTTGATGTTCTTGTCGGAAATATTGCAACTTCTGGAAAACTCAATGTTTTTAGAGTAAAGTTCACTTAAACAACGGCTTAATGTTCCATCTCCACCTGATAAAATCAAAATATCATATTTTTTTCATTTTAAAATTTCTGTAAAGCAAATCATAATTTGATTTATGCTGTAAAGTGTCAATGTAATCCTTTTTCCAACAGTTTTGTCGTGATTAAATCAAAATTGCTTAAAATTATATTGGCATTTCCAGATTTTGGATTGTAAACCAAAATAGCCTTTTTAATTTTTCTCATATATTCTCCTATTTTTAATTCATTATTTTAAAAAGAGTTTATAAAATCTTATTAATCATATATTTTTTATATTTTTGTCACATAGATATTATCTCACATCATTTTTTATAATTTTTTACAACAAATAAAGATTTTTCTACTCAAATATTTGTATCATTATTTACTTTTACAAAAATCTCATTAACCGAATAATCAGAATAAATCTTTTCTCCATTAGTAAGCTAAACTTTTTCAATTTAATTTTTCTTCAATCGGTAAATATTCTACAAAAATATTTTTGCATTTTTTCTCTCTTCTTCGTTGAATTTTCTGAAAAATATTATATTTTCTCGGCACTTCAATTTTCGTATCTATCTCTTCAATATTATTTTTGTCCAAATTATCTGTTTTTACCATAAAAATCTTCAGAATTTATTATTATGCAAAATCTATTCTCCACTTCCTGTTTTTCCAGCTTCACTTAACTTTTCAGTATTTTTCCTGCTGTTTTTCCACAATATCTCGGAGTTTTCCACATTTTCATTATTTTTAAACTCTATTTTTTCAATTCTCTTGTATTCCAGCTGTTTTGGTTCTTCATTAACTTCAAGATTTTGACTATTTTCCTTAATTTCATAATTGATTTTCGTTTTTACATTGAAAATCTGTTTTTATAATATTTTCCAACCGTTCTGTATCTTTTGTAATTATAAAACAATGTAAACGGATAGTCATTTTCAGAATATTCTTCATTTATATCAAAATATGATTTTATAAAATTGTTAAAAAGATGGCTTTTTATCTGAACTTATTACAATCTGACTTTTATCCGTCATTTTTATAATAAATTCCAACTGTCAGTAAGTTTTCAAAATTTGACATTTTGTATTTATATTTTTCATTTTCATCAAAAATATTTTTTTATAATCAAGTTTTTATTTTGTTTAAAAAACTGTGCCAGCAATTCTTTAGCCTGTGAATTATACTCCATTTTCCCAATCAAAAATTCTTTTTATTTTTCTTAAAAATGCCAATTTGTGTGATCATAACACTTGAAAATTATAATCTCTTTTTATCAGTATATTTACGATATTATGATTTGAAGCTCTGCTTTTACATTCTCAATTTTCATGGTAAAATTCCAATTATAATACCGATTTAAAAAGTATTAACAAGTTGAAATGCTGTAATCAAAGCCGTCCAATGAACTTTCTTCCTTGAAAAAGCGAAACCTGGTCAAATTCCATTTTCATTGTAATTTTTCTTTTCCATTTCCAGCTCAATATTTGTGTAAAATACTGACTTCATCGGGAAAGATGTTAAAAAGCGAATGATAATAAGATAAAGTATCGTCCTTCAATTGCGATACCTTCACATCCTCAACATACACTTTCGTATAATATCTATCTTGAAACATTTCTGTCTTTAATTTATAAACAATATCGTAAAACAAATTCTCGTTCAGCTCTTTAAAATACTCGCCAGACTAAACCAGTACAGCATTTTTATTAAAAAATCCTTTTTGCTTTTATGTCAAACATTATATGATTTTTATTTTTCTCCAATAAATTTTATATTTTCAAAAAGTACGTTATTTGTCCCTGAAAGTCGGCATCGATTTCCAAAGCCAAACGGCTTTTAAAAGTTCTATTATTTGGAAAAATTGCACGAAACCTTTTGAATCGGGATTTGCTTATCAATTTCTATTATTTTTTACAAAATCCTCTTCTTTCAGTTTTTGTTTTTGCAAATTTATTTATTTTTCCCTAATAATTCCGATTTTTATTCCAATCGTAAATCCAGCCGCTCCGTATCGTCCCCAAACTTCACAAAAAGTTCAGGCATCGACTGCAACGCCTCCAAAATATTAAAGTTCCCAATGCTTCGACATGATCCAACTGCTATTCCTTCATCTTCCTTCTACTTCAATGATAATCGCAGGTTTGTAATATTTATCCACAATTTTGGAAGCTCGCTATACCAATTACACCGTGATGATATTCAGGCGAATAGTCTACTATCACATAATCTTCCTTCAAATCGCTTTCTTCAATGTTTTTCCACTTTTTCCACGATTTCATTCTGTAATTCTTTACGCTCAAAAATTTTTATTAATCAATTCTTTACGATTATCTCAATTCTCTATCATTATCAGAAATTAGTAATTTCACAACCATTTTTGCATCTTTAAGCCTTCCAGCCGCATTAAAGACAGGTGCTATGATAAAGCCCACATCATACGAATTATACTCAGTTTTCTCATTAAAATCTGAATTTTGCGTACTAAACAATTTATACAGCAAAAATCTAAGCTCCCTTTATTTTTAGAACGGCTCAGCCGCTCCAGCTCAAACTTAGTCAAAATCCTATTTTCTTCCACCTAGTAAGACAATATCGGCAACCGTACCAATCTGCCACCAGATCGAGATATTTATATGCTTTTTGCCTTTTTCCCAATTCTTTTCATAAAGGCAAAGAATTACCATAAAAATAGTCCCAACTCCCGCTAGAAACTCAAAAGAAAATTCATTTTCAGGACGTTTTGGATTTACAACTGTAATAGCGTCTGGAACTTTATCCCCATGTAAATTATGGTGATCCGTAATAATTATCGACAAATTTATAGAATTTGCAAACCCCACTTCAGGAAACGCTGTAATTCCACAATCCACAGTAATTACTAAATCTGCCCCAGCATTCTTTAATTTTCTTCAAAAGCCTCATTATTCAGTCCATACCCTTCATCCCGAATAGGAATGTAGTAGTTCACATTTTTCGCCCCAAGCTCCTTTAACGCCATATACAAAATAGATGTCGAAGTAATCCCATCCACATCATAATCTCCATATATCCAAATATTCTTCTGTTCCTTTATCGCCTTTTTCAATTTCCAAAACTGTCTTTTTCCATATCCTGCAGTCCATAAGGATTCTCGGATATTTTCAAGTTTCGATTCAAAACTCCTTTACTTTCCTTCTCTGTCGTTATTCTCGTGAATAAAGTATTTTCAAAAATATCATTATCAATCACTGAACTTAAATTCGTATTTTCAAAATTCTGTTTTTTTAGTCTTACTTTTTCAATTTTTTGTTTTTCATCATTTTTCTGCTTATTGTCTCTTTCAATATATTCCTCCTGTCGTGGATTAGGAATAATTTTTTGCACCATTTCGTAGTTTCTCATAGTTTTTCTCCTCTTTTATATTTTTCCCTCTTATTTTAAACTTTATTTTTATTATTGTACTCTCTTTTTAAGTATTCGAATACTAAATTCTTTTAAAAATATTCATTTTTAATACTAATTTCTAACTAAAATGGTACACAACTGATGTTTTCGTTAACTTAATCCTTTTTCATTTTCACAAGAGGTCAAGACCCCTTGCTTTCAGAATATTTGCTTTTATTAATAAAGATCATATAGTTGTCGAACAGGTTTAATCAATAGCGACGATATACTTTTCCCTAATTTATTACACATAGTTTTAATTCAGATATTAGTATAGCTTTTTTTGATTAATATTTCTTTATTAAAAACAGCCTTCATAATTAAATTAAAAAAATGTGATTTTTTGAATGAAAACGACTAAACACATTTATGTGTTTCTTCGCTAGAACCTTCATAGCAAACATATTTTTGTAGAGTTGTTCTAATCTTTATCTGCGAAAGTGAGCATCAGCGAGTTTCGTTTTCGTTTCAAAAATGCTTAGACATATGCCGGTTTGCAAAGGATGGTGACTGTTTCCTTTGCTTTATAATAAAGAAATAACATATAAATTTTTAAAAATATTTATTAACAATCATTCATCTATAATTTTAAATAAAAAGCATTAATTTGAATATCTCACATAATTTTTACCACATTTTTTATCAAAAATAAATGCCAGCTATTTTAATTTTTTTCTGCAAAAATAAGAAAAACCCCTAAAATAAAGGGGAATTTCTTTTTATAAAAATAAATTTTATTTTTAATTTAATTTTATTCTTCTGTTGAATAATCCATTGTCGCCATCCGTTTATAGTAGTTCCAGTTGTCTTTGGCATTCTTTAAGTTTGCTTTCAAGCAATTCTTTGGCTTTTTCAGGAAATTCTGGCATTAGGGTTGCATATCTTCGTTCTCCTAATAGGAAATCTTCATATTTGTCCCAAGCTGGATTTTCTGTATCCAGTTGAAGTGGATTTTTCCTTTTTCAGCAAGTCTTGGATCAAATCTGAAAAATTGGCCAGTATCCTACTTCTGTTGCAAGTTTTTCTTCTGTCTGAATTTACCCATTCCAGCTTTTTATTCCATGCTCTATACAAGGTGAATAAGCAATTATTATTGATGGACCTGAATAAGCCTCAGCTTCTCTTACTGCTTTTTTAGTGTCTGATTTTTGATTTGCACCCATCGATATTTTAGCAACATAGATATTTCCATAGGTCATTAGTATCGCAGACTAAATCTTTTTCTTGACTGGTTTTTCCTGATGTCACGAATTTTTGCAACTGCTCCTGCTCTCGAAGATTTTTGAAGATTGTCCTCCTGTGTTTGAATAAACTTCCGTATCAAGTACAAGAACATTTACATCATCTCCTGAAGCCAGGACGTGATCAAGACCTCCAAATCCGATATCGTAAGCCCATCCATCTCCACCAAACATCCACATTGATTTTTATTAAATATTGTTTTAGCTCCAATATTTCTTGAGTATTCTTTTTTACTTTTTCATTCGGATTTTCGTTATTTTCCTTTTCTAATAAGATTACCAGTTCATCTCGAATTTCAGTAGTTTTATCTCCATCATAAAAATTTTCAGCAAAAATGGTAAATAAATCAGCTAATTCACTTGAAACATCTGCTTTTATTTCTTCCATTCTTTTTAAAAATTCTGAGTCGAATTGTATTTACAGCCTGAAACATTCCATACCCATATTCAGCATTATCTTCAAATAGTGAAGAAGCCCATGCAGGCCCACAACCACTTTCAGCAGTCGTATAAGGCGAAGACGGTGCAGAAGCTCCATAAATTGAAGAACATCCTGTAGCATTTGCTACAATCATACGTTCTCCAAATAACTGTGTTACCAATTTGATATAAGGTGTTTCTCCACAGCCTGCACACGCCCAGAAAATTCAAACAGCACTTTGCAAATTGTGAGCCTTTTACGGTATTTTTTCCTAAAATCTTATCTTTTGTATGAAACATTGTTAAATAAGTAATCTGTATATTCAATTTCATTTCTTTCAATTTGAGACTGAGTAGATTTCATAACAATGGCTTTTCCTCTTGGTGCAGGACAAACATCTACACAGGCACTACATCCTGTACAGTCCAGAGGCGATACCTGAATCTTATATTCAAGTCCATCCATTCCTCTACCAAGAGCTTTTATTGTAGGCATTCCTTCTGGTGCCTTTTTCATTTCGTCCTCATCAAGCAGAAACGGACGTATTACAGCGTGAGGACATACATACGCACATTGATTACATTGGATACACATGTCTGGCTGCCATTCTGGCACTTCATCAGCAATTCCTCTTTTTTCATAATGTGCCGTTCCATGCTGGAAGCTTCCGTCAACCATTCCATTTTCTATAATTGAAGAAACTGCAATTCATTACCTTTCATAAGATTAATCGGATCTGCAATCTTTTTGATAAATTCAGGTTTTGCAGCTTCAATAATTTGCTCATTGACTTCAAGGTCTGCCCATTCTGGCAACACTTCAACTTCTTCCAAGCCGTCAATCCCTCTGTCAATAGCATCCCAGTTTTGTTGAACAATATCCTGTCCTTTTCTTCCATAACTTTTTTCTGCATACCTTTCATGTATTCCTTTGTTTCTTCATGAGGAATTACTTCTGAAAGATAGAAAAAGCTGATTGCATAATAGTATTTGTTCTATTTCCTAATCCAATTTCTTTAGCTAATTTTGTAGCATTTATAATAGAAAATTTGATTTTTCTCAGCCAGTTCCCTTTTTATCTCATTCGAATACTTTGGAATCAATTTCTCCTTTTCCCAGATTGTATTTAAGAGGAATATACCCTTCTTTTCAACCCGTAAATCATATCATATTTCCCAAGATATGCAGGTGCAGAGCAGGCCACAAAATTAGGGTCTTGTAACTAAGTAAGTTGAGTGAATTGACTTTACTGAATCTCAAATGAGATCTTGTCACTCCTCCAGCTGAATCGTATGCAAAAATATCCCCTGTGCATACAAATCTGTCTTGTCTCCACTAATTTTTATCGAATTTTTATTTGCTCCAACTGTTCCATCTGAACCAAGCCCAAAGAACAGACATTCTTTTACATCTTCATTTCTGTAAACACTTCATCTTCAAGTGCAAGAGATGTAATGTTACATCGTCAATAATTCCAATTGTAAAATTATTTTTAGGCTCTTTTTGTGCAATATTCTTAAACACTGCTATAATTTGTTCTGGTGTTGTATCCTTTGATGACAGTCCATATCTTCCACCAACAATTTCAGGCGCATTTTCACGTCCATAATAAAAGTGCCTTTTACATCCATATATACTGGCTCCCCAATGCTCCAGGCTCTTTTTGTCCTGTCACACAGCTATTTTTCACGCTTTTTGACATTGCATCAAAAATACTTGCTGGAGAAAGGACGATACAAATGAACATTCAGTACACCTACATTTTCACCATTTTTATTCAGATAATCCACAACTTCCTTTATTGTTTCATTTACAGACCCCATTGCAATAATAACTCTTTCAGCAGTTTCTGAGCCATAATAAACAAAAGGTGCATAATTCCGTCCTGTCTTTTCGCTAATTTTTTCATATAGTCATTTACAATATCAGGTACAGCTTCATAAAATTTATTTTGGGCTTCTCTTGCCTGAAAATAAATATCGTCATTCTGAGCTGTTCCCCTTGTTACAGGATTTTCTGGATTTAATGCTCTTTCTCTAAATTCCTGAACAGCTTTCTATCAAGCAGGCTTTCAAGGAACTCATAATCCATAACCTCTATTTTATTTATCTCATGCGAAGTCCTAAATCCATCAAAAAGTGCATTACGGGTACTCTCGACTTAATTGCTGTTAAATGTGCAATTCCAGCTAAATCCATAACTTCCTGAACCGAGCTTGTCGCAAGCATTGTCCATCCTGTCATTCTAGCCGAGTAAATATCCTGATGATCTCCAAATATTGATAACGCCTGTGCAGAAATAGCCCTTTGCCGCCACGTGCATTACACCTGGAAGCACCCCCAGCTATTTTATACATATTAGGTATTTTTAATAGTAATCCTGAGAAGCAGTAAATGTCGTAGTCCAGCCCCAGTCTGAAGCGATCCGTACAATCCCCTGCAGCCCAGCCTCTGATTGCTATTTCCACAACCCTTTACCGGCATTCCAAATAAATTTTTCTTTCCGTATGATGCCCATTGATCTACGAGCTCTGACATAGTTGACGACGGAGTAATTGACAAATTCCAGCAACTTCCGTAAATGCGTACGCTATATGAGCCGCAAATTTTCGGTTACCATCCATTGTTTTCATATTTTTGTCATTTTTTCCCTCCAAATTAAAGAATTTTATAATTTCTTTACTTAATTTGCATTTATAAAATTCTAGCTATATATAATTATATATTTTCTAGTCCAAATTTGCAATTACTTTTTTAACTATTTTTATCAAATTATTATTTTTAAGTTATTTTATTTCATAACAGTTTTTACTTTTTATTATGTTTCTTCTTTTTGCAGGATTGCTCATTGTCAGCAAAAATTCAAATTGAGAGTGAGTGATGCAAGGGCATGGCGTCTGATGCCCTTGCTTAAAAACAAATTATTTAATAAATTTATTTTTAGATTTATGTTCAATAATATTTTTATAATCAGAATAAATATTGAAATTATTACCAAAAGTGAAGATACTGCAAATGTTGATACTATTGACTCTGATGAGCCTGACAGATATAAAGCATCTATTTCTAGTGGTAAAGTAAATGTTTTTCCTTGCTTTTTGATAATGCGTTTACTGCTCCAAATTCTCCTAACGCTCTTGCTGTGCAAAGGATTATTCCATAAAGAAGTCCCCATTTTATTTGTGGTAATGTTATTTTTCTGAAAAATCGTGAATCCGTCCGCTCCCATTACTGTGCACGCTTTTCCTCATCTTTTTCCCTGTGCATTCAGAATCGGAAATGATTTCCCTGAAATAAAAAGGGAAAGTTACAAAACAGTAGCTAAAATTACTCCTGAATTGCAAACACTATTTTTATGTCAAGTACAAAAATTTATTTAGATGCTCAATATAAGGTGCCCAGCCCATTCTTCCAAAGGTCATAATGAAGGCAAGACCTGCTATTACTGGAGAAATCGAGAAAGGGATGTCTATTAGCGTTGCCAAAATATGTTTTCCACGAAATGAAAACTTTGTGAGAAGCCATGCCGCCGCTATTCCAAAAAAAGTATTTATAATTAATGCTGACATTGTTGCAATCACTGTACATTTTCAAAGCTGAAAGGACGTATTTGTCTGTTAGTTTTTATGTAAAATGTCCAGCCTTTTTGAAGCGAATTTGCAATAATCGCAATTAGCGGCAATACTAACATAATACCGACAAACAGGATACTTACTGCTATTAATACATACTTTATAATGTTATTATCCATCGCTCTTTCCCCTTTCCTCAAACATTGTTTGTCCCGCTTGAACTGGTTCATTTGAACTAAATTTATTAAAAATAAAAAGTGTGAATGAAAAATATTAGCATAACCGTAGCAACCACAGTCGCAGAAGGATAGTCGACATAATTTAATTTTGTATAATTACATAGGAAACAACCTGTGTATGCTCTTTTAGGTTGTTTCCTGAAATGTAAATTACACTTCCATATTCTCCAAGCCCTCTTGAAAAAGGCAAGTCCAAATCCTGTTAATAAGTGCAGGTCTTATTTCAGGAAAAATTACTTTCCAAAAAGTCGTTTTTTCCGTCTGCACCCTAAGGTGTGTGCCGCTCTCATACTGATTGTCCAGCTTTTCCAGAATTGGCTGAACTGCTCTTACCACGAAAGGAATTCCTACAAAAATTAAGGCAATTATTATCCCAACGTGAGTATATGAAATTTTTATCCCAATTTCTTGCAAAATATTTTTCCAACCATCCCAGTATCAGAATACATTTTTGAAAGTGTGATTCCTGCAACTGCAGTAGGCAAGGCAAAAGGCAATTCAAGCATTCCGTCTAAAAATCTTTTTCCAAAAAAGTCGTATCTTATAAGCACCCACGCTAAAATTACTCCGAAAAACGCAGTTTACAGCGGCAGTGATAAATGAACAGATGATGCTTGTAAAAAATGCATTCAAAACTGGCTTTTCTGTTACAAGTTTCCAAAATTCAAGAGGTGACAGCCTAAAGGAATAAACTAATATCGAGGCTAAAGGTATTAACATCAGAATTGACAGCATTGTCAATGATATTCCAAATGTAAGTCCAAATCCTGAATTACAGGTCGCTCTTTTTCTTTTTAATGCTAATATTTTTCATTTTTCACTCCTTTCATAACAATATTTCCAATTAAAAGATTTTTGCCTATTCTCTTATATTAAATAAAAGACTTTTTGACAATGAACCTTGCTGCACAAGTATTATTGCTATTTAATCTTTGAAACAATTTATACTTCTAATTTTCATAAATTTTATCAAAATAATGCACCTTCATTGAAAAATTTCTCGTAGGCTTTTTTCCAGCCACCAAAATCATCTATTTTTGTTAGTTTCATCTTCAAGTCAAATTTATTTTCATATTTTTTTCAGAATTTTCTGATTGTAGGGTCTGTAGCCACTTTCAGCGATTATTTCCTGCGCTTTTTTTCTGAATACAGATATTTCAAGCTATTCTGTACTTATCCGATAAGTTCCGTTGCTTTTTGCAACTTTATCAACCACTGCGACTGTCGGTTGTGCCAAAATACTCACACTCGGATAGACAATCTCATATTTTTTTCAGGATACTCCCTAACCGTAGCAATCGCCTCATTTTTCCCCACGCAATCAGTATATCTCCCTGATTATTTTCCACAAAAGTCGTAGTTGATGCCCTTGCCCCTGAATCCATTATCGCCACATTGTCATAAATATTTTTTCACAAAATTTTGAATCTTATGCTCATCATTTCCAAATCACGTCCGTATGACCACGCCGCCAGAAAAATTCCAGCAAGCTCCACCACCGCTGGATCAGGTGTTATCACTTTTATTCCTTTTTCGTCAAACTGTTCCAGTCCTTAATATTTTTCGGATTTCCTTTTCTTACAAGAAAAACGATTGTAGAGGTATACGGAGAAGAGCTCCCGGAAATTGGTTTACCCAGCCTTTTTTCAACAAGTCTGCCTTCTCAAGAAGCGCAACATCATTTTTCCAGTGCCAGTTACCACATCCGCATCAAGCCCCTTCAATCACCGAACGTGCCTGTGAGCCTGAGCCTCCATGCGATTGGGAAATTTTCACATCCCTGTCCGTATTTTGCCTATAATATTCCATAAACAGCTTGTTATACTTTTTCGTACAGTTCACGGGTAGGATCATAGGAAACATTTACACTTCCAATTTTTTTCCTGTTTTTCCAGATTTGTTGTTTTGTCGCATAATCCGATAAAATAAAGAAAAATAACAATTATAGCAAAATATTACTGGTATTTTTCAGTTTCTTTTAACATCTTCACTTTCCCCTTTTTTATGAAAATCTGTCTATTCAATAATCCGTTAATATTAAATCATATAGAAATTATCCCCACTTACTACTCTTCTGTAAGTTTCAAATTTTGCCCATTTTTTTGTGAATTTCCACTTTTATTTACATTTTTGATTGCAGTCTAGAAAGATAATTTTCATATCTTCCCTAGTTTTAATCTGTAATCCAAATCCTGCTCATCCAGTATTGGCAGTCCTGTAAAATGATAATCTTCCAATTTAACAATATCAAAAATTTTACAGTCTCGCACTAAAACTGCGCCTCACTTTCAAGTGATATAATGTCATAATATTGCGGATATTCAAAGCTATCTCCTTTTTGAGGCACTTCATCGTCTACATGGTATGTTTTTCTTTTTGTTCCTTCTTTAGACATTCTCGCATTTTCAAAATCGAAAATACAGTTCTTCAAAAATGTATCCGTCAATTTTTATGTCATCCCTTTTTCAAAATAAGGTTTTTTCTCCAATTGTATCAATATTTTCCACTACTCCTGCAGTGACAGTCTGATGAAAGCCTGTCAATCAGTATCAATTCTCCCAAAAGCCTTATTTTTGAACAAATCAACAATAACTTTATCTGAAAAATTCTATTTTTGCAAAATGCAATTTCATTTTTGTGATACTTTTGTGTTTCAATTTTTCTCCTGTATTCACATCAATTTTATATACAATTTCCTTTAATATTGCAGAAAGTTTCTTTGTTCCAAGTTTTTGCCAAATATTCCTTTCCAGCTGTCAATTTGTCATCATCCATCCACAATAATACTGGCTTCAACCGATTTTTGCAACTGGAAGATTTTTGTTTTTTGTAATAACAGAACCACGGCTCACATCCACTTCCTTGTCCAGCTGAATTGTAACAGCCTGTCCAGAAAATGCCTCTTCTACATTTTTATCTCCATTCAAAATCGTTTTAACAATTGCAGTTTCATTACTTGGCAAAACAGTGATTTCTTCTCCAGTTCGTATGATTCCACTTTCAATTTGCCCCTGAAATCCTCTAAATTCGTGATTTGGACGGCATACACGCTGGATTGGGATATAAAAGTCTGAATTTTTCGTTATTTTCTGTCACATCCACTGTTTCCAGATATTCTATAATGCTCTCGCCCTTATACCAGTCCATGTTTTCAGATTTTTTCGTAACATTATCGCCCTTCTGTGGCACTCACGGGAATTATTTTTATATTTTCTAATTCCAGTTCCTTCGCCAATTCCTTCACTTCATCGGCAATTTTGTTAAATTTTTTCTTCGCTGTATTTTGCTAAATCCATTTTATTTACTGCAAAGACAAAGTGTTTTATTCCAACCATCGAGCAAATTCTCGTGTCTTCTTGTCTGTACAAGCACTCCTTTTGTAACGTCCGAAGTAAAATCGCAACTCCGCAAAAGAAGCTCCAACCGTCATATTTCGAGTATATTCCTCATGCCCTGGCGTATCAGCCACAATAAAGCTCCGTTTATTTGTCGTAAAATACCGGTATGCCACATCAATTGTGATTCCTTGCTCCTTTCAGCCATCAGTCCGTCCAAAAGCGACTGAATAATCGATTGCTCCTCCACGTGAACCGACTTTACTGTCTAAAATTAACGCTTCTTCCTGATCCGCATAAAAGCGACTTAGAATTGTAAAGGATATTTCCGATTAATGTCGATTTTCCGTCATCCACACTCCCACAAGTTATAAATTTTAATAATCTCACCATTAAAAATACCCCTCTCTTTTTCTTTTTCCATGCTTGCCTCCCGCTGTCCTTGTCAATAACCCTGCTTGTTCTTTTTCAGATTCCACCGAACTTAGCGTTTCATCTATTATTTCCTCCAAAGTTACAGCGTTTGACTCCACAGCTCCTGATAACGGATAATCTCCTAAAGTTCTAAAACGAACCATCTTAATTTCAGGATCTTCGCCTTCTTCCAGTCTCATTCTCTCATCATCAACCATTATCAAATTTCCATCCCTTTTCCACAACAGGACGTTCTGCTCGCCGAATAAAGTGAAACAATTGGTATATTCTCCCTTTGAATATACTCCCAAATATCCTTTTTCAGTCCAGTTGGAAATTGGGAAAAACCCTAATACTTTCACCTTTACTAATTTCTGTGTTGTAAAGTTTCCACATTTCCGGGTACTGATTCTTAGGATCCCATGCTTGAGTCTGCGTTTCTGAATGAAAAATTCTTTCTTTTGCACGACTTTTTCTTCATCTCTTCTGCCACCGCCCAAATGCCGCAGTAAATCCATATTTATTAAGCGCCTGCTTCAATGCCTGCTGTTTTCATAATATCTGTAAATGAAGCTCCATGATCAAACGGATTAATATTTTTCTCAACTCCTTCAGGGTTAATATACTCAATCATTTCAATCCCAAGCTCCTTTGCTCGTCTGTCACGAAAAATTTATCATTTCCTTAAATCTCCATCCAGTATTCACATGAAGAAACGGAAAGGCGGCTTTTTCAGGATAAAATGCCTTCATTGCCAAATGCAGCATAACCGAACTGTCCTTCCCAATCGAATACAGCATGACAGGATTCTCACATTCAGTCGCAACTTCCCGAATAATATATATCGCTTCCGCTTCCAGTTCATCTAAATGAGATAATTCATTCATATATAAATCACCCTTTCTTTTTATTTTTATTAAATTTCATCAATATTTATTCGCATCTTTCCTGTTTATATCAATTTCCTCCACAGTTTCCGTCCCTTTTTCAATAATCCATTTCAGAACATCTCCTTCTTCCTTAGTTGTCATTGTGCTTCCATTACCTCCAATATCTGCCCCAAGGAAAAATGAAATTGCCTGAACCGGGCATTCCTTCACGCAGGAAACACAGCCCCAGCAGTCTTTTCGGATATTGCATAACCGCCTTTTTCAATTTTCATGTCATCCACTTTTCTGCATTTCAATTAAAGTCCCCGGACATACCAGCGTACATTTTTGTACATCCTATACACACATACGGATCAATTACTATGCTCATATTTCTCCTCCTTAACAATTTCTCTCATAAATACTTCCAGTTCTCCGTTAACTAACCTCGAATTCACATATTTAAAATAGTTTTTCGCTCAGTTTCAGGATAATCCAGATTTTCATTAAACGAATGCCATCTCGTTTCCTTCCTGAAAAAGATGCCCAATTAGTGATTTACACACTATCAGTCTCTCTCTCAGCTCGTAAGCAAACATTAAATCATGCATATTTTCTGCCGAAAGTCTCATCAGAAAAGTCTCTATAAGCTGATCAATTTTTCTGTTTTGCTAATTTTAGTTGCTTTTCATTAAATTGATAGTTCGTTGAGATTCCACCCTGCATATTCATCCATAATTTTTTGCATTCCTTCTTCCATATCTTCCGTTGAAAATCTTTTGGCTTCTGTATTTCTTATTTTTTCATACTGATTAATAATTTGATTTTTGTTCATCCAAGAAGTTTTTCCACATTTTCATCAATTTTTCCACAATTAATATTTTTTTCATCAGCTAACTTTGAAATTATGTCAAGCGCACATCTTCACCTTCAGCCAATGCACCTGTAACATATTTCTGCGGACAGCCTCCAGCTACATCTCCCTGCCGCATAAAAGCCCATTAATTGTAGTTTCTCTGTTCGTATTTACCCAAAAGCCGCTTGCAGTATGCCCACCGACAATATACGGCTCTGTCCCTTCAATTTCAACATCCTGCTCATTCGGATGCTTTTCCGCTCAATCCCATTTCAATGTCTGACTTGGCGCCATATTCAAGTATGCCTTTAGCAAATTTTCACTTTCTTCTTCGCTAATTCCACTTGTCTTCAAGTAACAAGGTCCATTTCCAAGTTGATTTTCTCTCACAGTTCCATAAACACGCTCACTCGTTGTAAGCCCGTATTTATCCTCATAAACAACCCCTCTTGAATTTACCTGTTTTCGCTCCAACTCCCTGAGCAATCGTTCCAACTGGCGCAATTGTGTCCTTACATCTCAAAGCAATAAATCTCATTTCAAATGTTGTCATTTCTGCTCCAGCCAAAATTCCCATCGCATATCCTGCCCCTGTATTAAATGGCGGATACCACATCTTATGCCTTGAAAATCCAGGATTATTAGGCTTATAAAGTCCAGCCGCTCCTCCAGTCGAAATTATCACTTTTTCGCCCTAATCACAATAGCTTCTTCTTTTTATAGAAAATCCAGTCAGCTCCATAAACTTTCCCGTCCTTCACAAGCAAATCCGTAATATTAAGTGTATTCAGAACTCTCACATTTTTACCTTTTTCACAGCATCAGCAAGTATCGGCTTAAAATTTTTCTCCATTTATTTTTATATTTCTATTTCCACGTGCAACATACTCTCCATTCTCATCCTTCAAAATCACAAGCCCCAGCTTTTTCCACTTCAGCAGTAATCTCATTAAATCTATTCAGACAGTAATTAACAAATCGTGCCGTACAATTCCATTGGCATCTTTTTGTCACTATAATCCACATAATCCTCACGACACGTCCTTTTCACATTATACGCATTTATTGCATTAATCCCGGCCAGCAGACACCCCGCTCCTCTTAATATTCGCCTTCTCTGCCACACTACCGATAAATCAGAATTTTTCCAAGCGTAATAGTCGCATAACATCCAGCAGTCCCCCACCAATAATTAATACATCCGTTTCCAATTCCTTTATTTCAAGTTTTTTTCTTTCTTTATTATTTTTATTTTTATCAGCCTTATTCTCTGCCATAAAATCACCTCTTTTATTAATTTTAATGATATTAACTACTCCATTCAATACTATTAAACTGTATTATTTTTCTTTTTATTTATCAATATTCTGTTTTAGAATCTTTTTAATCAAATTAATTTTTCATAATTAAAAATGTCGTGATTTTTGGAAATAAAAATTACTGTCTGAGCGAAGCGAGTTTAATTTTTGTTTTCAAAAAAATGCTTAGACAAAGCCGGGTTTACAAAGGGATGGCGACTGTCTCCCTTTGCTTTATAAAAAGAAAAACATAAAAATTACATAAAAATCTCTATTAATTATAATTTCTTTGAAAAATTTATATAAAAATATTTTTTAGATATTTAAAAAAATCTTTTTAGTTTTTAAATAACGACATCATTTTTGATTTCTTGTATTTTCATTTTTCCACAATTTTCCACTTCCTCATTTTTTCCCAAAGGCATAGGCACTGGTATATATAGATATTGACTTCTTTCTCCCACAGATACAGCATCTTCTTCAATTTTTACGATTTCCTTTTATTAAAGTGCCGTTTATTTGTACGCCAATTTCACTTTCTTTTTCCACGAAACAATGTATATTTAACAATTCCACTTTCTGTTGAAGCTGAATATCTAAATTTTTCATTTGCCTTTTATAATACTTACGTTTTCCGGACGGATTATTGCTTTTGTCCATTTTTTCAAGTTTTCAAAACCTTTAAATCTGTTTATATTTTTCCAGTTCTATTGGGTTTCCCATAAATTTTGGCTACAAATGCTGTTTTGGGATTGGAATAAATTTCTTTTGGACTTCCAATTTGTTCGATTCTTCCTTTATTTGTTACAATGATTTCATCTGCGACTTCTATTGCCTCTTCCTGGTCGTGCGTTACGAAAATGCTCGTAATTCCTACTTTATCAATTGTTTCACGCACCAGTTCCGAAGTTCCTGCCTAACCTTAGCGTCAATTGCGTATAAAGGCTCATCTAACAGCAATAATTCAGGATGAGGAGCTAATGCCCTTGCAAATGCCACTCTTGTCAGCTGTCCTCCTGAGAGCTGGTTTGGATACCGTTTCCCAAGCCCTTTTATATTCACAAGCTCCATCAGTTTTTCCACACGTTCCTTTATAATGGACTTTTTCACTTTTGCAATCTTTAATCCAAATGCAATATTGTCAAACACAGTCATGTACTGAATAACGCATAATTCTGAAAAACAAAGCCAATTCCTCTTTGCTTGGAGAAATGTTATTTACAACTTTTCCGTCAATTATAATCTCCCCAGTATCAGGTGTTTCCAGTCCCGCAATCATCCGTAAAATCGTGGATTTTTCCACTCGCTAGTCCTAGCAAAGCTACCAGCTTTCCTTTTCTAATGCCTAAATTTATATTATCTGACGCTTTGTAGCTATTATACATTTTGTTAATATTTTTTAGTTCCACATACATTCATCTACCACGCCCTTTCCATATCAGCTTTACGGAAATCATTGAAATCAACCACTTCAAGTTCAAATTCCTTGTATTTCTCTATCAGCTCAATAAACCTTTCCTCATGTACAAACTCCTCAAATTCAATGTTTTTCCTCTTTTTATGATATTTGCAATGTCCTCAAGGAAATATGGAATTTTACTTGCCTTTATTTCTCCCACGATTTCATTCAGCTTGACAGTTTTACCTGTAAATTCTCCTCTTGCAAAAATTGCAAAGTATTCTCCGTCTTTTTTTCTTCTTCCGCTAAATCCAAGTTTCGCCATCTGCAGTGTCGCACAGGAATTTGGACATCCAGCAATCTTTATTTGTGGCAAAATAATTTGTAAGCTCCCTTTTTCCTCATTTTCAAAAATATTTAAAAATATAGTCCAGTATCGGTGAGTATCTAAAATTCCAACATTACAAGTTGTACTCCCAATACACGAGTATGAATTAAAAAAATTCGTTTTCGCTATAATATTCTTCCATAATTTCTCTTAATTTTAAAACATCTTCTTTTTTCAATCCATCGAACCGTATACTTTTGAAAACTTGTAAGTTTCAATTCAATTTTATAATCAAGGCTTTTTACAAACTTAATCAATTTTTCTCCATCTTCCTTGTAAATATTTCCTCCGGCAGGTCTTAAATAATACCCATATTCTCCTTTACGCTTTCCTGCCACGATATTTTCATTATTTTTACAAATTCATCATTTTTAACATTTTCATCCGTATTTTCTCCTTCAGAAAATGTTTCTATCTTTTCTAATTCTTTTTCCTTATCCAAAAATTTCTCTTTCCTCAAGTAATTTTTTCGTATAAACTCTAAGGCTATCCCCTTTTCAACATAGAAGTTAGAAATATATTCATTACATAACTCTAGAAATTTTTTCTTCTCCTAAATTTAGCATAATGTAACGAAGTCTTGCTTTTGCACGAATTTTACGATTTCCATGATCATTAAACACATTTCTTATTGCATGAATATAATATAAAACTCATCTTCCTCGATAAATTCCCTTAAAATAATGGCATTAGTTGAGATCTGATCCAATTCCTCCGCCAACATACACTCGAAATCCCTTTTTTTCTATCTTGAATTACTGCTTGAAATCCGATGTCATTTATTTTTGCATAAAAGCGAATTTTCTTCCTTATTTGAAAAAGCAATTTTATATTTTCTTGGCAAAATGCATAAATTCACGTCCATTTAAAAATATAATCTGTCACTATTTTTTTGCATGAGGCGAAACGTCAAAACTTCTTCTTCAAATCCAGTTGTTTCAGGAGTATCACTCTTTGTCGAATCTCCGCAAAGTTGCTTTTCGTAAAAATCCTCTTTTTGAAATAGCCTCTAATAAGTCTGGCAAATTTTTCCTTTTTCTATTCCATGCACTGAAAAATCTTGCCTTGTCGTAAGATGAAGCCTTTTATCACAATACTTCTGCACAACATCCAGCAAATACTCAAAGTCCCTCAATGTCAATTTTACTTTCAAAAACGAGGTCTTATCATATACGTCCCTTTTTCTTCCTTCTGTATAAAGTGCAAATGAAGTCCTAACTGCATTCCACTCCTTCTCCTTTTCAGGATCAGTTAAAGCCTCCCTTGTCAAATTTATAATAAACTCCAGCTCTTTTTTTCTCTCTCATCCTCATAATCCCTGATTCTTTCATAATTATTCAATTTCATATTCAACATTCTCTCTTCTTCACAAACCAAAAATTCCACCAACATTATTTGTATATACAATTATTTTTAACATTTTTGAAAAACTTCCATAATTAATATTATTTTGATATACAAAATATATTAAAAAGAATTATCCACAAATTTTTGTAAATAATTCTCAATCATAATTCTTTCTGCTAAAAATTTTACAAATCATCAGCAATATAATTTACATACAATAATGCAACTGCAACAATATTCAAGAAGATTTTTAATTTCAACAAAAAGATTTAAATCCATATTTCATTTAAAAAAATTTCAAGTTGCTTATCAGATTTAAATCAAAAACTTAATCTGAAAAATAACTCCTCCCAACAATAATTTGAATATTTTTTTATGTTTGTTTCTTTCTATTAGATAGAGTACACCTAAAGTTAATATATATTCTAATCTTCAATTTTAATAAAAATCCAACTTCTGTCAAATCGTAAAATTATTTTTCAGTTTTTATACTTCAAAAGCGAAAAACATTTGCTTATTTGTCGATTTTGGTATATAATGTATTAAGATAACTTAAAAATTTGGTCTCATTCAACAAAAATCTGCTTTTTTTAGTTATTATTCAAAAATAAAAATTTTTGAGGTGATTATAAAAATGAGAAAAATTAACATTACTTTTTTTATGACATTAATCTTATTTAATTTGTCATTTGCATGCGGAGACACTGCTTTTTACATTTCAGGGATTCAGTCCAGTTTTCTCCAAGTGTCGTAAGATCCACTAAAAGAGTTAAGGCATTAGGAAAATCAAGAGTTTCATACCCAATGTTCTTTGGTAGAAACGGAGATGTTACTAAAAATATGAATAAGAACATGGAGAAATTTATTTCAGACTACAAGTCTTCAAGAAACAAAATTTACACAGTTACTTCTGAAATTAAAAGGTGACAACAGTTCATTCGTAAGTGTTCTGTTCACAGTTGAAGAAAAAGATACTAAAACTGGTGAAAAATAAAATCCTATGACGGAATTTCATTTAATGTAAAAGACGGAAAAGCATTAAAAATTAAAAAGATGTTCTTGTGGACGGATTTGAAAATGCGTTGACTGATGCTGTCAATGACAAGTTCAGACAGTTTGGACTGCCTCAGGTAGACAGATTCGACGCTGTTTCCAAAAACAGAACTTCTACTTGGAGAATGACTCATTGGTTCTAATATATAATCAGGGAGAAGGGACAAATTTTTGCTGACGGACAAGTATTTATTCCATTCATATTGACTGATTTAATAGGAATTTTGAGATAAGTACAAAAATTTTTATAATATAAAAATACACTGAAAAATAAATGTTACTTTATTATACAGTGTATTTTTATTTATTTTGTCGCTTTTTCTATCATAATTTCTCTTTTTCCAGTATCCATTACTGCCTTTGCTCCAATTGGCACAGTGATAAATGGTCTTACATGCCCAGATTTGAAAATTTTTACAATTGGAATATTTAATCTTCCAAAGTTGTCATAAAACACTTCATCAATTGTCATATCTGTCGGATCAGACTGCTTAGGATTTTTAAAGTCCCCCAGGATAATTCCCCTGAATCTTTGTCAAACTTTCCAGCTAGTTTTAGCTGTTTTAACATTCTATCAACACGGTAGCTCGCTTCATTTGTTTCTTCCGAAATAATATTTTTTCCATCTGTATTGATTTCGTGATCCGTTCCAAGGGCGTCGTAACCATAAGAGACAGGTTCCTCCCTGTAATCCTTCCGCTTCCACGTCCACTTTTTCATAATTGTGTAAGTATCGTCAAAGCTCTAGCAAATTATATGATTCATTACTTGTAAAAGCTTTATTGAAAAGGCATTTTCCGTAACTGGTGGTATATTTTTCAGATTGTCTGACATAGATCCATGAAATGTTACAAGTCCTGTCTTTTCATTGATTGCAAGCAGTAAAGTGGTGTTGTCGCTAAATCCTGAAATAATTTTGGATTTTTCTTGATTACATCATAATTTAACTTATCCACAATCCTTATTCACCATAAACCTCCCACGCACTGCAAAAATCGCATTGATATTAGGGTTTGCAAACATATCATTTATATCTTTTGCCTCACATTGTCAGTCCCTCCAAAACCCATACCATCTTTGAAGAAAATGATTGCCCGTAAACAACATTAAATCCTCTGCTTTTTCAAATATTCCACTTCGCATAGCTATTTTCATTAGTATAGTTTGCAGGTGCAGATTAATCCAATTAGTATCTCCTGGCTTTAGCCCTTTTGGAATGATAATTTCTGTTTGACGGATTATTTTTTGATTTTGATAAGTTGCAGTCGCAGTCTTCTTGCAGGCGATAGTCGTCTTGCTGTCCTGTACGTGAAGCAGATTTAATGTCATGGCGCCCAGTACAAATCCTAGTGTTATCAGTATTCTGCTTATTTTTATTGTTCTCACTTCTTTATGCTGCTTTTGAACTCCTTAAACTGGATATTGAAGAATACGTCGTTTCAAAGCAGTTCCATTGCATTAAATTTTTTCTAGAAAAATAGGCAATTTATCCCAGCGCTAAAAAGTTGTGGATGCCTTGCCTAATTATATCAAATAATTCTGTAGTTCACAGTTTGGTTTACTAATTTATTATTTCATAGCCTGAACTTGTTTCAAAATTTCTGAGCTCCGTTTACTTTTGTTGTTTATCTTCCTGTAAAATTTTAACTGCTTCAGCTTTTTCCCTTGTCCTGCGTAAACTTTGTCCCAAAACAACTTTTGGCATGTTGTCTTGTCTTCAGTTATAGCTTTTTGTAAAATATTTTTCAGCTAACGCTCCTGCTCCAACTCCTCCGAAATAAGTTCCAATTTGTCTGTTTGTAACTTTAGCTGATTTTAACTGGCTGTAAATTGAATTTAATTTTGCAGTATTGTTTTTGTACTCATAAATTCCCTAACAATAAAATTTTTGCACTTGTGTTCTTAGGTTCTGCGCCCTACAGTTTTTGCTAAACATTCCTCCAGCTTTTGCAGGGTTATTTTGCTGCAGGTAGAAAGTACCCTAGCATTCCTAAGATTTGTCCGTTTTACCTTTTATACTGTATTCATTTCAAAAGATATTTTTCAGCCTGTGAAGGATTTTTTCGTTTATCGCAATCTCAGCCAGCAGGATTCCACACCATTTTACACGGTCACTTGCTCCTGTGTATGCTTTTTTGCAGATATGTCTTAGCTTGTGCGTTGTTATTTTTGTCAGTAATATTGCCCTAACATTGTAGTCTTTACTTCAGCAACAAAGTCTTTGTTTGTAGACTGTACAGCTTTGTTATATCTTGCAGTACCTTTTGACTGTTCGTTGTTGTCAAAATAGAAGATAATTAAGCTTGATGTAACATCAGCATTTGTTCCTCCTGATTTTTCATCTGTCCATAAATATATTTTTCAGCTTCATCCTTGTTTTTGCTGGATTCCTACTAAATACAAGAATCTTGCCACTTCAACAGCTTCAGGAGTAGTTGATTGCCCATTTCCCCAAAAGTCGCCTGTAAATAAGGTTTTTGCTTGAGATACTTTTATTTTTGCTCGCAAAGTAATATGCCCCTAGTTCAAGATTTGCTTTCTGCGTAAGCAGATCTGTTCCTTTAGCAACTCCTTCCAATACTTTTACTGCTTCAGCTACTTTTTCTCTCCTGCCAGTTTTACCGCTTTTTCATAATCTGATTTTCCATCAGCAAATGAAATTGCCCCTGTTACTAAAATTGCTCCTATTAGTAATAATTTTTCATTGTTCCTCCTAAATTATATTTATCCTCTTAAAAATTGGATATTTGCTATTTAATTGTTATTGTATCACTTATAAAATTTGATTTCACTTATAAAGTGATGTAAAAATAATTTAATATGCTCTTTTTATATATATTTTCTAAAATGCTAAATATTTCTCAGTGCGTCAACTAATTCTGTTTTTGAAGCAGTTTTTGCATCTACTCCCTTTATGATTCTCGCAGGTGTTCCTGCCACAACCACTCCTTCAGGCACATTTTCCGTAACAATCGCCCCAGCCGCAACAACCGAGCCTTTTTCCTACTCTTTACACCTTCCAGTACAACGGCATTCGCTCCGACAACTACATCGTCTTCAATAACTACCGGATCTGCTGAAGGTGGCTCAATAACTCCTGCAAGCACGGCTCCCGCACCCTATATGGCAATTTTTACCAACTTTTGCACGTCCACCAAGCACAACGTTCATATCAATCATTGTCCCTTCGCCAATTTCAGCGCCAATATTTATAACGGCTCCCATCATTATAACAGCCCTCTCCCCAATGCTTACTTTATCACGAATAAACACTCCAGGCTCAATTCTTGCATTAATATTTTTTAATATCAAAGCATAGGAACACTGAATTTCTTCTGTCATTTTTTTCAGATAATAATCAGTAAGATTATTTTCACTAATGATTTTTTTCAATTTCTTCCCAATCTCCAAAAACTACCTTTTAACCCTTCTTTTCCTATTACTTTACAAGAATAAGCATTTTTATGTCTTCATCTGTATAAAGTTCCACAGGTGTCGTCTTCTTGGCATCAGCAATGTATTGAATAATCGCCTTTGATTTCTCAATTCTGTCATTCTACCTCCAATTTTATTTTTTGCATATTATGATTTTTAATCATTGTACTTTCCGTATTTTTAGCATCTGATTTTTACAACTGTAATTTATTTTTAATCTTTTATTTTTAGATATTATCATCTTTTTCTAAACTTAATGATAATAAAATTTAAAGTATTATTAAATCCAATCTCAAAAAGTTTAATTAAAATTTTTTATAAATTCGTATTTTATACTAAGATTCCATTTAAAAATAAAAGTAAAATTCTATAATAATTAATTTGATAGACTTGTTAAAAAAATGACTTTAATTTCATAAGTTCTTGACTAATAATCCTTTTTATTTTTATTATAAATTTGTGATACATGTTACATAATATTATTAATTTTTATGATATAATTTTCACGATGGATTATTTTCCAATGTTTTTAAAATTAGAGTTAAAAATATATTAGCTAATTATTTGAAATCTGCTCTTTTTAAATAAAAATATCATAAAAGGAGATTAATATGTTTAGTTTAGATGATACACTTTTATGAAATTATAAAAATAAAATATCCTGAAGCTCTTGACTTTTTTATTGCTAATGGGTTTGAGCAATTGAAAAATAAACAGATGCTTGAGGTTATGGGGAAAAAAATATTAAATTGAAAATGGCACTTATGTCAAAAAAATTAATCAGGAACTGTTTGTTGAAAAAGCTGGAAACATTTTTGACAAAAAGATGCAGATGTTGATGTTTCACTGGATGAAAGTAAAGCTGATGAAAATAGTGACTTGATAATTGAAGGAGTTCTGCCTTGTCCCTATTAGAATACCACTTTTAGAAGGTATAAAAGACTGGGTAAAACGAACAGAAATGAGAAAAACGATTATACTATTTCATATACTTTAAAATCAGCAAATTTAGGACTTGACTGGGTTGTAGAAAAAGTTAAGACAGGTAAATCCCTGACAAAGTTTCAGATATATTGCTTTCGGCTGGATTTGAACTGATTTTTTGATAAAAATTTGATGGGGCAGTATATGGAAAATGGTATTTTTGAAACACACTTTGAAAGATATGAATAAAGATTTTTGCAACGAAAACTATTGATTTGCAGGATCCTAAAAAGCGTTACGCAATAATGGGAGTCGTGTCAGCAATATTTTTAGTAAACAAGACTTCTTTAGGTGATAGAAAAGTACCAGAAACTTGGGCAGACTTATTAAATGAAGAATTTGAAGATTCAGTTGCATTGCCAATGGCTGATTTGGACTTGTTTAATGCCCTTCTTGCAAATCTTTACAAAGATTTTGGAATGGATGGGATACATAAACTGGCACGTTCATACAAAAAGAGCCTGCATCCAGCTCAAATGGTAAAAGCTAGAACTCGAACACCAGAAGCCCCTGCTGTCAGCATTATTCCATACTTTCTTTTTCACAAATGATTGATGGAACAGGAGATTTGAGGCTGTATGGCCTAAAAGATGGAGCTTTGCTAAGTCCCAATATTTATGATTACAAAAATCTAAGGCAGATAAAATCAAGCCATTTATGGACTTATTTATGTCAAATGAAATTGGAACAATTTTTCTGCAAACGGAAAAATTTCCATCAACAAATCCAAATGTGGATAACCATTTAGAAGAACATCAAAATTTTCAAATGGATTGGCTGGGATTATATCTATAGCCATGATATTGGGAAAAATTATTCGTGAATGTGAAGAAGAATTTAATAATGATGTACAAAAAGTTTTACAGAATAAAATTTTAAAACAAAAAAAGGAGATAACTATGAATTTAATAATATTTTTCAGGTACCCACCATCATCAGGAAAAACAAGCGTTATTCTAAAAACAGTGGAAGCCTTTAAAATCACAAGGAATGTCAGTTGGAGTAGTAAAATTCGACTGCCTTTTACACAGATGATGACAAATTATACGCAAAAGCAGGAATTCCAGTAAAAAAAGGAATTTCAGGAGCTTTATGTCCCGGATCATTTCTTCGTATCAAATATCGAGGAAGTCGTGCAATGGGGAAACAGCCTTGGGCTTTCAATATTAATTACTGAATCGGCAGGACTTTGCAACAGATGTTCGCCATATATCAAGGACATCAAGGGAGTCTGTGTAATCGACAATTTATCAGGAATTAATACGCCTAAAAAGATTGGACCATTATTAAAAGCCGCTGATATTGTGATTATTACAAAAGGGGACATTGTTTCACAAGCTGAACGTGAAGTTTTTGCCTCACGTGTGAACTCTGTAAATCCAAAAGCTGTAACAATGCATGTTAACGGGCTTACTGGACAGGGAGCATACGAATTAAGCACACTTCTTTATGAGAAAGAGCTGGAAATAGACAGCGTTCAAGGAATGGAACTTAGATTTCCAATGCCATCGGCACTTTGCTCTTACTGCTTAGGAGAAAAGAGAATCGGTGAAAAATATCAGATGGGTAATGTCCGAAAAATGAATTTACAGCAATAAAAATAGATAAAAAAATAATAAAAAGGAAAAAAATATGAAAACAACGATTTAATAAATAAATTGACTATTAGTGAACTTAGCAAGAAATATCCCTTTGCAGAAAACTTTTTTACAGGAAAATAACTTGCCTGTGGAAACTTTTCAGGATAAGACATTTCACGAGTTCATCGTAACTTTTGCAGAAGATAAAATCGAGGACTTTGCACTGGATGTGGAAAAAATTGAGGAAAGTCTTGTTGACTACATTGAGCAGATGAAACTTTTTTTGGGAATGGAAGAGGAAAATTCGATTGATATGCTTACAATTGTCGCTGGGCAAGATAAATCTGGGAATAAAGAGGGATTTGAGCGGCTTGATATTCATAAATCAGAAATTATTTCCATTGTAGGTCCTACAGGCTCTGGAAAATCAAGACTTCTTGCCGACATCGAATGGACTGCCCAGAAAGATACTCCAACACAGCGTCAAATCCTTATAAACGGTGAACTTCCAGACAAAAAATGGCGTTATTCCTCAAACAACAAATTAGTCGCACAATTATCACAAAACATGAATTTTCGTTATGGATTTATCAGTAAAGGAATTTCTAGAACTGCACGCTCAAAGCCGAATGATTGAAAACATTGATGAAACTGTGGAAAAAATCATTACCGCCGCAAACAATCTGGCTGGAGAGCAATTTGACTTAACTACTGCAATCACAGCCCTAAGTGGTGGACAATCCCGTGCTTTAATGATTGCCGACACAGCCATTTTAAGTTCATCTCCAATTGTCCTAATTGACGAAATTGAAAATGCAGGAATTGACAGGAAAAAAGCCTTGGAATTGCTTGTTTCATCAGATAAAATCGTATTAATGGCAACACACGACCCAACATTGGCACTAATAGCAGACAAACGGATTATAATAAAAATGGAGGAATCAGTAAAATTATTACAACAAGCCCTGAAGAAAAGAAAATTTTTGAAAAAAACTGGATGAAATGGATGATATTATTCAAAAATGAGAAGTGATTTTAGAAAGGGGAAATTTTAAAAAGTGATTTTTAATCAAGAAATTTGTTTTTGAAAAATTAATAATAAAAAGTAAATTAGGAGAAATATTCAGAATTTGTTTATTTTCTCCCTTTTTAGATAGAGAATAAAAAGAACTGAAACAACTGGAGAATTTGAAAAATTGATTGAAAAATGAAGATAAAGTTCATATTACACAATATTAAGCCATAGCGTTTGTTAAATCGTTTTTTTGGGTACAAAAATATCCTACCTGATGCAAAAATGTTATAGAGCTAATATAAGTCTATTTCAAAACAAAAAAATAACCGCTGTCTTTACAACAACGATTATTTTAAAAATTAGCTTTTATTTTTTTATCACTATTTTTTTCAATAATTCTCCATTTTCCAGGCCAATAGTGATTTATACTCCATTGCCTCAATATATTTTTCTACGCTTTCTTCTCCTTCTTTTAATTTTTCTTCTAATTCATCTACTTCTTTTAATATGTCTTTATAAAAAGTCATATGTCTTTTTCTTCATCCGAAGATTATTATATTCTTCTCTTTACTTTATCAATATTCTCCTGTATTTTTGAATATCTTTTAAACTTTGCAAAAAGTAGTCGCTCTGAATAAATATTTATAAACGTCAGGCCAAAAATACTTTCTATCATTTTCTACTACTTCTTCAAAAACATCTAAATCTTCATATAAACCAAGGGATTATTTTGTTTTTATTTCTTCTAAAATACTTTTTCATCCCTTTTTTTCCATCTTTTCTTCTCCGTCCAAATCTACAAATTCTGTCTCACTACCATTTCCTATAGAATTTCTTTCTTATATAACCATATATCGGTATTATTGCATATTCTATTCTTAATTCATGATAATATCTGAAAACCTATATATTCAAATAATCCTAGTTTATTTAATTTAAAAATCTCCTGTTCCTTTCTTTTTATATCCGAAATCTTTCTTAGGCTTATTAAAAATTTCTTTAAAATGTTTTCTTATATAGTCCGTTATATTCTTTTGTTGATAATTCTTTCCATTTCTTCTTCCTTTCTATTTCCATATTTAACCTATTTTTATCATCTCTTATATTATTATTTATTCTAGCTATTTCTTTTGCAATTTACATTGATACCAATCAGATTATTTTTAGATAGTTCATTAGTACACACCTCTTTTTAAATCCTCTTTACCATGATTTATCATAATTTTTAACTTTCAGTAGAGTTTGGAGTGGATGATTTTTCATTTCCACAAATTCATTTAGATTTATTTTTCAACAATTTCTCCATTTTTTCTATATAATAGGATTTATATTCCATTCCTCAATATATTTTTCTACGCTTTCTTCTCCTTCTTTAATTTTTCTTCTAATTCATCTACTTTTTAATATGTCTTTTATAAAAGTCATATGTCTTTTTCATCCGGAAGATTATTATATTCTTCTCTTACTTTTTATCAATATTCTCCTGCAGTTTGAATATCTTTAAACTTTGCAAAGTGAGTCGCTCTGAATAAATATTTATAAATGTCAGGCCAAAAATACTTTCCATCATTTTCTACTACTTCTTCAAAACATCTAAATCTTCATATAAACCAAGGATTTGATTTTTGTTTTTATTTCTTCTAAAAATACTTTTCATCCCTTTTTCCATCTTTTTCTTCTCCGTCCAAATCTCACAAATTCTGTCTCACTACCATTTCCTATAGTATCTTTCTTATTATATAACTCATATATCGGTATTATTGCACACTCTACTCTTAATTCATGATAACATCTGAAAAACCTATATATTCAAAATAATCCTAGTTTATTTAATTTAAAAATTTTCCTGTTCCTTTTCTTTTTATATCCAAAATCTTTCATCGGTTTATTAAAAATTTCTTTAAAATATTTCTTATATAGTTCATTATATTCTTTGTTGGATAATTCTTCCATTTCTTCTTCCTTTTCTATTTCCATATTGTTATATCTGATTTTTATTGTTCCATTAGATTTTTCAATTATTTTCTGATTATTTTTGTTCTTGTGAATAAGTGATTCCTTGTCCTCAGCATCAATTACAATATTTTGTCTTGTTTCAATAGGTAGTCGTTTTTCTTTTTCATATTGTTCTACTATAGTTTTAATCCATACTAATCTATTATACCATATTTATTTATAAATTCATCCGAGTTTCATTAAATTTTTACATTTCCAAATTTTTCCTTTATTTCTTCCTCAGAAACATTGAATCGAATATCAGTATTGTCTTTTTATATAAAAATACTCCCTAAACATCTTTTTCTTCTTTTTAAAATTTTTATTCTTTCAACATTATTTATCATTTTCCATAACCAATATTATTTTTATACCCTAATATTATTCTTTGATTGAAGATTGTTGAACAGATTTATTAATTCTAAAAATTAAATACATAACCACAAAAATCAACAACTGTAACATTTATCACAAATAAAATTAACAACACTAATTTTTCTTAATAATAAACTGGAAAATAAATAACGTTCCGAATGAAAAATCCTTGAAAAATGATTTCATTGAAGTTATTGCACTTATTTTTCTTTTGACAGGATTTTATTAAAGTGAAATTCAAAAATAGTAGTTAATTATGAAAAAGATTGTGCATAATATTAGGTATATTCCTGTAAATATCAGATTATTTTTAATATTACTACAGTTATTGCCATTAAAATATTAAAATTAATAGCAAGTACACTTTAGTATTTATAAGCAGAATATTTGTATTGTATGCAATAATCACAATTATTTGAAATAGCACATACATTACAAAAATTCTTTTCTCAATTCCTTTATCTAAAAAGCTTTTTACATAACTGAAAATGGCTTTGAATAAAAATTTGTATAATTCCAAAAATATAAAATAATACTTCATTACTCTTTTTCTCTTCAATCCAGAAATGCATTCAATTATATGCCTTTTTAAAAATTTGAAAGTTTATATTTTCATTTGCTTTTTATTCTCATCGGAAAAATAAAGTTGTTAGCAATATATTGAGAAGTATCAAAGTAATAGAAATAAATAAATATTTACACCTATCTTAAAAATAAAAGTAAAAACCCTATTCCTGAACCTAAAATGGAGGAAAAAGTCGAAATTTGCTTTTGATATTTTAAAATTTTTGCAATCCAGTTTCATTATTTTTCAAACTATTTATTAAAACTACATCAATTGTTTCCAGTTTCGAGTGCATTTGCCAATCCATATATTGTATATGCGACTGATAACTTGAACAGGCTTTTAGAAAATATAATTAGAAAAATGTAATAATCAATGCGAGCAATGATAAAATATAGACTTTTTCCTTGAATATAAATCCGAAATTACTCGCTTGGGAATCTCAAAAATAATCATTGAAAAGGTTAAAAGACTGCATTAGCACAATCTGCGACATTAACTAATGCCTTTTTCAGAAAAAGTACAGTCAGAATGGAATGTGGCATTGTGGAAGCTAAAAATAGTAAAAAGTGCTTATATAGTAAAGCTTTGGTATTTTTATCTATAAGATTCATTATTTTTTTCACCTTTCCAATCCATTTTATCTTTTTAATAATTTTTCCGCTTTCCTGTATTTCTGATTTTTACTATTAGGTTTGTCGGGAATTGTCCTTTCAATCAATTTTGCCTCTAAGGCAGGATTTCATAATTTTTTCTAAAAGTAGGTTTATGTACTAAATTTAATCTTTTCCATAATTTCTGTCCGCTGATAAAACATTATCTCCAAGGACACTAAGTAATTTTTCAACTGGATTTTTATCCTGGTCGCTATCTTGATCGGTTACTTGGTCGTTATCTTGATCGGTTATTTTTCAGAAGTTTTTAATTTCTTTTTAAACTATCGTTTATAATTTTAAGCATGAACTCTACAAATATTGTACTTTCACTTTCTTTTATCAGCTATTGCAAAGAGTATCATAATATTCTTTCTGTTCTTTTTATCAATTCCTCTATTGAAGCCAAAAATATTTTTCCATTTTCCAAGCAGTAAAGTATGCCACATTCTTCCGATCGACCATTTCCATCTGAAAATGGATGGATAAATTCAAATTCATAATAAAAACAGCACTTTTTAATCAATGGATGTACAGAAGAAGTCTTGTACCATGAAATTAAACTGCTTATATGCTTAGGGTACTAAATCTGCTGGGCGAAGCAATATGTACAACCTTTTCTTCCAGCAAAAATACCAACCCCTTGAGAACGAAAATTTTACCATTTTCCTTAACCAGCCCATTCATCATCAATCTGTAGAGCATTCAATAAATCCTTTACTAAAAATGGATTTAACTTAGTTAATAGTTCATATGCTTCATAAGCATTCTTTACTTCTTTTTATTTCATTAGGATTTCTAAAACTCTTTTTCCGTCCAATATTGCTGTAACTTGTTCCAGCGAGAGAATTATGCTCAATAGCAAGTGAAGAATGAATTGTTTTTATTCTGTTTTTCTCCTTAAATGTGGATTTTGAAAATTTTTCCTGATAGACATTCTCCCTATTTCTTCACTTATTTCACCTATTAATACTGTCATTTTTTTCAGTTATTTGAAAAGGTGGCTTTGTAATTATTCAATTTTAAATACCTCCTATTTTTCTAGAATTTTTTCCAATTAAATTACAACAACAAATCAAATCTTCTTGCTCACAATATAAAATCTATGAATTCTTCCTTCCACTGCTCCATTTGCCTCAATTATTTCTGTACTTTATACAAATTGTCAAGATGGCTTTCGACTGAAAAATTTGGAAATTCCCTATTCAATAATTTTTTCAAACCATACAAGAGCTCCTGTATCAAAAAAACTTTTATTGCCTGAAATGTTTCTCCACTTTCTAATATTTCAAATCCTTGTTCAAAAATTTCCTGCTGTTTAATATTGAGATAATGCTCAGCGTACGGTAAATCTTTATATTTAGGTAGTAACATTTCGACAAGTTCCCTATCATTTTCTGCCCCTACCTGCTGTGTAATAAAAATTCCATCTTTTTTCAAGACTCTTTTTAATTCTGTAACATTATAAGCCCCATGCCGATTGGTAATTATATCAAAATATTCATTTTCAAATGGGAGTTTTTCATCTCCATCCGCTTCTTTAAAATCTATTCCCAATGACAGCAATACTTTTTTACACAGTTCAACATTTGGCTGATAACCTTCGATTGCTGATGTGCTATGTTTTGGATGATTTAATGAAAGCAAAAACTCTCCACCGCCTGTTTCCATATCCAGCAATTTCACTATTATTTTTCAGATACTTATTTATGACAGTTCTAAAATCCCAAGGTAAATTTTTCCTCTTCTGAATAACGTCCATAAATATGAGAAAAATCCCTGCACGTGTATATGTGCCATTTTTCTTCTTTTCTCAGCCACTCTTCCTTTTAATTTATTTTTATCCATATGTTTTCTTTAATAAATTTTCTAAAATAGTGTCCTTAAACATTATAATAAACACCGAACTAGCAAAAATAGCAAGCAAGCAACGCTCCTATACCGTATATTTTACTAAAACTACAAAAGCATTGTCCGATAAAGAAAAATCCATCTAATCCCAAATATATCCAAAATTCTGTAACATACGACTTGTTTTCTGTATTTATATATTTTAAACAAGTTCTCCATTCCACTTCGTAAATTCCCTAGTACACATTGTTGTCGCTCCTGCCAGTCCCCCTAATTTTTTCTAAATCCTTGATATTGAATTGCTGCAATAAACGACATAATCATATTTACAACAATATTCCAATTTCCACTTGGAATGAATGAAATAAAAACATTATTATAACTTGGTAAAATATAACAATCTGCTTTGCCATCTAAAAATTCTATGTTTTTCAAATCGCACTCTAATAAATTCCGTAAATAGTATTCCAAATGTGAAAAACCGAATAGGCATAAAATAATTAAAGGCTTTTTCCAAAATCTCCCTTTGTAAATTTATAGCGAGATAAACAACATTTCCTGTCTGTGCATTAGCAAGCACCTTTCCACGCGTAACAAAAGTATATGCATCCATAACTCCTCCAACCATGCACAGCATCATTCCTAATCTAAACGTCTCTGCGGATACTCTCTCCGTTAAAAATCTTTTTATTCTTTTACCCATTTTTAAAAACTTCACTCCTTTTTATGAACTTCGTATTTTTTATCCAATGATTTAATTTTTATAATATTTATTAACAAAGTTATTTTTCTAAAACATCAAATTTATAGCTAACTCCCCAAATTGTCTTAATATTCCATTTCTCATGCTTATAATTGTCAAGTTTTGCACGGTTTTTTTATATGCGTATCGACAGTATGGCTTTCTCAAAATAATCAAATCCCCATATTAAGTCCAATAAATTTTTCTCTTGTAAAAACTTTGTTCTGATTTGTTGCCAAAGTCCATAAAAATCTCTATTTCTTTCTTAGTTAATGAAATTATTTCATCGTTTATCTTTACCGTAAAAATTATTCAAATCAATTTCAAGATTATCAAATGTAAAAATTTTTGTACTTTCATCATTTTTAGGTGTTATTCTACGTAAAATTGCATTTATTCTGCAATTATTTCTCCAGGCGAGAAAGGTTTTACTATATAATCATCTGCCCCTATTTCGAGTCCCATTATTTTTTTCATAATCTTCTCCACGTGCTGTAATCATTATAATTGGAACATTTGAAAAAGTACGCACCTCTCTGCATACATCAAAAACCATCTTTTTGGCATCATTACATCCAAAAGTATTATATCAAACTCATTTTTCTTCAATTTCTTTAATGCCGTTTCCCCATCAAAAACAGTACTTACAGTAAAATTATACAGTATTCTGACAGTATAGAAACAATTTGTTTATTATCGTCTCGCGATTAATACTTTATACATATTTATCCTCACTTTTTATTTTTATTCTTATAAAATTTTATCATAATTTCTTTGAAATACAAACATTAAATTTTATTTTGACAAAATAATTTTTTTATGGTATAATGTAATCAAGAAATATTTGTAATCATTTCAAATTAAAAACAATAATATTATTAAATTAGGAGGAAGTTATGTCGTTAATAGGAAAAATTGAAAATTTTACAGCTCAAGCTTATCAAAACGAAGAATTTAAAGAAGTGAGCTTTTGAAAAAGGATATGCTAGGAAAATGGAATATTTTTCGTATTTTATCCAGCTGACTTTTACATTTGTGTGTCCAACTGAATTGGAAGATTTAGAAGACCATAGAGAAGAATTGGAAAAATTAGGATTTAATGTTTATTCAGTAAGTACTGATACTCACTTTTACTCACTAAAGCTATGGCACGATCACTCAGAAGCAATCGGAAAAGTTAAATATGCAATGATTGGAGATCCTACAAAAGCTATTTTCAAGAGAATTTGAAGTATTAAACGAAGAAAGTGGACTTGCATTCAGAGGAACATTCATAGTAAATCCTGAAGGAAAAATTGTTGCTTACGAAGTAAACGATGAAGGAATTGGAAGAGATGCATCAGAATTAGTAAGAAGAGCAAAAGTCGCAAAAATTCGTAGCCGATAACCCAGGATTAGTTTGTCCAGCAAAATGGAAAGAAGGAGAAGCTACCTAAAACCAGGATTAGATTTAGTAGGTAAAATTTAATAATTTTAAACTTAATAAAATTAGAAGGAGGTAAAATGGCTTTTATTAGATAGTAATATTGTAGAACAGCTAAAAAGGTTATTTTGATAAAATTAATGGGAACATTGAATTAGTTGCATTTTTTTGAATGACAGGAAAAATCAGCTGAATTAGATAGCTTTTACAAGAAGTTGATGCACTTCCGGAAAAAGTGAACTATGTAAAAATCATTTTGACAATGATAAGGCTGACTTAGAAAAAGCAAACCTTACTCGTCCAACATCTTTTACAATTTTAAAAGATGGAGAAAATACTGGAATTAATTTTTCCGGTATTCCTGGAGGACATGAATTTAACAGCTTTATTCTAGCAGTTTTGGGACTTGCAGGACTTGGAAAAACTGGAAGGAGAGCACTTTTCAAAAAGTTGAATCAGTTAATAAGCCTGTAAATATCGAAACGTTTGTTTCCTTTATCCTGTACACATTGTCCAGACGTAGTTCAAGCATTAAATCTAATTTCAACAAATAATAAAAACATCACAACAACAATGGTAGACAGTGCAGTATTTTTGAAGAAGCAAAAAGAAAAAGATATTCAGGTAGTACTCAGTTGTATTTATAAATGGAGAGCAAAAAATCAGTTGGCGCAAAAACTATTGAAGAATTAATAACGCTTGTTACTAACGCATAATTATGCAAAATGTAAAAACAAAATAAAGAAACTTGATTTATCTAAAAATTTGGGAGAAAAAAATTAACTTTAACTGAAAAAGAGAATATTCAGAATTTGTCCTTTATACTCTTTTTTTATTTAAAAATACTGATTTTCTATTATAGTTTGTTACATCGTTGTTTAATTTTTTTCATATAATTCTTTTAACAGTTGTCTCTTTATTTTGAATTGCTTTCAGTTCATTATCAGTTACTCCGATAAATTGTATGAATTCCACTTTTCCATTAACTGTATCAATTATTCCAGCTTTTTCATCAGGAATAGTAATAAATCCTGTAATATTTGACTTTTATTTACATCCATTCCTTCCGTCTGCCCTGTGTATAAATATTCATACGGTCTAAAATATTTCTCCACTAGAAAAACGTCGCTCTTGCAATTGTTTGTAAAATTCACAAATTCCCTTTAATTCAGCTTCCTCATCAATATAATTATCTTTTTAATTTTTAATGTAAACTCCATTCCATAACCGCTGTATTCTGTATTTTCACTTACTTTTTCATGCAGTTCAGACAATCCATAAGTAACAAAGTGCCAATAATCTCCTCCATCATAAATACTAATACCATCCAGAGGATCATTTCACCAAATCTCCATTTTATAATTGCCGTGATAATGCAATGGATTTTTCCTGTCCGATAAAGTCTGTTAAAAGTTTCTGTATAGCATCCCATCCATCTGTATTTATTTCTTCAGAAACTGTTTCAGCATCATTCTCTTTTTCATTTTCTTCTAAATAATTTGTCAAATAATCCCATAAAAATTGCCTCCTGAGTATCATGATTGCTAATTTAAAAATTATTTTTCTAATTCTTCTGCTTTTTAAATTATTAATTTTATTTAGATTTTTCTTCCACCTTGCTTCCATCTCGGATTCATCTTTTTATCTAAAAATATACTTTTATCTCTAAATCCAGTATCATAACCCTTTTGTTTCAAACCATTCTGTTTTAGCCGCTTCAGTCTGAAATCATTTATCTCTCTTGTTTTGTCATTTTGATTTCCATTTTTATTTTAAAGTACATTTCTGGATCAACTCTGTTTATAAGTCCTTTTCCTCTCATTTTCAAAAGCTATCTCAAAATGCAGATGAGGAGCATGTGTTCCACTCTGCATTTCAGTTGTACCTGATTTAGCTATCACTTGCCCAGCCTTCACTGTATCTCCGATTTTTACATTCACTTCACTTAAATGGCAATATCTAATGTATTTTACTTGCATTGTATTAGGGTTATAATTACTGCTGTATGCCCATTCTCTTGCACTTTCTTTAGGTTTGTAATTTTTTCTTTTTATTTTTTCAAGTTCCTTTGGATCGACTTCCAAGTAGAAATTTAATCCATATCCAGTTTTATCCACATACATATCCACAATTTTACCATCCAGCACAGCATAAACATCTGATCCCTGGCAATGCAAAAATATCAATTCCTTGATGTCCCTCTTGCTCCATTACTTCTAGTTAGCCCAAATTTAGCCCAGTCAGGATAAACTTCCCCACGAAAATTGTAATACGTAACTTGTGGATCTTTTTTATCGGATGATTCTGAAAAATATTATCATCTTCATCTCCATTCACACCATTATTTCCTAATCAATATTTTTTTCCTAATAAACATCATTCCCAACAATTATAATTCCTAAAATCAATAAAGTTGTTACATCCTATAATTATCCCTGTTTTTCCTGCAGATTTTGAATTTTTCCTTTTCTACTTTTTTTCTTTTATCCAAAACCTCATCTACATTTTTCTTTTTCATTTATCCATAATAATCAATTCGCTAAATTTGAATAGCCTCCTTCTTTTATTTATTTTTCCAATTCTACAAACAACTTCACTCAAAAATATCATAAGCCAGCTCCATCTTACTTTTTCTGACTAATTTCCACCGAAGTCCCTATCTTTTTAATAATCTCAATCACATTTTCATCACTGCCCATTACGGACGCATTATTTGCCACTATAATATCCAAATTTTTTTCTTTTCCAGCTTTTTTAAGGCATTTTCTTTATCTCATTAGTTTCTGCCGCAAATCCAACTAATAGCTGTTTTTTTCCTTTCTTCTTACTCATCTCTAGCAAAATATCAGGATTTCTAACCAATTCTATAACCAAAATCTGAGTCAGATTTCTTTATTTTTTTCCTTTTTTTGTATTCTCTTTTGGTCTGTAATCAGCAACTGCCGCACAAGCTATGAAAATGTCAGTATTTTTTTAAAATACTCATCTACTTTCTCATACATTTCCAACGCCGATTCCACAGAAAATAAAATTTTTAAGCCCATTTGGAACTTTCAAACTCATAGACCCACTAATTAACGTTACTTCTGCTCCCCAGATCAACAGCCGCCTGAGCAATTGAATATCCCATTTTTCCCGCTTGAATTATTTGACAAATATCTGACTGGATCAATATTTTCCTTTGTTCTTCCCGCTTGTTATAAGAATTTTTACCTTTTCAAGTGCCGTATCAAAATTTTCTCAAATTTTTGAAAAAAATACTGTATCTTTCTATTTCATCGACAATATCCTTTCTAGCTCGCTCATTCTCCCCTTCTGCACTATAATTGCAGGCAAGCAGTCCTTCTTCTGCATCAATAAACCTATACCCAAAAAGATTTTAACTTATTAATATTTTTCTTTTTAAAATCAGATTTTCATACATATTCACATTCATTGCCAAAGCAAAAAAATACTGGCTTTCTTACTGAAACAGCAGAAAGAATTGTTGTAAGCATATCATCTGCAATCCCTGTTTGCAACTTTTCCAATTATATTATAAGTCGCAGGTGCAATCAAAACTACATCCGCCCTAATCTGCAAGTGAAATATGTTCCACCTCATAATGCAGATTACTGTCCCACATATCCACATAAATCCTATTTCTTGATAAAGTTTCAAGAGTCAAAGGTCCAATGATTTTTGTAGCATTTTCAGTCATCACAACTTTCACATTATATCCTTTCTTTTTCAAAAAGCGATATAATCCCCAGCCGACTTTATATGTCTGCAAATTCCCCTGTAACTCCCTACTAAAATGTTTTTCATCTTTTTCCTCTTCTTAAATCAATGCAAAATTACAATAAAGTTATAATCCGTACTTTCCATCCTTATTATCCTTAATTTCTACTCCCAAGTGACTTCAATTCATCCCGAATTTCATCGGATAACTTTGAAATTTTTCTCGCTTCTTGCCTCACTTCGTAATTTTTATCAGTAATTCAATTAATTTTTAGTTAATTCCATATTTTTCCCTTCTTCCTCCTTTCACAGCATTTTCTACTTTCAATCGCTATTCCAAACACATTTTCTATTTTTACCTTCAAAGAATCATAAGATTTTTTTATTTCATAATAAATTGTGGAAAACTCATTTTTCATTTGTGAAATAAATTTATTTCGTTTCCCTAATCTGGTCAAAAATAGTGGCTAGTGCCTGCGGTGTGTTCATATCCTCATTCATCGCCTCTTCAAATTTTTATCAAACTCTTCAATTTTTTGAGAAAAACTCTGAAATTTTTAACATTTTCTATTTTTCATTCTTATATTTTTTCAACAATATTTTTCAAATTTATTCATTGATTTTACAATATTTTTGCAACGCTTTTTCGTATCTTCCATATTCTCGAATGAAAAAGTTAATCGGCTTTCTGTAATGAGTGCTAAGAATAAAAAGTCTTACTACATTTCAGAAAATTTTTTTCAAGTATTTCACGAAACAAAAGAAATTTCCTAGCGATTTTGACATCTTGTCGCCATTTATCTGAATAAATCCGTTGTGAAGCCAGTAATTTGCAAAATTTCCGTGATAAGCACACTTGCTTTTGGGGCAATCTCATTTTCATGATGCTGGAAAAACTCAAATCCTGTCCACCGCCATGAATATCAAATGTATCCCCTAAGATATTTTTGCCATCGCACTACATTCTATATGCCATCCAGGACGTCCCTGTCCCCAAAGGCGATTCCCCGAAACGGCTCTCCATCTTTCTTTTTCTTCCAAAGTGCAAAAGTCTACTGGATTTTTTTCTTAATTTCTGACACATCAATCCTAGCCCCAAGTTCCAGCTCCTCAATTTTTCTGATTTGATAATTTTCCATAATCCTTGTATTTTTACCTCAAAATAAACATCTCCATCTTTCTCGTAAGCAAAACCCATTATCAATTAATTTTTGAATTATCTCAATAATTTCCGCATATTCTCAGTAACCTTAGGTCTTTTTCACACTCTCAAGAATATTCAGCTTGTTAATATCCTCAAAAATATTTTATATATTTTTCCTGAAACCTCACTGCAGAAGTCCCTTCTTCCATAGACTTATTTATAATCTTATCATCCACATCCGTAAAATTCTGCACAAAATCCACCTCAAACCCTTATATGCCTAAAAATACCGTGCCAACGTATCAAATACCACAATCGGACGTGCATTCTCAAATGTATGTAATTATAAACAGTAGATCCACAAACATACATTTTTTTACCTTATTTTCTTCTATTGTTTTAAATTCTTCAATTTTTATTTGTCATTGTGTTGTAAAGTTTCATTTTTTTATTCTCCTAATTTTTCAAATTCTTTATAATTTCCAAAACCTAACATAAAAATTGCAGTTTGTATTGCTAAATCTTCCATATTAATTTTCTAAATTTTTGTCATTTCTTTCAGCTCTTTTTATTACAGTATCATTAGGTATTATCTGTTTTTTCTTGATTATCAATACTTTCTTTTATTATTTTAGGAAGCTATATTACAAATTTTATAAAAAGTACAATCATCTCCAGTAATCAAAGAATAAAATTTGTCAATACTCACCTTCTAATTAATTTATGACTTATTTTTCTTATCTACTGTAACTCCCTCAATTTATATTTTGAGATTTTTGTGCAATCACTTCAACTAGAAAACAGGCACAATCATCATCATTTATCAATTGATTTTTGCATTTTTATCATTGTCTTTCCTGCAATCACTGAGTTCATTGTATTATGCTTATTTTTCATTTCAACATATATTTTATGAATTACAGTTTCATCTCGGTAATTTTATACCATTTTTATTTGTATAAATAATATCCCATCCGCCATCATTACCATTTTCAGGAACTTTACAACCATCTATATATTGAAAAATTCTTTTGATGAAAATAACCAATCGCATTATTATTAGATTTATCTCTTTGCGGAAAAATTTCATTTTTAATAATTTCTTCCCAAGTGTTTCCATAAACATTTTTATCAAATAACATTTTTACAGGGTCAATAATATTTTTATTAAATTGTTTTAAATCTATTGGTTTTAATTTTTCTCCATATTTTTCTATTGTTTCCTTTAACATGTTTTCTAAAATTATCTTCGCTAATAAAATCTATATCCCACATACTATAATTCTCCAGCATTTCTCTTATCTTTTTTCCAATTTCATTAGCCAAATTAACAGGAACAGCATTTCCAACCTGCTTATACTGTTCACCTACACTTCCAACAAATTCCCAGTCATCAGGAAAGCTCTGGCATCTTGCATTTTCTCTTACTGTAAATGGACGTACTTCTATTGGATGACATCTTTCTGTCTGTTTTTGGCTTGGCGAAGTCAAAACTGTCAATGAGGGCTCATCTAAACTCAAACGTCTTAGTATTCCTGTCCTTCCTCCACCCATATTCCAGCAGTTTTTCATATATTCTTTGGCAACTGCTTCAGGAATATCTTTCCAATATCCACCTGGTGGAACCATCTCAAATATTTTTTTCTTGCTTTCTGAATAAGAAGCACCTATACTTTTTGGACAATCTGTCAAAATATCTCTTAATACAGGTTTATATTTATGTGGAACAGGAAACTCAAATGATTTTTCTTTTACTAAGTCTTTTCTAATACCAATCGTTATAAGTCTTTCCCTTTTTTGAGCAACTCCATAATCCCAAGCATTCAGTACTTTTTTTTGATTTTCAGGAATAAAATACCCAGCCTGTTCAAATATATCTAATATTGTTTCATATGTTCTGCCTTTATCGTGAGTGAGTAACTTTTAACATTCTCAAAAATAAACATTTTCGGCTTTTAGTTTTTCTAAAAATAAAGACATCTGATAGAAACAAAGTCCTCTTGCATCTTCAAGACCTAGTCTTTTTCCTGCATAAGAAAACTTTGACACGGCGCCCCACCTGACAATAAATCCAATTCTCCTTTCTTATATTAAAATATTCTTCCAAATTAAAAACTTGAAATTTTCTATTCTTCATTTATAACATTCCATTTTGGTCTGTTCTTTTTCAAAGTTTTGGCAGATATTTATTTATTTCTATTAACCCTATTGCTTTCAAAACCGATTTTTCCAGCCCTAAAGCTAATCCCCCAGCCCCAGCAAAAGTTCTATTGACGTAAATCTATCACTTTATTTTCAATATTAATATCAAATACCTTTTCCTTGTATTCCTCGTATTAATTCCCTGTTTTCCATTTTTGCATTTCCTTTCATCTTTTACTTTTTCACTCAAAACAACCACCGTCACATCCAATTCCACCTTCATTCTGATTGGCATCTTAAATTCTGTTACATATTTTGAAGTTCTTAGGTATTCGTGAATTTTTTTTCTTAGTACCATTGTTCCTTTTCCGTGAATTATATAGATTTCGTGGTAGCCTGTGAGCATTGCTCTGTCCATATAAGTTTCGAGTTCTGCGATTGCTTCATCAGCGTTCATTCCACGTAAGTCGATTTCTCCTCGTACTTGTGAAGTTCGTTTTAGTGAGGCGAAGTTTTTGAATTTGTTTGTTTTTTCTTCTGAATTTTTACAATGTCGTCAGTTGATACAACCAGCTTAATATTCCAGTTTGCACTTGAATACGGTTGTTTGGCATTATTTTCAAAATTTTTCCATTTTGGTTCATTGTTTTTACAAGCACTTCTTCCCCAACTGAAAAATCTACATTTTTGAGTAACAACTTTCTTTTTCCTTTACATTTTTCTTTTTATCCGTAATAAATGATTCACGTAGCATATTCAGGCTTCTTTGAGCATTTTTCGCATCTTCTTTTTAGATTCCTCGCTGTTAATTTTTATCAATTAGGTTTTTAGCTTTTGCCTGCATGTTTTTCAAGTAATTGTCAGCTTCCTCGTAGGCACGTTTTATAATTTCATTTTTCATTTTTCAAGTTTTATCATTTTTCTTCATAAGTAGTCTTTTGCTTGTCAAGTTCAGTTCTTGTTGCTTCTAATTGTGCCTGCATTGTTTCCAGTTCATCATTTTTTTCCTTTATTGATTTCAGCATTTCTTCGACACGCTGATTATCTTCACTTATGTAGCTTTTTGCATTTTCAATTACTTCTTCACTAATTCCCATATTTTCTTGCAATTATAAGAGCGTTACTTTCCCCTGGTATTCCTTCCAGCAGTCTGTACGTTGGAGACAATGTTTCTACGTCAAATTCCATTGATGCACTTTTAATTCCTGTTGTGTTAAAGGCGTATGCTTTTACTTCGCTGTAATGAGTTGTAATTATTGAAGTTACGTGTTTTTGTTCAAGTAATCAATGATTGCCATTGCAAAAGTACCCTTCCATTGGATCAGTTCCACTTCCTAACTCGTCCATCAGTACAAGTGATTTACTGTTTGCATTTTCAATTATATCTTTTTATTTTTGCTCCATGCCCTGAAAAATGAGGATAAGTTTTGCTCCGGACTTTGTTCGTCCCCAATGTCAGCCAGTACATTGTGAAAAATATCCAATTTCAGTTTTTTCATTTGCAGGAATTGGGATACCAGATAAAGCCATAATTGTAAGAAGACCAGCCACTTTTCAATGTTACTGTCTTCCTCCAGTATTATAGTCCCCTGTAATAAGCATTATATTTTCAGGATTCTCAAGTTCAAAATTAATCGGCACAACTGTATTTTTCATCAATTAACGGATGTCTTGCTTCAACCAGTTTCAAATATTCCTGTTAATAATTTTTGGAACAATACATTTCTTATTAACTGAATAAGTTGTTTTGCATCAATAAAGTCCAGTCTTTCCAAAAATTTCCTTAATTTCAGAATTTCTTCCTTTTTCGTTTTTACAAGTTCTGTAATTCTAAGCAGTATTTTTCTAATTTCCTCACGCTCACGAGCCTCATATTCACGCAATTTATTGTTTAATGAAACAATATTTAAAGGCTCAGTAAACTGTGCTTCCTGTTGCAGACCTATCGTGTTCAATTCCTTTTATAAGCCCTTTAAAATCAGTCTTTACAGCAATTACGTATCTATCATTTCTCTGAGTTATTATTCTTTCCTGAATAGCATTTTTACGTACTTTTATTAGAAATCAGCTCATCAAATTTTTCTTTAATATTCGCATTAATATTCTGCTTCTGCCTTCTCACATCACGAAGTCCAATCGAAGCCTCGTCCTTTAATACTCCTTCATCATTAATCGCTTCTGAAATAAAGTTCTCAATATCCTTAACTTCCTCAACATCGCTAAACAGATTCCAAATCGTTCTATATTTATCCCTGACATTCTTAGCTCCTACTTTTAGAAATTCTAAAAATTGTCAAATTCTTCTTCAGAACTGCCAAATCCTCAGCACTCAAATAAGAACCAATAATATCAATGGAATTCATCATCTTAGTAATATCCGCAAGCCCCGCAAGCTCCAATCCATCATCATACTTATAAAAGTCAATCATCTCCATCATAAGCATAAGTTCCTTATCCAAAACTGACTTTTCCTTTATAATATCAATATCCAGAAACTTTTCTTTTGTCTTTTCCAATCTTGATAAATCAATAAGTTCATTAACTATCTTATAAAAATTCCAATACATCATAATTTTTTCCATTTTCTTTCCTCAACATTCTCTTTTTATTTTATTTAATATTTTAAAAATCCTATATTCTTTATTTAAATTATATGAAACAAATTATTGTTAATAAATATTTTTTTCTGATAACTTTATGCTTTTTTTCTTTTTATAAAGCAAAGGGAACAGTCGCCATCCTTTTTATTTCGCAATATTAGTTATTTCAATTTCTTCAAATTGTAATATCTGAAGATTTTAGCAGTGCCACGCACTAATCCGCTCGTCTAAGCATTTTTGAAAAACAATGAAACTCGCATGTAAAAACTTCGCTCAAACAATCAGTTTCATTCCAAAAATTACGACATTTTTAATTTAATCACATAATTGTGATATTAGAGTAAGCAAAATTTCGTTAAAGAAAAATAACTGTTTGAGATTTTGAAATAAATTTTAAAATGATATTTAGTTAATCGATAAAAATAACCTTTATTCAAAAATCGAGTTTTATTCTTTATAAGAAAGTTTTATGTAAAGCGTGGGTGCAGGGAGGTGGCGTTTGATCTCCTGCTTAAAATAATTTAAATAATAAGAATTAAAAATTCACTATATAAAAAGTCTACTTAAATTAACTAAAAATAACAAAATTATTTTTAAAAATATTTTTATAAATTTTTATATTTTGTTAAAATTATATCACATTTTGTAATAATTTGAAATCGCTATTTAATCTAAGCCTTTTTATGGTATAATTTAACAGATGAAAATATTTAAAATTTGAGAATAAATGATAAATATATAAATGTTAAAGAAAGAGAGTGAAATAAATGGATTTTAAAAATTTACCGATAACTCCTTTACCGTCAGTAAAAACTTGATAAGCATCAGGAGGATTTGCTCATTCATACGAGCTTTTTGCAACTCTTCTAGGTGAAACGATTTTTAGATATGCAGGGTTTACATATTTATGAGGTTACTGAAAAAAATTGAAAGAAGCTTCTAGTAAATATTATAAAACACAAAAACAGGAGGCTAGAAAAATTTATCGTCTTTTTGTTCGGAACTTACTGATGCGGAATTTTACGTGTCATAAGAGGTTTTTTTCAATTTTCGGCACTTGCGAATATTGCTGAAGATGTGTATCAGACTCATGAACAGCGATATACAAAGATTTCCAACAAAGTCGCAGATCGGATCTCTTGAAAAATCACTAAAAATTTAAAGAAAAAAGGAATCAGTCAAGATAAAAATATTGAAGGCTATGGAAAAAGGTCTCAATTGTTCCGGTCTTAACAGCACATCCAACACAAGTTCAAAGAAAAAGTATTTTGGATTTGACAAAAATTAACTGATATTCGGATAAATATGAAAATGTGAAATCTCATCAAATTGATGAAAATGAATGGCTTAATGATTTAAGCCGTGGTATTCAAATTTGGTGGCAAACTGCAATGTTGAGAGCTAGCAAATTACGTGTAACAGATGAAATAAGCAATGCTCTAAGTTATTACAACATTACATTTTTAATGAAATTCCAGGCTCATGAATAAATTTCAGGAAATTTCAAAAGACATTAGGAAATTCTGAAAGTAAAATCCCAAGCCTGCTTCCACTTACTATGGGAATGTGGATTGGTGAGATAGAGACGGAAATCCTTATGTTACAGTAAATACATTAGAGCAGTCGGCACAAGAACAGGCTATAAAATTATTCCAGCATTATCTGGATGAAGTTCGTGAAATTTACAGAGATTTATCAATGTCTATTTCAATGACAAATGTGACTGAAGAACTGCAAAAACTTGGCAGAAGCTTCGGGAGAAGTTTCATCCGCATCGAACACACAGAGCCATACTGTCGTGCATTGACAACAATAACAGACAGACTGCTTGCAACAGCCTGACAAATTGTGTGATTACAACCGTGACTTATTACTGCAAAAGAAAAATGAGATTGACCTTCCCTACAAGTCAGCCAATGAATTTACATACGACTTGGTAATCGTAGCAGAATCCCTTTAAAAAGAATAACAGCGAATTTTTAACACAAGGAAAATTAAACAATCTAATCAGTGCCACAAAAATATTTGGATTCCACCTTGCGACAATTGATTTAAGACAGGATTCCAGCGTTCACGAAGTATGTGTTGCAGAACTTTTGAAAAATGCAAACATTCTAGGAGATTACCTGAGCCTGTCAGAAGACGCAAGATGTGAAATTTTGCTACAGGAACTGGAACATGATCCTGAGAATTTTAAGCGATCCGACAATTCCACAAAGCGAAACACTAGCCTCAGAACTTGCAATTTTCAGAAAAGCAAAATCTTTGAGAGAACGTTTTTGGAAATAAAAATTATTGAAAAATCTAATTTCTCATGCAACAAGTGTTTCAGATATGTTAGAGATAGCTATTTTACTAAAAAGAAGCCAATCTTGCGAAAAAGGAAATGAAGGAAATGAATTTTAGCGATTTAGCAGATTGTTCCGCTTTTTGAAACAGTGGAAGATTTAATTGCTACTCCTGATATTTTGAGAAAATGGTTTAATTTGCCATTAGTGAAAAATGGATGGATAAAAAGGACGAAAACAGGAAGTTATGCTAGGATATTCAGACAGCAAAGCAAAGATGGTGGATACTTAAGTTCAAGCTGGTCTTTATACAAGGCGCAAAAAGAGCTGACTGCAATCGGACGAGAATTTGATGTAGAAATTTCATTCTTTCATGGACGTGAGGAACAGTAGGACGTGGTGGCATTCAAGTTACGAGCTATTTTAGCACAGCCTAAGGAAGTACAGACGGAACAATAAGACTTACAGAACAGGGAGAAGTAATTGGTGCCAAATACGGAAATCCTGATTTAGGATTAAAAATCGGAAGCATTGGTTTTAGCGGCTCTTGAATCAAGTGCATTGACAGAGGAAGATGCAGACTGGGAAGAATATGAAAAAAATAATAGAAAAGTGTCTCAGAATTAAGTTATTATGCCTACCGTGACTTAGTTTACAATACAGATGGATTTTTCAGACTTTTCTTTGAAGTTACGCCAATAAACTTTATTGCAGGGTTAAATATTGGCTCAAGACCGTCTTCACGTAAAAACACAATCACTAGACAGCCTAAGAGCAATCCATGGGTATTTCTTTCTTGGTCGCAAGCAAGAATAATGCTTCCAGGTTGGTATGGTGTTGGAACAGCATTTACAAAATGGATTGACAATGATGATAAAAATTGGAAATTTTGCAGAAAATGTACAAGGAATGGCCATTCTTCCGTTCAACAATTTCAAATGTTGACATGGTTCTATCAAAAACAGATTTGTCAATTTTTGCTGAATATAGTAAAACCAGTCAAGCAATCAGGAAACAGCACAAAAATTTTTAAGAAATAGAAAAGAGTGGATTTTAACAATTGATATATTGAAAAATTACAGGAAACGATGTCTTTACTGGCAGATAATCCGAGTTAGTGAGCAGTCTAAGAAATCGTCTGCCATATTTTTGACTCGATGAATTATTTACAAATTGAATTAATAAAACGTTCAAGAGCTGGAGACGATTCAGAAGAACTGAGAAAAAGCCATTCACATTTCAATAAATGGACTTGCAACGAGACTTTCGTAATAGTGGATAATATAAATAAAAGGAATATTTCTAATTAAAAATTAGGATTGTTCCTTTTTGTAAAAATCCATTCATTTTATATTCATAAAACTGTTCTATAATGTATTCAAGATAAGAGGAAAAGTATAAATGAATATTAAAGGAGAAAAAAATTATGAAAAAGAAAATTTTAAAGTATTACATTATTAGGAATCCTGGTATTAGGAGTATCAGTAGCTGTAAACGCAAAGAGCAGAAATAAATACAACAGAAATGTTTCTTCAAATAACTACATTGGAGTAAACAGGGCGATGAACATTGCATTGAAAAAGTGCCAGGAGCAAGCAATTCTCACGTGATCAATTTAGACAGAGAAAATGGAAGAATGGTTTATGAAGGGAAATTTATTATAACGGACAGGAATATGAATTTGATATTGATGCTGTAACTGGTGATATTGTAAAATGGAAAGTAGATGAAATTTCAAATACTCAGCTACATTAATAACAATGTGAACAATTCGCAAACTATAACAATGGAAAAAGCAAAATCAATTGCACTTGCACAAGTTCAGGAGCGAATCAAAGCCATTTTGGAAAGATAGAATTAGATCATGATCATGGAAAAAGCAGTTTATGAAATTGAAATTTTTACAATAATTCAAAATACGAATTTGATATAGATGCTTCAACAGGAGAAATTATTGGAACTGGAGTAAAGCATTATAATAAAAATTATTAAAATACAATATAAATAAAAATCTTGCAAAAATTTTTAAATCAAAAACAAAATTAAATGAAAAAGAAGGAGAAAATTATGAAAAAGAAAATTTTAAAAGTATCGCATTATTAGGAATCATGGTATTAGGAGTATCAGTGACTGCAAACGCAAAAGCAAACATAAATATAACAGAAACGTTTCTTCAAACAGTTACATTAGAGTAAACAGGGCAATGAACATTGCATTGAAAAAGTGCCAGGAGCAAAACAGTTCTCACGTAAAAAGAAATCCATTTGGATAGAGAAATGGAAGAATGGTCTATGAAGGAGAAATCTACCACAATGGATGGGAATACGAATTTGATATTGACGCAGTAACTGGAGCCATTGTAAAATGGAAAGCAGAAAGAGATTAATAAAATAAATTAAAAAAATATTCTTGCAGAGGGTTGATTGAAAATTTTACTGTTTCAGTTTGCTCTCTTTTTATTTTTAGAATTTGTGATATATTATAATAAAACTGCTTTAAAAACCAAACCCCTAAATTTATATAATTTTTAGTAGTTTAATTTTAAATAGGTTTGAGTATATATTAGAATAATAGAAACTTAAGATTTTTAGCATTTGCTAAAAATAATACAGGAGAGAATTAAATATGAAAATTTTTGCTGGCAGAAGATGAAGTAGATTTGAATAATGTTGCTAACAAGGTATCTATGGATATAGTGTAGATAGCGTGCTAGACGGGAAGAAGCGCTAGATTATCCGGGAATATAGTGAATACTGATTTAGTAATTCGGATATTATGATGCCAAAAAGTAGATGGATTTGAAGTTATCAAAAACTTGGGGATAAAGGAAATCATACTTCTGTTCTTATGCTTACTGCAAGAGATAGTGCAGATGATAAAAGTAAAAGGACTTGACTTGGGGGCTGATGACTATATTGTAAAACCATTTGACTTTAATGAGCTTATAGCAAGAATTAGGGCAGTTGTGAGAGAAAAATATGGAAATAGTTCAAATAAGCTTGTAATAGGAGATTTGATTTTGGATACTTCAGAAAAATCAGTAACAAGAGCTGAAAGCAGATAGAATTAACAGGAAAAAGAATACGAAGTGCGAATACCTATATGAAAAGCAAAAATCGGATTTTAAGCAGAGGAGCAGATTAAGAGCATGTGTGGGACTTTGATTATGAAGGAGATTCTAATATAATTGACGTTTTGATAAAAATATTAGGATAGACATAGAAGATGGAAAACAGATAATTTATACAAAAAGAGGACTCTGGATATGTTATAAAGGAGGATTAGTTCAAATAAATTAATTATTAGGAATTTTTGGAAGAGAAAGGAATAATTGAGTTTTGAAAAATAAATTAAATAAAATTTGGGGGACTTTCCAATTACTGTGAAAGTAACGCTTTGGTATACTGTTTTTGTAGTAATCTTAATTTCGATTATGCTAACAGTATCATTTACTGTTGCAAATAAGATGACGGAGACTTGAACCATCGAGAATTGATGGAGGCTGTAATTGAAAATGACTGTTGAAATGGTTTCAGATCCTAATGAGTTTGATGAATTTGATGACGGAATTTACTTTGTTAAGTACAATAGCGAAGGAATAGAAATGGTGAATGTCGCCACGAGGATTTGATTTGACATTAAAAATATAAAAGAAAACACTGTCAGAACTTATGAAAAGAATGGAGAAAAATATTATTATTTCGATAAAAATAGACAATTCTGAAGGAGAATGGATTAGAGGATTGTTCCAGTAAATCAGCTTATCTGATGAAGTAAGCAAACTGCTTATTATAATTTTAATTTTAAGTCCACTATTATTACATAATAGTTTATGGCGGGATACAGAATTGTAAAAAGCTCTAAATCCTGTAGCCAAAAATATCAGATACAGCTCAGAAATTCAAAAACGGTGATTTTTCCAAAAAGAATCAAAATTGATGAAGGAAAAGATGAAATACACAGGATGGCAGATACCTTTAATCAAATGCTAAATTCGCTTGAAAATTCCTACATACGTGAAAAACAGTTCAGTTCAGATGTTTCGCACGAACTTCGTACACCTGTAGAGCTGTTATACTTACAGAAAGTCAGTATTCGCTGGAATATGCAGAACACTGTGGAAGAAGCAAAGGATTCTTTTCTGTGATTCAGCGTCAGGCAAAAAGAATGTCAGAACTGATAAATCAAATAATGGAACTTTCTAAAATAGAAAAGCAGACTGTTATTGAATTGCAAAAATAAATTTTTCAGAAACAATGGAAAAATATTAGAAGATTATAAAAATCTTTTAAGCGAGAAAAATATAAAGTTTCAAAAATATTGAACAAAATATATTTATAAACGCAGATAAAGTAATGATTGAAAGACTGTGATAATTTACTTAATAATGCAATGAAATTTACAAAAGATAAAATAAATGTAAAAATTATATTCGGAAAATGAAAAATTGTGTTATAGAAATTGAAGACAACAACTGGAATACCGAAGAGGATAAAAAGCTTATTTGGGATAGATTTTACCAAGTAAATGACTCACGAAACAAAAAGTAAATAAAGGTTTTGGATTAGGGCTTTTCATTAGTTGCAAAAATTATTGAGCGAGCATAATGCAAGTATTGATGTTGAAAAGCGAATTGAATAAAAGGGACGAAAATTTATTGCTAAATTTATTAAAAACAGGAACTAGATAAAAATAATTCTAATTCTCTGTTTTTATTTGTTCTTTTGAAATTTGTTCTCTTTAACCTCTCAACTTTTTATTTGAACATGAAAAAGAGAAGAATTTTGCCAAAAATTTTTCTTTCTTAATGTCAACTACTTTATGCTATCACTACTTTTTATTTTTATCTTCCAAATCCAAATCGACCTGAATACCAGTAATTTGCTTTTCAGCGTCAGCATCGTTCAACTCTAGTACAATATTATTAGTTACTATTTTGCTGTATTCTTCTTCAGACATTAATTCTTTAAACGACAACATAGTATCTTTCGTTTATTGAACAAACATACTGAAATTCAGAATTATGAGTGACATCATAAATTATGAAAAGCATCTCTCTTTGTCTTGGATCCATATTTGTAAATAATCTACTATCATGAACTAAAAATTTTTATTTTATTTTTCTTCACATCAGCAATAGTAAATCAAAACAAAATATTTTTACTTCATTTACTCCATCTGATGAATCATCTTCTATTCTCGCATCTATAGTATATCTGGAGCATATTTTCACCGAATTATTTCTAATAACTAAACCACTTCTCTTTTTGGGATAGAATTTCTTGCATACTCCCAAAATCCATTTCTCAAATTATCAGTTGTTGGTTTTTATACTTTCAAGATATTCATCTGTTTCTTTTGTCTTGATTTATAAATGATGACTTTATCTCTAATTCTAAATCTTTATATGATTTTTAGTATTTTTGATATTCATGATACGTTCCATATCATTTCTCAATGAAGATAGTTGTTTTGTTAATACAACATATTCTTCTAATGCTCCATGAGAGTTTAAATAACCCTAACAACTTATCATATATTCACCAACAATATAAATTTGCTTGTCAATGGCATCTAATTCAAGTTGTTGTTTACGCAATTCCTTTTTCAAACAGAATATTCCTAGATGATACTTGTTTTCTATGAAAGTCAAGAACTTCTTCATATTTTTTAATCATCTCAGAATTTCAATATTAGCTAATTCATATATTTTTATGACATCTTTATCATTTATTAGAGAAGTTTCTTTAAAAGATTCTTCTATATTTTATATAATTACTTACAAGAACACGTTTGTTTTCTAGCTTCTTTTTCATAACTTTTATCATTCGCTCTCTTTTTCAAGTTCATGATAATTATTAGAAACTTTAAACTCTGATATTTCTTTTTCTAATTCATTTATCTGATATTCTAAATCGCTTACGTCAAGTTCTGCATCATTTTACCTAGATAATACTGTTTAAAAAGGATCTTTTCTTTATAGCTTTTTCAGTTGCTTTAGCATCAGTCTGTTTCTCTCTCAATTCTTTTTCTACTATTAAATTCGTATCTATCCCTAATAAAAATAATGTGTTTAACAGCTTGCTGTAATCCGATTCCTTTGGAATATAGGTATCAAATCTAGCATATGATGACCTGTCACCTTCTGACAAATCTTGAAAAACAATGTATTCCAAGTCATGTACTTTGGCGTGTTAGAAATCCCAAAAACATAATTCTAACATTTTATCTCATCGTTTTTAAACTATATATTCTCCGCAAAAATTTATCTTATTTTGTTCATTAGTACTACGTGTTGCAAAATATTCTTTTTCATCAACTTCGAATTTTAATGTGAATTCCCAATCAAGTAAATTTTTGCCAAAGAATCAATTTTATTTGAGCCTAAACAAAAATGAGATCAAATGCAGTACAAAAAGATTTTCCAACTCCATTATAGTATTTCATCATTTTTATTATGGTGTAGCTTGTTTTCCCACAATAATATTCAAACTCTTCATTAAATATTATAGGATGAAAAGAAGATTTATTAGCAGTTAAACTTTTCAGTTTCATATACTATCCCCTCTCACTCTCTTTTATTGCTCCTATCATATATAGATAATCCAATGTTGCTATATACTGGTCAAAAGAAAAATTTTACAGTATACTTTTTATTTGTATAAGAATTCTTGTAATATTGCCATAAATCATCTATTGAGATAGGAGATTTTAATTTTTCTAATAAAAAGCCCCAAATCCATGATTCACTTACTGACAATTGTTTCTTTGGTAAAATCATGTTAATATCTCCTCCTTTTTATAAAGGTTAGTTTGGTTCTTCAAATATATCACAACTTGAAAAATAATAAGACATCAAAAACAAACACACTTGTTTGTATTACGATTGTATTCTTTACACATGCTTTATCAAGAATATAATAAAATCTATAATCAGCAAGATTTTCATCTGTTTTTATTTATACTTTTCTTAGATTCTTCATATAGCAAATGAAATTTCCTTTTGCAAAATCTCTTTAATACCTGGAATATTATTAAAATACTCTGTTAAATTCCCTCTTGGTAACTCCCTACAGTCAATCGATTTCTTATGCTTTCGCTTAATCCATTAAAAGCTTATTTTTTTCATCAAAGTCTCGAACAATTAATTGATCTCGGGTAATTTAAATTACTTTCAACATTCAGTAAAAACTTTACTGTTTCATTTAATGCTTCATACTCTACTATTGGAATACTTTGGTCAGGTATCAATCCTATTATCTTCTCTTTTGCTAATCTATCTAAAAGGATTAAAAATTTTTCTAAATCACTTGCACCTAAAAATTTCAATATCATCAATATGTGAATAAATCTTCTGCAACTTTATTACCATATCATGGATAGGTGGTGGAAATCCTCATATCTATCATTCGCTACTAAAAATATTTTTTATTTGACATATGTCATTCCATTTTCTATATATCCTTCAAAATCTTCTTTTAATTTTTACTCCATCAGCAATAGTTTTTATTTTTAAATCTTCAGATAAAAACTTGATAGTATGTTCCAGTAATCTTATCAAAACCATCATTTTCCAATCACCAAGGTTGCCGTATGCCTTTACTGGTTTTAAAATTTGTATTAGCAGTACTCATCAAAGAAACAAAGAAATCTTCAAATTGTTGACCTTTATAAGTTAAAAATTCTGTTTCTAAAAATAATTGCGGCTATATACTGTTCTTGATTATTTATAAGAACCACTCCCTTTTAAATATATTTTTATATTTAGTTATTATACCATATCTAGTAAAAGTTTTTAATAGGCATTATTTAAAAATATATTATTTCAGTTATTTCCTATTCTTTTTCGACTAATCCTCGTAATTCACTGCATATAATCTTGTATCTTCATTTTTATTTTTATTTTTTATCTAGTTATTCTTATTTCATCCGAAATTTCTTCTATTATTACATATGCTTTTACAATTTTCATCGCCCTACTATATTTATGACATCATATTCTATTAATCTAATAGAGTTTAATATAAATAATTTAAAAAGGAATAATCTCTATCTTGAGAAAATCCCTTATTTTTGACTTTATCAGAAACTTAGATTAAAAACCTAAAATTTTTGCTACTCTTTCTTTTTCATTTTCCCATTCTTTTTCCGTAGTAAGCCTTCAAGTAAATTTCTCTTAATTCTTCCATTAGCGGATATCTTGGGTTAGCTGGGTACATTGGTCATCGAAAGCATCTAGTGACATTTTCATCTACAGCTTCAAGAAGTCTTTTCAGGCACTCCCATTCTTTAATACTTGCTGGAATTCCTATTTTTCTATTTTCAATTCATTAATTCCTTTAATTAAAATTTTCTACTTTTTCTTCTTTAGTATTTCCGCCAAATCCTAGATAATCGTTCATTTCAGCGTATCTTTGTATTGCATCAGGGTATCTGTATTGAGGGAATAATCCCATCTTTGTTGGAGCCTCAATTTGCATTGAAACGGATAACTTCTTCAAGAAGCATAGCATTTGCGATACCGTGTGGAACGTGGAATTTTCCTCCAAGTTTGTGTGCAAGTGAGTGGTTTATTCTAAGAATGCATTTTGAAAGCCATTCCTGCAAGGCAAGAAGCATTGCCATTTTTCTTTTGCTTTAATTGCTTTTTGAACCTAATTCTACTGATTCCAGCAAGTATTTGAATACAAGTCTAGCTGCTTCTTTTGAATAAGGTTTTGTGTATTCTGTCGCCATAACTGAAACATAAGATTCAAGAGCATGCGTAAATACATCAATTCCAGAAGCTACTGTAAGCCCTTTTGGCATTGTAAGCATAAGTTCAGGATCGTTAATTGCTACGTTCGGTGTCAATGCATAATCTGCAAGAGGATATTTGATTCCAGTTTCATCATCTGTAATTACTGAGAATGGCGTTACTTCCGAACCAGTTCCAGCCGATGTTGCTACTGCAACAAATTTAGCTTTTTACCCATTTCAGGAAATTCAACGATTCTCTTTCTAATATCCATAAATCTCATTGCCAAATCTCTAAATCGAAGTTCTGGATGTTCGTACAATACCCACATAATTTTAGCTGCATCCATTGCAGATCCTCCACCAAGAGCAATAACAACATCAGGATTATATTCAAGCATTGCTTTTGCTCCAGCCTGAGCTGAACTTAATGTTGGATCTTCTTTTACTTCTGAGAATATTCTATAATCGATATGTATGCTGTCAAGTACTTTTGTAATATGTTCTGTATATCCTAGTTCAGCCAATACTTTTATCCGTTACGATAAATGCTTTTTGTGACTTCCTTTCAATTCTTCTAAAGCTGTCGGAAGCGATCCGTATTTGAAATAAATTTTTCAGGAACTTTTGAACCATAACATATTTTTCTCTTCTTTCTGCAATTGTTTTTACATTCAATAAATGTTTTACTCCTACGTTTTCTGACACAGAATTTCCTCCCCATGAACCACATCCAAGTGTTAATGATGGCTCTAATTTAAAGTTAAATACATCTCCGATTGCTCCAAGTGATGCTGGCATATTGATTAGTGTACGCCCTGTCTTCATCAATCTTCCAAATTTATCTATTTTTCTTTTTCAGCTAAATTAATATATAATGAAGATGTATGTCCTAATCCTCCAAGTCTTACCAATTCATCAGCTTTTTTAAGTCCATCTTCAAAATCTTCTGCTTTATACATTTGCAAGCACTGGCGATAATTTTTCGTGTGCAAAAGGCTCTTCAGTTCAGTAGATTCCACTTCTCCAATTAAAACTTTTTGAACTTTTTGGAATTTCAAATCCTGCCATACCTGCAATAACGTATGCACTTTTCCAACTTCATCAGCATTCAAGTTTCCATTTATAAACAATATTTCTCTTACTTTGTTTAATTCTTCTTCATTAAGAATATAAGCTCCTCTGTTTAAAAACTCGCTTCTAACTTTTATCATAAATTTCTTTATCTATAATTACAGACTGCTCTGTCGCTACAAATTACCCCATTATCAAATGTTTTTAGACATCAAAATATAGTTTGCAGTCATTTTATATCTGCTGATTTGTCAATTACAACTGGTGTATTTCCAGCTCCAACCCCAATCGCAGGAGTTCCTGATGAATATGCAGATTTAACCATTCCTGGTCCACCTGTCGCAAGTATCAAGTCAGCACTTGCCATAAGTTCTCTTGATAATTCCACACTTGGTTCATCAATCCATCCAATTATATCTTTTGGCGCTCCGTATTTTACTGCCGTTTCCAAAGCAATTTTAGCTGTTTCAATTGTTGCCTGTTTTTGCTCTTGGATGTGGTGAAAAATATGATTGCATTTCTTGTTTTTTTAATGATATTAATGTTTTGAACATCGCTGTTGAAGTCGGGTTTGTTGTTGGTACAATACCTGCGATAATTCCTATTGGAGTTGCAATTTTTTTAACTCCATAAGATCTGTCGTCTTCCAACACTCCACAAGTTTTTTCATCTTTGTATTTATTGTAAATATATTCAGAAGCAAAGTGATTTTTATAACTTTATCTTCTACAATTCCCATTCAGTTTCTGCCACTGCCAAATTTGCCAATGTAATTCTTTTCATCATTCATTTTTGAGCCACTTTTTCTAAAAAATCTTGTCGACTCTTTCCTGATCAAATGTTGCAAATTCTTCCTGAGCTTTTCTAACTCTTTGAATAAGTGCCTTCAAACTTTCCAAATCTTTAACTTCTGCCATTTTTCCTCCTATAAATAAAGCATAATTTTTGTTACATTCCTTATAAATTATATAATACTCTATTTTTACCCAAAAACTCAAGTGTTTTCACTTTCACATTATTTATATTTATATAACAAAAGTAAGGCAGTTTTTATCTTTAAAAACTGTCTCCTACGTAAATAATAAAAATCAAAACAATAAAATATCTTGATATATAAAGCAGTTAAGTGCCGTAGCATGTTTAAGAAAAATACAGAAAGTAAATAAACTCTTGGATAATCAAATAAAACAACGTTTTTAGTAAAAGCTTTTAAAAATTCTACTTTCACTTACAACAAAATCCAAGACTACATCATGCTCTTCTGCTGAACTTTTTCAATAATCTGAAAAATCATAACAAATACCAATAAACAAAACTTTTTTTATTTTTCCCTCGAGATCTTTTTCAAAAAGTATCATAATACCCCTAGTAAATCCAATTCGATTTTTCCAAATCAAAAACAACTGCTGGAACAATTACAATATCCAAAATATTTTCGTTATAAAAAATCGCTGGAAGAAGATTCGTAATATCCAAATTTATGTAATACAAGCTCATTTTCCTCATATTTATTAATTTTCATTTCTCTATTTTTACTATCTGTAATTTTGGGAATAAAAACTTTTCTCAGGATAAAGTTTCATCAATTTTGTGATTTTCACTTCATTTTTCATGTCCATAAAAATCATTATATTTTCAGCATTTTTATAAATTTTTCCCAAATTTTTCAATAATTAAATCACTCTACTTCTTCAATGGATAAATTATTTCTTTTTCAAAATTTCTTTTTCTAATTTTTATCCTTTTCCATCTGTAAATCTGTTTTTGTTTCTCATATTAAAATGCTCCTTTATTAATGCTCTTCAGCCATTGTAAAAAGTATATAAATTTCAATTATATATAGTTTTTATTCTATTATTTTTCTCTATTCTCTGAAAAAGAGTGATTAATCTCTTGTACTTATAAATCTGCTGTCATTCAATAATTTTATTGCTTTTTACTTTTTACAATTTCCTATAATAATATTTTATACCATTCCCCATTAAAAATAAATTGGTTATAAATTCTAAGTTCTTATAGTTATCGAACAGGACTATTAATTATTTAATTTTCATTGGAATTCCGGACACCACAAAATAAACTTCATCAGCTCTTTCTGCCACAACCTGATTCATCTTTCCTGCAATTTCACGAAAATAACGTCCCAGTGGATAACTCAGCACAAGCCCTCAATCCCAGCTCATTTGACACAATTATCGTATATTTTCAAATTGACTTGTTATATTCAGCAGTTCATTTACTATGTTTTCCACATTTTTGTTCAACTTTTCCACAATTTTTACATAGATTTCTTGTCAAAATTATCCCAGTCAACATCCTTTTCCTCAAAAATTATGTTGGTTATCATATTCTGTAAGGCAATCCACAAAGCATATTATTTTTAATTTCATTTTCTGTTTTAGGAAAATATTTATTTAAATTACTTTCAAAAATTTTTATAAGTTTCCACAGTTCCCCAATCATTTTTCCTTCTTTTCCTTATGCAACCTCACCTTTTTCCTTCATTTCCTCATCAAACACAAGCGATGTTGCCAAATACACATTCTCCTGCTTCCCATTATTCAAATTTAAAATTAACTCTTCAGCAAACTTGCTTTTTCCCACTTTTTCGCCCCTTGCTCAGTAACAAAAATTAACGCCATTCCTTTCACTCCTTTTTCACAATTTTCTATAAATAAAAACAACCTCACATAAAAAGTTGTTGTTTTTAATTTTTGTTCAATCCTTATTTTTAATGGATTCACTATTCTTATATTTATAATAGTATCTATTCCTAAAGATGTAACTCTAGTCTCAATCCTTATTTCTAATGGATTCACTATTCTTATACGAACTCATCCTGATGTAATGTAAGAAATTTCTTTTCGTCTCAATCCTTATTTTAATGGATTCACTATTCTTATCCTGGGAGGAGTATATTTTATGAGGGGCTTAAAACCCTGTCTCAATCCTTATTTTAATGGATTCACTATTCTTACCCGTACTTTTGAGAAAACCCTTATTTATCAATGTTACAAGAATTTTTCAGACATTAAAATCACATTTTTGATTAATTTTTGTTATTTTTGCTGTTTTTTTAGCATTTTTCCATAACTCCTAACTAGTATGTTTACTGGCTTTAAGTGAATTTTTCTCTGCATTTTTAATTTTTTTAGTAGTGGTAGAATTTTTCTACAAACTTATTGTACCATATTGATTTTTCAAAAGTTTTTAGAAAAATTTCCCCATTCAAATATTTTTATACTAAACTCCATTTAAAAATAGAAATAAAATTCTACAGCAATTAATTTGGTAGTCTTGTAAAAAGACTTTAATTACATGAATTTTCTGATTTCTGCTATTCAAATGAGGGCTTAGTATTACTTTTATCAAAAACAAAAAGAGAAAAAAATAATATTAAATTTCTCTCTTTTCTCAAACTATATAAAAATATTTCTAGTTAAATTTTTATTTTTCTGCTGTCAATTACTTTTTGTGCCAAGTCTCCCATTAATTCTTCATATCTTACAAGTTTCATTTCAAAATATCCACGTCCTTGCGTGATGGCTTTCAATTCGTTGGCATATTTGAATGTTTCTGACATTGGGGCTTCAGCTATTATTTTTGTTTTTGTATTTTTGTGGGCTTCCATTCCTATTACTCTACCACGTTTTTGTTGATGTCGCTTATTACATCTCCGATATATTCTTCGCGAATGATAATTGTAAGTTCCATAATTGGTTCTAATAAAAATTGGTTTTCGCTTCCAGCATTCCCTTTTTGAAGGCCAAGTTTGCGGCAATTTTAAAGGCTAATTCTGAAGAATCTACATCGTGATATGAACCGTCGTATAAGACAGCTTTTATGTTAGTTACTGGATAACCAGCTAGAACTCCCTCTTTTAGGGATTCTCTTAATCCTTTTTCTACAGCTGGAATATATGATTTTGGAACGCTTCCACCTGTAATTGTTTCTTCAAAGACAAAGTCTTCATCTACGTGAGAAAATTTAATTAATACATCTCCGTATTGTCCGTGCCCTCCTGATTGTTTCTTGTGTTTTCCTTGAACATCAGAGTTCCTTTGATTGTTTCACGGTACGGCACTTTTAATTCGATAGTTTTTATTGATATTCCAAATTTAGCTTTTAATTTTTCGATAACTGTTGCAGAATGAAGTTCTCCTTGTACTCCTAGCACTGTCTGTCCTGTTTCAAGGTTTCTGTGCCAAGTGAAAGATGGGTCTTCTTCCATTAGGCGGTTAAGTCCGTAAGACATTTTTTTCATCATCATTTTTGTTCAAAGGCTCTATTGCCACGAATAATTGTGGTTTTGGAAAAGTTATTTCCTTTTATGGCGACTTCTTTTTCATTAGTTGACAATGTATCAGAAGTTCTTGTACTGTTAAATTTTGAAAATACAACAATATCTCCAGCGATTCCTTTTTGAACTTCTTCCATTTTATTCATAACGAATGTGTAAATTTTTCCAATTCTTTCTTTTTGTTTTTCTATTTATATTAAAAACTTCGCTATCTTGCTTAACTTCACCGGAATAAACTTTTTGCGTATGAGACTTTTTCCTAAGAAAGAATCAATAGTAGTTTTGAAAATTTGGCATGTAAATGTATTTTTCAGGCTCAATATTATCGTTAGGTGATGGCAAGAAATCCTTTACCATGTCAAAAGTTGTGTGAAGTCCGATATTTTTAGAGTCGACCATGCAAATAACAGGAATTACAGAACAGTCTAGCACTCCCTGTCTAAGTCCACGATGAATTTCAGCCGTTGTAAACTCAATCCCATTAAAATATTTATCCATTAATTCTTCATCTGTTTCGGCTACTGCTTCCAAAAGCATTTCACGAATTGAATTTTATTTCATCATCCATATCAGCGGGCATTTCCACAGTTGCACATTCATTTTTATTTTTATCAAATTCCCTTGCAAACATATCAATTACATTAATATGCCCACGAAATTCTTCTCCCCGTCCCCAAAGGTACATGAAATGGAGCGATTCTTTTTACCATATTTTTCTCTCAACTGTAGAAAAGAATCTTTTCATAATCAGCTTTTTCATTGTCAATTTTTATTTACAAAAATAAATCGTGGAATATTTCTGCTGTCTGTCAGCTCAAGAGCCGTTTCTGTCCCAACTGTTAAATCAGTAGTTCCGTCAACAATAATAATCGCTCCGTCAACTGCTCGCAAGTCCCGATTCAACCTCGCCATCTCCATATCCTGGAATATCCACAAAATTAAATTTCTGCGACCTGATACTCAATGGCATGCAAACTCAAGGAATTAGTAATTTTTGTATCATTTTCATTGATGCTGATACGATTGGTAAGTCCAGCCGTAAATTCCAGCCCCTCCACCATATTACTCTTTCCTGAACCGCTATGTCCTAAAATTCCACATTTCTAATATTACTGCTGTCATATATTCTCATAACATTTCCTCCTGTATCTGCTTTCCTTAATTAATAAAATTTACCTTATATTAAATTTTAACTTGAAATTGGAAAAATCAAGTAATTTTTATTATTTAATTGCTCAAAATTACAGTTTTCATAATTTTATAAAAATTTTTCCTTGTAATTAGATGTTAATATATGTAGCAACATTCTTTAAATTTAAGAAATAAATTTCCCAAATTTCTATTGGTTACAAGGAGAATTCTATAACGAAAGGAGAAGATAATAAATGAAGGAAAATTTTTGAGAATAATACCAATTCTCTTTGGGAAAAATATAAATGGTATTGAATTTTTCAAAAATGAAGAAATTTATGATATTATAAAAATAATTTAAAAACGAAAAATGAATTTAAAGTGGATTTTTGGCTATGCAGATGGTTTCCATAAAAGCAAAGCTAATAATAAAAACATCCCCATTTCAGATGATGATTTTTCAGAAAACGAAGCAACCATTCCTTATGTCATTATCAATCCTGAAAACAATTACTTCTGACAAGGCTGATTATGACTATGTTGTTCAAATAAGAAGAAATAAGGAACTTGGAATAAAAAATCTTGGGTATGTCACTACAAATGAATATACAAAAAGTGTAAAAAGTATATTCTGAAATTGATAAATATATACAATTTTACGGTTCTGACAATATCTCGGGAATTTTTCCTTGATGAAGTTTCATCAGGTACAAATCCTCTAGAAATCGAATACATGGCACAAATATATAATTATATAAAAATAAGTATCCTGACTCAATCGTAGTTGCAAATCCTGGAGGAACAGTAACAGATGAAATGTCCAAATATTCTGATTTATGGCTAACAAGCGAACTGTCTGCCAATAACTACATCAATCATTGGGTGCCAAGAACCCTACAACTTTGAAAAATAATCCTGAAAAACGCAAGCCGTATTGTGCATGTCATTCATTCTGCAACGCCCGATCAGTACGAAACGCTATTAAAATTGTCAAAAGAGCGAAATGCAGGATTTTTAATGATTACAACCGATGTTCCAAATATTCCTTATAAAGATTTGCCACAAAATTTTGAAAAATTTAATATTATCAATAAATAACCCTGAATTTGAAAATTTTTCAAATACAAAAATGATTTGGCCGAACATCAATATTTGATAATTCAGATATAAAAACCCAAATCTACTGATTCAAAAAATTCTATATCCGAACAAATTGTGAAAAATATTCAAACAGAAATCTACGATCATAATTCAGACCAGTTTGTATCTTCCGGAAAATACAGTATCGCTGGAAATCTTGAAATCTCAAGTCTTGATTTTTTGGAAACTTTTAGACTTTCATTATAAAAAAATAGTGTAAAATACTTCTCAAAAAGATATTCAATCCCTATTTTGACTTTGGATACAGTATTTTAGAAGAATTTATCATAAATGCTTCAAATAAAATAAATGAATCGGAGACTTTGAAATTGATTTTAACAAGGACTGGAATATTTAACAAAAATTAGCTGTTTCATAAGTATCATGATACAGCTTTTTATTATTTATTCTACTTTTTCACTCTTATCCACAATTACTTTTAATGAATGCCAGCTAAGTGTCGCACATTTTACTCTTGCAGGCATTTGAGCCACATATTCCATAAGAACAGCATCTCCTAATTTTTTACTTTCTTCACTTGTCAGTTTTTCTTCCTGCTTCATCATTTTGAAAAACAAATTTACTTTTTCTTTCGCTTCTTCCAGCGTCTTTCCCTTTACCAAGTCAATCAGCATAGCCATAGAAGCCGTTGAAATGGCACATCCGCTTCCAATAAAAGCGGCATCTGTTATTACTCCATTTTCATCAGTTTTTATTTCAAGCGTCAAGTCATCTCCACAGTTTGGATTATGCCCACGTTCTGCAAATGTCGGATTTTCGATTTCACGGTTTAGTTCCTTACGTCTGCTGTATTCCAGTATTGTCTGCTGATATATTTTTTCTAAATTCATATTAAACCTCCTTTTTCAAATTTTTCTTTTTATTTATTTTTCCTATAATTCAAAAACTTCCTTCACTTTTTAAAAAGCCCTTCTATTAATTTATCAATATCCTCTTCATTGTTGTAAATGCTAAAAACTTGCACGGCACGACGAAGGGACTCCTAAATACTTCATAAAGGCTGTAGCACAATGATGCCCCTGAACGGACTGCCACATTATACGAGTCAAGTATAAATGCCACATCATGAGAATGCACATTTTTTACATTAAAAGGCAATAATTCCAGCACGCTTAACATCTTTTTGTAAAATATGTCTCCACAAAATCTAGCTTTTTTCAATTTTTCTAAAAGCAATTTTCTGTAAGAGAATTTTTCAATTTCATTAATTTTTCTCATAACTTACTTCTTCAATAAAATTAATTGCCTCTTCCAGAGTTACTGCCCCTTCCACATTCTGAGTCCCACCTTCAAATTTATTTGGAAAGCTGTGCAAACGTTGATTCCTCCTCTGTTACAAATTCAATCATATCTCCACCATATAAGAAAGGCGGCATTTTGTCAAGAATATCCTTTTTCCCATACATAACCCCAATTCCCATTGGCGTAAATAATTTATGTCCCTGAAAATACAAGAAAATCTGCATCCAGTTCTTGAACATCGTGTCTAAAAGTGCGAGCATCGACTGTGCAGCATCCACAAGAATGCGTGTGTTTTTATTTTTTGTTTCGTGCAATTTCAATAATTTTCCTTTATTGGCTGAATAACTCCTGTAACATTTACCACAGCGAAATAGCTACAAGTTTTTGTTTTATCTGACAATTTACTTTTTAAAAATCTTCAATATCAAATTGTCCATTTTCAGTAAGATAAACAAATTTTTATCTTGGCATTTTTTTCTTTTTTTAGCTACAAACTGCCAAGGGACAATGTTTGCGTGATGATTTGAAATTCCCTAGAATTATCTCATCATTTTCATTTATAAATTCCATTCCATAAGAATAAGCTATTAAATTGATTGATTCTGTCGTACTTTTTTGTAAAAAAATAACTTCTTCAGGATATTTTTGCATTAATAAATTTCTGTACACTTTTACGTGCATTTGCCATCAAGTTTGAGGCTTCCATAGACAATAGTATGCGAACCACGTCCTGGATTGCCGTTATATTTCTCATAATATTCCATAATTTTTATCTAGCACTCTTTTTGGCTTTTGTGAAGTTGCTGCTGTATCAAGATAGTGATTATTTCTGTTTTTAAATATCGGAAATTCTTTTCTATAGTCCATTTTTACCTCCCTATACAATTTTACCCACAAGCAATAAAAATTATATCACTTTGTGGGTAATTTTTCAAATTATATTTTTATTTTAAATTCTTCTTTCCAGCTCTTCAAATAATTTTTCTCTTAATTTTTCGTCATCGATGTTATCCATTATTGGACGGAATGAAGATTCTACTATCAATTTTTGCTCTTCCTTCAGAAAGTCCACGGCTCATTAAATAAAATAATTTTGATTCATCAACTTTTCCGACAGAAGCGGCATGTTCTCCGATAACATCATCTTCACTACAAAATAATGTCGGAATAGAGTCAGCCTTTATTTTATCATTTAACAAGATAGCAAACTCACCTTCACGCCCTTCAGACTTGCTCGAACCTTGCTTAAAGTAAAGGTTTCCACGAAATACTTTTTAGCTTCATCTTTTACAGCCCCTCTTCCTTGAAGTTCTCAATAGTTCTACGACCACGGAATACTACTGAATATTCCAAGTCCAGTTTTCTATCCTCATCAGCAAGGTATGCAGGCCATACATAAACTTCTGCTGAATCTTCCTCAAGATAAGATTTATGGCTTATTGCATTAATCTTTCCACCTAGTTCAACGCTGTAATATTGTGTTTTCCCTTGTCCCAAAAGTTTCTATCTTAGATGATTCAAAATTAGAACTGCTTGTATTTAAAGTTTGTATTTTTATAATTTTTTTACTTCTGCATTTCTTCCAGTGAATACTTTTATAATTCCATTGTGGTAAACTGGTGTCGTCTTCTGAATTATAAGTAATAATTACCGTAACTTTTGCAAAGTCTTCTACTTCAATAACATTGTAGTCAACTAGAAAATTATTTTTCTTTATTTGCACGATAATTTAAGTAAATTGGCTTTTTCAACAGTTTTTCTCTTTTATTTTTCAAATATTTCCTTCGTTATAAAAAGCAAAGTTCTGTTTCTTGAAAAATCTCCCAATCCATAATCATTATCGTTTTTCAAACTTTCCAAGTTCTTGCAGGGAATCATTTATATTTTTTTATAACAACTCCATCTTGATTTTCATTTTTAACTTCAGATTATTAAATTCCTTAAAAGTTTCAGGCTCCTCATAGTTTTACTAGCCTACCCTTTTTCCAATTAACTTTTTCAAGTGTTTTATATTCTTCAAAAATTTTTAATCTGTAATCACTGTTATCAAGATTTTTGTATGCTTGATTTTTCTAACATTTTTACTCCTCTCGTTTTTTTAAGCAATGTCTTTAAATTATCAATAGTTCCTTCCAGCTCCAGCTCTATCAATTTATTAAGCTCTACAGCATATTCAAGCGGAGCTCCTTAGAAAGTGGCTCAACAAATCCTCTTACAATCATCGCCTTTGCTTCATCTTCACTAATACCTCTTGACATAAGGTAAAATATTGCTTCGTCACTTATTCTTCCGATTTTTTGCTTCATGTCCAATATCAACGCTATCGTTATTTATATCAATTATTGGTATAGTGTCTGAAGTTGATTCATTATCCAGCATTAATGATTCACATTCTACAGTTGATCTTGCTCCAGTTGCTTCCGGCAATACTTTTAAAAGCCCTCTATAAAATGCTGTTCCTCCATTTTTGGAAATTGATTTTGAATGAACTGTTGAACTTGTCTGTTTTCCTTGATGAATAATTTTACATCCTGTATCCAAATATTGTCCAGCTGCTGCAAATGTAACTCCTGTAAATTCACATCTTGAACGATCACCTTTTAGAATACTCATTGGGTAAAGCATCGAAACTCTTGATCCAAATGATCCAGAAATCCACTCAACTACTCCATCATCTTCCACTATTGCCCTTTTTGTATTAAGATTGTACATATTTCTTGACCAGTTCTCAATTGTTGAATATCTTAATCTTGCCCCTTTTCTTACAAATAATTCAACCGCCCCTGCATGCAATGCATTTTTTTGATATTTTGGAGCAGAACATCCCTCAATATAGTGCAAATCAGCTCCTTCATCCACAATAATAAGCGTATGCTCAAATTGCCCTGCTTCAGGTGCATTCAATCTAAAGTATGATTGTAAAGGCATATTTACCTTTACTCCTTTTGGAACGTAGATAAATGATCCTCCAGACCATACTGCTCCATGTAATGCCGCAAATTTGTGATCATTAACTGTAATTAATGTCATAAAATATTCCTTTAGCATATCTTCATATTCTACCATAGCAGTTTCAATATCTGTATAAATTACACCTTGTTCTTTCAATTCTTTATGAATGCTGTGATAAACTACTTCCGAATCATATTGTGCTCCTACTCCTGCAAGTGACTGCTTTTCAGCCTCAGGAATTCCAAGTCTGTCAAATGTATCTCTTATATAGCTTGGTACATCATCCCAGTTTTTCATTCATAGGGGCTGAATCAGGTTCCAAATAATGCACAATATCATTTTACATCAAGATCTGATAAATCGGGATCCCCAGTCAGTCATAGGTTTTGAATTGTAAACTTCTAATGCCTTTAATCTAAATTCTTTCATCCACTCAGGCTCATTTTTCTTTCTGAAATTTTTGATAATTTCAGGAGTAAAGTCCCTTTTTCAGCCTTATATTTATAACGTCCTTCGTCTTTTATATCATAGACACCACGTTCAATGTCTGCAACATATGTTTTTCTATTTTCCATTATTCCCACACTTTCTATTCTGTATTAATTATAATCCTAATTCTTCCTTCATTTTAGCATAACCATCTTTTTCAATGCTTTCTACTAATTCCTGCCCACCTGTCTTAACAATTTTTCCATTCATCAAAAATATGAACAAAATCAGGCTTTAAATAATCCAGCACTTTATCATAGTGTGTAATTATAAGTAAAGCTGTATCTTTAGTCTTTAATTTTTGAACACCTTCAAATACAACTTTTGTAGCGTCAATATCAAGTCCGAATCAGTTTCATCTAGAATAGCCAATTTTTGGCTCTAAAACTGCCATCTGCAAAATTTCATTCTTTTTCTTTTTCTCCACCAGAAAATCCAACATTCAAATGTCTATCTGCATATTCAGGGATTAATGTGAAGTTTTTTCCATTTTTCTACTAGTTCATTGTGAGAATTGCATCAAATACTGCTTTTTCACCAGTAACAGATTCTTTTGCTGTTCTCAAAAAGTCTTCTACTAGTAAGTCCTGGTATTTCTTCAGGATATTGAAATGATAGGAAAATTCCTTTTTTAGCTCTTTCATCAACAGCATCTTCATTAATATTCTCTCCATCCAAAATAATTTCTCCATCAACTAATTCGTGTTTTTGGATGTCCCACAAGAATACTTGCAAGCGTAGATTTTCCAGCTCCATTAGGCTCCCATAATTACATGAACTTCTCCTTTGTTTATAGTCAAGTTCAATCCTTTTTAGAATCTTCTTTTCCTTCTACTTCAGATTTTACATTTTTCAATTCTAACAAACTCATGTTAATTTTACCTCCAAAATTTTTCTAAATATATCTAAATTTCACTAAACTTAATCAAACCAAAAATTTGAGTGAAACATATCAATTTTTAATTATTTCATAAACTGATTTTTATCATAAATTTATTTGTTTATCAAATCAAATTGTACTTATATATTTTATCAAAAATTGTAATAAAATCAATTATGAAAATAATTTATTTTTCCGTTTTTCAAGTATTAATATTACTAAATCCATTTTTCATAAAAATTGTACAGTTTTATACTTTTTAATCCAAATACTACGTTCATTCATCATATTTCTAAATCATTTCCCAAACTACTGTTATCTCTTTATAGTAACGATTATTTGAAAATTTAGCTTTATTTTTATTTAACTTTATTTTTCAACAATTTCTCCATTTTTCTATATAATAGTGATTTATATTCCATTTCTTCCAATATATTTTTCTACGCTTTCTTCTCCTTCTTTTAATTTTTTTCTTCTAATTCATCTACTTCTTTTAATATGTCTTTATAAAGTCATATGTCTTTTCTTCATCTGAAGATTATTATATTCTTCTCTTACTTTATCTATATTCTCCTGTATTTTTGAATATTTTTAAACTTTGCAAAAAGTAGTCGCTCTGAATAAATATTTATAAATGTCAGACCAAAAATACTTTCTATCATTTTCTACTACTTCTTCAGTATCTAAATCTTCATATTTTTAAACCAAGGAATTATTTTTATTTTCTATTTCCTCTAAAATACTTTTCATTCCTTCTTCCATTTTTCTTCTCCATCGGATCTACAAATTCTGTCTCACTACCATTTCCTATAGAATTTTTTCATTATATAACTATATATCAGTATTATTGCATACTCTACTCTTAATTCATGATAATATCTGAAAAACCTATATATTCAAATAATCCTAGTTTATTTTAATTTAAAAATTTTCCTGTTCCTTTTCTTTTTAAATCAAAGTCTTTCATTGGTTTTATTGAAAAATTTCTTTAAAATATTTCTTATATAGTTCGTTATATTCTTTTGTTGATAATTCTTCCATTTCTTCTTCCTTTCTATTTCCATATTGTTATATCTGATATTGTTCCATTAGATTTTTCAATTATTTTTGTATTTTTGCAATAAGAACTTCCTATAAAAAGTACCCTCCCCAAATAACCAGTCTAAAGAGAATACTTTTTAAAAAAACATATTTTTATTATTTTAAAAGCAAATGCCTTATGATTTAAAGGTACATATAGTCGTTTAATTTAAAGGACTGTTTCAAGGCTTCTGTGATTAATTTTGTAGTAGAGACTGCTTCGCTTACTGTCACCTTTTGCCAGTTCTGCTGTGATTGAGGCGGAGAAAGTACATCCTGCACCATGATTCCATTCTGTATCAATTTTTTCAGATTCAAAAATTCAAAATCTTTTTCCATCGTATAAAAATCAATTGATTTTTCTCCAGCGAAAAATTTTCTTCCTTTTTATAACAACATTTTTGCACCTAAGTCACATATTTTTAGTACTTCCTTTGCTTCCTCAAGCGTGTCAATTCTTTCCATTCCAGCTAACTGCGTGACTTCAAATAAGTTTGGTGTAACGACAGTTGCGTAGGGCAATAAATGATTTTTCATGGCAATTACATTTTTCCGGGAAAAGATTTTCAGTAGAACCGCTGCTCACTTTGCATACCATAACGGGATCTATAACAACTGGATTTTTACAATTTTTAAAATAGAACCTACATATTCAATAATTTCAACTGCTAGGAAGCATGCCAGTTTTTAATGCATCCACTCCAATTCCATTTACAACTGTATCAATTTGCTCTTTTATAACATTCAATTCAATTGGAAAAACTTTGTGAGCCCAGCTATTTCTAGGATTCATTGTAACAATAACTGTCAGGGCGTTCATTCCATAAACTCCTCTTTCCTGAAACGTTTTCAGATCCGCCTGTATGCCAGCTCCAGCTTGTATCAGATCCTGCAATTGTTAATACTTTTTATAGACATTTTTAGTACCTCCTGTTTTGTATTTTTAATTATTTCAGTTTCAAATTATCAATAACCCTTGTTTTTATATAAAAATAATATGATAAAAACATCTATACAATCAAAACATTTGAAAAATTAATTTGTTAAATAAATATTTAAAATTTATCTTGCAAATTCAATATTTTTCATAATTTCCTTTTTGCTATTTCAGGTTTATTCATTGTATAAATATGAATTCCCTTGATTCCATAAGCCAATAATTCTATAATTTGTTCACTTGCATACATTATTCCAGCCTTTTTCATAGATTCTGGATTATCTCCGTATTTTTTTCCAATAATTTATCTAATTTGTGAGGTACAGAGCATTTTGACAGCTCTATAATTCTTTTTTTATCTGCTTTGCATTTGTAACTGGCATAATTCCTGCAACTAAAAGGTACTTCTATATCTAGTTTTTTCTGCCTGCTCCTTAAATTTTATAAAAATATCATTATCAAAGAACATTTGAGAAGTTAAAAAATCTGTTCCAGCCTCAACTTTATTCTTTAAATGAAACAGATCAACCAAATCATTATTTTCATAGTGAGTTTTCGGATAAAATGCCCCACCAATTGAAAAATCATCAAAATCACTGTTTTTCTTAAATCACTAATAAGTTCAGAAGCATACTTATAATCGCCTTTGTTATAAATATCTTCTGTTTCTCCTTGCGGAATATCTCCACGAAGTGCCAAAATATTTTTTTACATTTTTACTTTTTTTGCTTCCTGTAAGTAATCGTGAATTTGACTTTTTCTTACTTCCAACACAAGTCAAATGAGCCAAAACTTCTGTTTTCAAATTATTTTTAATGTGAGAAGCCATTTCAATAGTCCCATCTTTAGTCTGTCCCTCCCTACACCGTATGTAACGCTAATAAAAATCAGGCTTGCATTCAACCAGTTCAGCTGTCACCTCTTTTTAATTTCTCCTGCGAAAAAAATTTTTGTTTGGTGGAAAAATCTCAAAAGGAAATAAGACGCTCCTTCTGTTCAAACATATCTTTTATTTTCATTAAAAACCTCCTAATTAATACTATTTCCCATTTAAAGAGCAGAAATCAAAAATTGATGAAATTAAAGCCTTTTTTTACACGATTATATTATTATACAATCTATATGACTATAAAAATACCCTTTAATTAAATTTTATTACTAAATGTCCATACAAGGGATTTCTATTTAAATTTTGGAAAATATTAAATAAAATAAGAAAAATCTTTAAGATGGATACTTAAAAATTAAATTTGATACAAAGATGTTAAATTAATTATTATAGAATTTTACTTCTATTTTTTTAACTGGGATTTAGTATAAACATATAATAAAACATTCTTTAAATTAATTCAAACATTAAAAATAACTTTTTATTCCTCAAAAATTCGCCCATTTTTCTGTATTTATCGTATCTTCTTCTAAGCAGTTCCCTTAGAGAGAACTTGTCAATCCGTTTAAATTCCTTTACAACCATTTCCTTTAAATTTTGAGCTGTTTCCTCAAAGTTTCTATGAGCTCATCTAATGGCTCTTTTTATTATTTCATCTATTATTCCGAGACTCTTTAGACTGATGGCATCCATTTTTGAGGCTTCTTGCGGCATACGCGACTTTTTGTTGAGTCGTTAAAGAGGATTGATGCGCTGACCTTACGGAGAAAATAACCGAATATACACTGTTTTCAAGCATTAAAATTGAGTCTGCCACGCCAATTCCTAATGCTCCTCCACTTCCACCTTCTCCAATAACAACTGATACAATTGGCACACGAAATCCGAACATTTCTGCCAAGTTTTTAGCAATGGCTTCTCCTTGCCCCTTTTTCTTCGGCTTCTATTCAGGATATGCTCCAGCCGTGTCGATTAATGTTAAAATTGGCAATTTAAAAACGTTGCCATTCTCATTAGCCTTAACGCCTTTCTATATCCTTCAGGACTTGCCATCCCAAAAATTTCTGTAGATATTTGAATCAATATCCCTTCCTTTTTGCTGCCCTATTATCATTATCTTATATCCGTCAATTGTCGCAAGTCCTCCTACAATGGCATTATCATCCTTTGAAAGCCTGTCACCATGAAGTTCTACAAAATCCTGAGTCAGCTCATTTATATAGTCTAAAGTGTAAGGTCTTTGAGGATTTCTTGAAATTTGAATTCTGTTCCATGCATCCATCTCATTTTCCTCAAAAATCCCTGTATTTATCTTCCAGATCAAGTTCTGTTATCTGAGCAGAAAAATCAATGCTTCTTTCAGCTGAAAATCTTTTTAACTCGGCTATATTATCTTCCAATTCCTTAATTTCATCTTTTTATACTCATAGTTCTATCCTTTCATTTGAAAAATTTTGAAAATTTACACTAATTTTTCCAATACTCTATAAATCGTTGTTTTCAAATCTTTTCTTTCTGAAATTATGTCAATCATTCCGTGTTCCAGCAAAAATTCTGCCCTTTGAAACCCTTTCGGCAATTTCTGATTTACTGTCTGCTCAATAACTCTAGATTCCACAAAAGCGATAAGAGCATTTGGCTCTGTTATAATAACATCTCCCAGCATTGCAAAAGAGCTGTTACTCCACCTGTAGTCGGATCAACAGGTACAGAAATAAACGGAATGCCTGCTTCATTCAGTTTTCTTTACTGCTCCTGAAGTTTTTGCCATTTGCATAAGCGACAAGATTCCTTCCTGCATTCTTGCCTGCCGAGGCTTGAAACTATCACAACTGGTATTTTTCCGTTTAAGCCCTCGTTCCAACGCCCTTGTAATCTTCTCTCCAACAACCGAACCCATGCTTCGCCCATAAAGCTGAATTCCATTGCGGCAATGCTGACTTCTATTCCGTTAATTTTTCCCAATTCCACTAATTACACCATCTAACATACGGCTTTTTCTCGTGAAACTTCCAATTTTTCCTCGTATCCAGGAAAATTCAGCATATCTTTTGAATTAAGCGTCATATCTTCCTCAAGAAACGTTTCTTCATCAATTAGAAGCTCTATTCTTTCAAACGCTGTAAGCCTGAAATAATTTCCACATTTTGGACATACATTTTAAGTTATTCTTCAAATCCTCATTATAAAGGATCTCGTTGCATCGATTACATTTTTCCATTTGTTATCATCCACAACATCAACTGTTAATTTTTGATTTGGATGTAAAGTGTTACATATTTATTTTTGATTTTCTACTTGAAAATAAACCCATTTTTCTTCACCTCTCAAGAATTTTTATAGTTTTTAATTAAAATAACAGGTGTTACAATATCATATATAATACTCCACTTATATTAGAAATTTCTTTGAGCGAAAATATTTTTTAAAAATGCCTTATCTGAAATTGAAAAACTTATAGTTATCAAAAGAAATTGAATAGCGACAAAGAAAAATCTGTCACTGCCATCCCTTTATCCCATATTTCTTATCTCCCACTATAAAAAGGCTTTCGTGAGCAAAGCTGAACTCTTATCCGTGTTTTCTGCAGTAATCAGCTCAACATCTAAAAGTAAAATATTTTTATTATTTTTTTCCAAATAATTTTTAATATTTCTTTCGATTTTTAATTTGTTAAAAATTTACATGCTTAAAATAAGTAATGCTTTTTAGATTCACGTGAAACAGGATTTTTCTGAAACAATAACTTTATTTTTCCAATGTTGTTAAATAATTTTCAATTTTTAAAAATCTTCCAAATTAAATTTTTTCTCTCAAGTTTATTACGTCTAATAATATTTTTATTATGAACAATCAAAATATTTTTGTGAACTTCATTATCCCTAATTTTTGAGAAATATACCTAGAAACTTCAGGTTTTTACAGCCAATAACAAGCCCTGATGTTTCAAAATCCAGCCTATTTGCAAAATTAATATTATCACTTTTATAAATTTTTCTTAAAGACTTCAACAAGTCCGTACTTATGCCCAGTCCCTTTATGCATCGGAACTTTTTCCTTTTTTATTCACAATAAAAATCATCATTTTCAAAGATAACCATCTTTTTATATTTTTCCAGATCATTTTCTAAAATTTTCCAGTTCCTTTTATCTTATGTGTATTTACAATTTTCTCCTATTTTTCAGTATTTCCTGTAGACAAATTTCTTATTGTAATTTTTATCATTTAACAGAAGGCGATAGTTCTCCTTTGACTTTTTCCAGTTAATTTTAACATCTCGAGACCTTATCGCTCCCAAAATCCTGCTAAAAGCTGGCTCATCCTTAAAATTTTTCTTAAATATCTGTCCAGTGCCATTCCTTCCATCTCAGAATGTACAACAACTTCTTTTTTCCCCAAGATTTTTCCTCATTTCTTAAGTGATTATGAATTTTTATGCTTTTCAATTATTCCCTATCATTATAAAGTAGGCTAGGAACGAACTTCCACCGTAGCTCATAAACAATAACGGTTTCCTGTAACTGGAACAAGTCCAGTGTCATTCCTACGTTTACGACTACGTGCATAAAGATTACTCCAGCCATGCCATATAATATGAGGCGGCCAAAAATCATCCCTGAATAATCCGGGATATCGCATTATTTTCAAAAAATTAACGCAAAATATAAAAAGTAAAACCAATGAAGACCTACAAATCCCATCTCTTCAGACAGTACTGAAAAATAAAGTCTGTCTGTGCTTCAGACAAAAATTCCAGCCTGCTCTGACTCCCCTACGGCCTCCTTCCTAGAAATCCTCCAGCTCCAACTGATATTTTAGACTGTATAACGTGCCATCACTTCCTTTTCTGTCTGTTTCAGGATGTAAAAATGTCTCTCACGTGTCCTTTGATAATCGCTCAGTACAAACTTGTAAACCGGATAGACTGACAGCATAAGCACTATCCCTATTATCGAGATCGGCTTCATGTTTGCGCCATACAAAAATCATAAACACGAATGCTGAAATTGTTATCAAGGTTGTTCCCAGGTCAGGCTGAATAAGGATTAGAAAAATAAGCGGCGTTACTGGAAGAATAGCTCAATAATGTCATTTAAGTTATTAATCCACTTTTGTACTTGTTTACTATCAGTGAGCAATAATTATAATAATCGCTATGCAAACTCTGACGGGTCTGCGGCTGAGACGATTACAATGCACAATCCAACAGTTTGCGCTCAAGAGTTTTTCCCAGCGAGACCGAACGAGCAGAAGCAGAATGACACATATACCGTAAATATGCCGTATAAAGTATTTTACATTTCTATAGTCAACTGCGGCTATTAAAAATACCAGCACCGTCCCTATTCCGATCCACAGGATATTTTTTACAACCATTCCGCTCTCCCTTGTCGCACTGTACACAAATACTGTACTTATCGTTACAAGAGCATACACAAGCGGCAATATCATCTTATCTATCCGAAGGATATTATTTCTCATATCATTCAATCTTTGGTTTTGAAACATTTATACTCCTAAATCTTTATTTTTATTTTTCAAATTATAAAATTTTTATAAATATTTTACCCTGTTGTCAATATTCCCCCAAAACTGTAATATTTTTCTCGTCAAATATTTAGTTTTTGCAAAATTATTTACATCCTCAAGTTTTACTGCATTGACTTCATTTTTCATCTTTTTCAGAATCCAGAATTTCATTTTTCTAATATAATAATTTCCCAAAAATTCCCATTCTCGAACGTGGATTTTCCATTGCAAATGCAATCCTGCTCATATATTTATTTTTGCCTTCTGAAGTTCATCCTCTGTTACTCCATTTTCACGTAACTTTTTAAACTCTGAAAGTGTTATTTCTATTGCCTTTTCATAATTTTCCAGATTCGTTTCCAATGTATGTCGATGTCAAGCCTCCTGATAAATAATATTGATTATATGTGTAAACAGAATAGGCAAGTCCATTTTTCTCACGAATTTCCTGAAAAAGTCCGGAACTCATTGAACTATAATAATATTTGATAAAATATCCGTATATATTTTATTTTTACTGTTATAATCTTCACTTTGATAGAAATACAGATATTAACCTGGTTTATATCTTTTGAGACAATTTTTTTCCAGCATTAAATAGAAAAATCTATTTTTATCACGTCTATCAGTCTTTTTATCGCCTAATTTTTGAAAAATATTGATCAATCTTCTGAATAATCATTTTTATCAAAATTTCCGGAAACTACAATTAAAATATTATCTTTTGTATATCTTTCCTTGTAATACTTTTCTGATTTCATCTGCAGTAAAAGCCTTTTACACTGGCTTCTGTTCCCAATAATAGGCTTTCCATACTGCCCATTTATACTGTCAGCATAATTCATTTCAAATACCGGATCATCGGCGAATCCTTACATCTTAATTTCTTCTACAATTACATCTTTTCTTTTTCCAGTTCCTTTTTCATCAATCGTAGAATTTGTAACAATGTCAAACAAAAATATCACAGATTTTCCTAGAAACTGTGTTAAGCATTTATATAAAAACTGTTTTCCTCTTTAGTCGTTTAGTGCATTCATTTGCCCAAGATAGTCAATTTCTTCAGAAATTTCAAAATAATTTCTAGCAGGAGTCCCTTTAAATATCATATGTTCATAACATGTGAGAAATTCCTTCTTCTGTATCCTCTCATCTCGTGAGACCTGTTTTTCACAAATACACCAACCGAGCAGGTAGAAATACTTTCAAGACCTATCAAAAATAACTTCTATTCACTATTTGTCCTTATCTTCTCTATCATACCATTTCCCTTCTTTTTCATTTTATAAAAATCAAAAATATTTATTAGTATTCAGAATCCCTAAACAGTTTTATTCCAACTATTAAAATATAATTAACGGAGATAAAACAAAATTTTGCATAAATTGGAACTGCTCCGGATACTGCCATTGAACGTAAAATCGTGCTGACACCGTAATGAGGCTAACTAATTAGTACAGATAATCCTATATTTAGAAATCGCTCCTCCTCTTACATGCCTGCTTCCTAGCGAAAGTCAATTGAGACACATGACGAATGAAGATAATGCAAAGATATTCTATAATAAAATTCTATTCTTAAATTTAAAGAATCTGCTCCGACTCTTGTAAAAATAAACTACCTTTTCACGTAATTCAGGCATTGTCAAATTTTTTTGCCTTGACTGGACTTGCCAGGACATCATCCATTTTTGCAATAAATTTGAATTTTTGTATCAGCAGGCTTCATTAAATTAGTTTTTATCATCATTACTCCTTTAAGTCATAGAAAAGTCCATTCATTTTGTTTTTGAGTTAATTTTTCCAAAAGGAGAAGTGTATATTTCTATTTCCTTAAAAGCCTTTTTCAAATTTCCAGTATTTCAATATGCTCCATAGTTCCAGTATTTTTATTTGCGTGTTCACTAAAAAGTACTGTTTTTGTCAATTTTTACAAAAATAAATTTTTTCTCATGACAGGGTTCCTTATTATCAATTTTTAAAGATTTTAAATTTTCTTTTTTTAGTGTTTGATTTTTCCTAAAAGCGTCGTAATTTAGCCAAAAATACACCCATACTTACAAGAAATGAAAAATCATTGGAAATAAAAGCTATTCTTGCAGAAAACTGATTCCACTTGTTTTTCATTCTTTGCGATTTCCAGCTGTTTTGCCATCTTGCTTATACATAGAAGGCTTCAAGCAGAACTCAAGAGGAGCTGTATTTGTTATTATTTCAGGTGTTCCGTATCTCAAATATCTTATAGCATCATGTCCTTTAAGCTTTCCGTCCATAATCCATCCTGTAAGACTAATACTTTCAGCCAGTAAAAATATTAAGAAAAACATCATCATTCCTAAAATAAAAACTTTTTACATAGTTTAGAATTATATATTTATCTAATTTATTCATACTCCTCCTTTCGTTAATTTCCTTTATATTTCTTTTATTGAAAAATATATGCATTATAAATAAAAACAAAATTAGGAACCCCACATTGCAATGTTTGCAGGTACATTATTTTTAGCACCATAATCTTTTGCATAACTTGCCATTCCTATATAACCAAATATAACAATCAAACTTATTCCAAAACTTATTCCTCTTCCACTTCGTCTATGCCCTACTGAAAGCAGTACTCCCAGCCAGCATAAAAACGTGCTTGCAAATGGTCATATAAGTCTTTGGTAAATTTCTACCTGCGCTTTTTAGTGCAGTTTCTTTCTCTTCAGAGTTTTTATGTTCTGTTTATAAAATTCGTTCAGTTCCTTTTATGTTCATTTCCTTACGGCTTTTTACTTCCTTCTTATTTTCCCTGAAAAAGTAGTGATTAGTATTTCCTGCTCCTGATATAAAGCAGAAACTTGACTATACCGTCCTTATCAAAGGCATATCCTTTTACTTTCTTTAATCTTATAATTCCTGGATCAAATTTTTGCATTTTCTGCAAAAAATACTATTGGATAAAGTTATTACCTCGTTTATTTATAATCAGAAAGTTTTTAGCTGTAGCTTTTTCATTATTTACTTCATCAATGTAAAATCCAAAAGCCTTTTTCCTCATTTGTCACTTTTTCTTCTGACAATGAACTTGGTTTTGAAGCAATTTGTTTTTGTCTGTGCATTTATATTTTTAAGGCACGAGGGTTTACATATATTTCAAGTCCTAAGCCAATCAACGTCAATATTATTCCAAAAATAAATGCTGGTCGGATTATTCTAAAAAGTCCTATTCCGGAACCTTCCATTGCAACAATTTCATTCGTTTCTGAAAGTCCTCCATAAACAAAGCATTACTCCCAAGAAATGCTCCCATAGGTATTGTCTGTACAAGAACTCCCGGCATAGCATAAAATAGATAGTCTATTATAGATATAAATGGCAAATCACTTGCAAACAGACGTTCCATAACTTCCATTATCATTTAACATCATAATAAATGTAAATATGCTAATTCAAATATTGACGGCAGTGAATTGTAAATATATCTGTCAATTATTTTCATTTTTATCAATTTTTCCTTTTTATTTTTCTTTTTTTATCTTATAATCATTTTTATTTCTGCACCAAGGTGTTTATTCAATATCTTTTGTTTTTCAAATTTATCACGGTTTTGGATTTTTATAATTATTTAAGACGTCATTTTATTACTTCTTTCTCTCTCTACGGCTAACAACATATCTTTCCACGTCATCTTTTATGAATTTTGGAAAAAGAATCTGCAGAATTTTTAATGCATGTCTTGTCATAAACTGAACAGAAGGCTTTTTGTCCCTTATTTCACGTATTCTTTTTACTGCCTATAGATCCTGTAATTACTGTAATATAAACAATAACTGCAACAAAGAATAACTCCATTATTCCAAATATCATTCGAAAATTTATCAAATCTTTTTATTTTTATACTTTTTAAAAATTTTCTATTAGCTATAAGAACGACAGAATAGATAATACATTGGAGTAAAACTATGATAACAAAAATTTTTAACTGATTTTTGAGGTTTAATTTTCTCTGAATTAAAAAAGTTTACAAATATAATTTGTTATAAAAATAATAAAAATATATTTAAACATATTGAAAAATTCCAAGAGAATCCTCTTCTATATCCAAGAAAAAAATAAATATTATCAGTAAAACTATAAAGCCAATATCCAGCATCATTTTTCCCTACCTCTATTTTTCCACATAAATTCTAGGTACTCTCTGACTTATTCACATAAAATCTCCTTACGAAATAGTATTACATAAATCAGCAACCTCTACAACACTTATATTTTTCACCAAAAATTCTACAACATCGCCTTTTTGCTTCATTTTTCAATTCTTCAGGAAGTAAAATTATAAGCTGGTGCATACAGACACGTCCTACAATTTCACATTTATATCCTTTATAAAAACATAGCCTTTAGTTTGACAAGTCAGTCTTACTCCGTCAGCATATCCAATAGAAACTGTAGCATAGGTCTTTCCAGCTTTTCCTTTATAAGTATTTCCATAACTTATAAAACTATCTTCCTTTAATGTCTTTATATAGCTAATTTTTGCAAAGAGACATTACTGGCTTAAAATTTATACGGAGCTGTTTCTTCGTCTGTAACCCCTCCATAAAGTATAATTCCTACTCTCACAAAATCTTCTATGCTATCTTGAAACTTAAAGTTCCAAAACTGTTGTGCAGATGTCTATATTTTATTGATGATATTTCACTTGATATTTTTCACACATTGCTTTAAATTTACTTTCCTGCAATTTTTGTATAGTCTTTGTCACTATCCGATGATGAAAATGTGAGAAAAATTCCTATTGGATTAATATGACTGGAATTTTTTAAAAATTTCATTCAGTTTTTCAGTCTCACTTTCCTGAAAGCCTACACGTCCCATTCCAGTATCTATCTTTATAAACACATCTGTAGTTTTTCCCTTTTTCTTTTCAGTTTTTCCAAATATTCTATTTCCTCAAAATCTGTTACCATAAAATAAATATTTTTATCAGCAATCAAATCCATGTACTCATTTTCCACAGATCCTAATATCAGCACCATAATATCGTCATGAAGTTCTTTTTATTTTTAAGTGCTTCGTCACTTGTTGCAACTGCAAAATTCTTAATCCCTATAAGAGCATTACAAATTTCAAAGCATCCCATGTCCATAAGCATCTGCTTTTATAACTGCTATTATTTTGTCTTTTTGTCACAATTTTTAATTTCATCAATATTGCTATACAAATTATTTATATTTATTTCTGCCCAGCATCGCATTTTTCAATTCACCTTCTAAATTTATCATTTTATTTTTGATTATACTAGCACTTTATCTTTTTCATCATATCCATTTGCTGTTTTGCAGAACTTTTTATAACATCTTTAACTTTAGGCTCATTTTTACCTTTTTCATTATGTAAACTAAAGGACTTGCTACAAATACTGATGAATAAGTTCCAACAAGCATTCCTACAAATAGAGTCATACTAAATGTTTTTAATGTATCTCCACCTAAAAATCAGAAGTACAATTACTGAAAATAGAGTTGTCAATGAAGTATAAATTGATCTTGTGAACACTTGATTTATTGATTTTTCAATAACTAGAATCAAATGGTTCCACAGTTTTTATTTTTACCTTTTCTATTTTTTCTGAATATTTTTCACGAATTCTATCAAATACAACAATCGTATCGTTAATAGAATATCCTAAAATTGTAAGATTGCGACTATAAATGGAGTATCAATCTCATATTTAAGTATCGCAATAACTCCAAAGGCAATAATAACATCGTGAATAAAGTGCTATAACTCCTGCCGGAGCATAAACAAACTCAAATCTTATAGTAACATAAATAATAATCAGGATACTTCCTATTATTAAAGACTGAATAACATTTGCAGTTAATTCCTTACCGATTACTGCTCCCACAGTTTCATTTTTACAACTTCATATTTACCAGTTTTTGCTTAATTCTGACATTATTTTTGTTTTTGCGTATTATCAAAGTTTGCTCTGTTCTTATGATAACAGTATTATCTGTATCTGAAAACTGAACTCTTTTTGCCTTTAATTTTAGGAATTTCTCCAATTAAACTGTTTAATGTCTCATTTACTGCATTTTGATCAATTTTCTTATCATATTTTAACTGAATTAATTCTCCACCTTTAAAATCCATCCCCAAGATTTAGCTTTATTACAAACAGCGAAATCAATGAAACTACAACCATTATCGTTGAAATACCTAAATAAAAGCTTTCTACGTTGTATAACTTTTAAATTAATCTTCATTTAAAGCTCCTTTTCCGAACAGCTGTTCCCTTTTTATGTTAAAATGTCTTTATAAACAATTTTTAAGAATACTTTTTGAAACAAATACTCCTGTAATTACAGTAGCAACCACACCAGAGTGCCAATGTTACTGCAGATCCTTTAATTGGCTGAGTTCCTAGGGAAAAACAGCACAGCCGCCACAAGCATTGTAGTCAGATTTCCGTCAATTATGGCAGGAAAGGCATTTTCATAACCTCTTTCAACTGCATCATGAAGCGATTCTCCAAGTATCAATTCTTCCTTTATTCTCTCATAAGTAATTACATTTGAGTCAACTGCCATACCAAGTGTAAGGATGAATCCTGCAATCCCAGGAAGCGTCAAAGACGCGCCAATACCGCTAAGCAGTCCTAAAACTAGAACTCCATTTATTAAAAGTGCAATATCTGCAACAATTCCAGGTATTTTATAAATAGCAATCATAAATACTGAAATTACACCTAAGGCAATCAGCCCAGCTATTCCAGTCTGTCTTATAGAATCTACTCCAAGTGTTGCTCCAACTGTTCTATTTTTCAACAATTTTAATTTCTACAGGCAATGCCCCTGATTTTTAACAGATTTGCTAGATTATTGGCTTCTTCCATTGAAAATCTTCCAGTTATAATTCCACTTCCACCGTTAATTTCACTGTTAATTGTAGGTGCTGACTGTTCTTTGTTATCAAGCATTATTGCCAGCTGTTTTCCTATATTCTCCCTTGTAATCTTAGCAAAAGTATTTGCTCCCTGTGAATTTAATTCAAAACTTACAGAAGGCATTCCAACCTGATCCCTAGACACTCCTGCTGATTTTAATGCAGAACCTTCCAATAAAACAGGCCCGTAAGAACCATCCTTATTTTTTATTCTAAACTCAAGTTTTGCTGTCGTACCAATCAGTTCAATAGCCTTTTTGAGGATCTTTTATCCCCGCAAGCTCCACTATCAATTTATCATTTCTGCTAAGCTGAATAACAGGTTCAGCAACTCCAATGCTATTTACCCGTCTTTCAATAATATTTCTAACTTTACTCATTGTATCAGCCTCTATTTTTCCCCTGCGCCTGTAATACAACCGATGTTCCACCACGTAAATCAAGTCCCAGTTTTACTTTATTAAAGTACAAAAATAAGAGCTGGAACAAAAATTACTAAAAAGTAACCAAATATAATGTGATTTTTATTTTGCATTTTTCATCCTTTCTCTATCTAAATATTTTTCATAAATTTATTCTTCAATTATTTAGATTACTGATTTTTATTTAGTCATTAAAATTTACTTTTATTAAAAATTTTTGCGTCAAGTGGGGTAGTTCGTAGAACGTTTCGCCGTATCTCTAAATAGTAGTCAGTTAAATATCTTAAAAATAACTATGTTTTGCAAAAGAGGCATGGCGTTTGATGCCCTTACGTTAAAAAGAAAGTTATTATATAAAATAAAATAATTCTAAACTAACGTATCTAAATATTTTTGCAAAATTATTGACATTTGCAACCATATCTACTACTTTTTCTACGTTCTTTTTCCATTCTTTTTGGAATAGTTTTTAGATAATGCTCAGCCTCTGTTGTTGTGTAACGCTCATCCACAAAGATAATCTGAATCTTGGAATACTCTTTTCAATTCTTCCACAAATTCCTCTACTTTTTCTACCTGACGTTTTTCGTGCCATCAAGGCTCTTTGGCATTCCCACAACAACTGTGCCTTCATCATCTAGTATTTCCTTTATTCTTTCAACAGGTTTGTCTTTGTTCTGTCAATCACTTCGAGAGCAGTCGCAAGAATTCCCCAAAAGGGTCACATTTGGCAACCCCGATTCTGACATCTCCCACATCTAATCCAATAAATTTTTCATTTTTATTTCTCATTTCTTAAACAATTTATCGTTTTATAGACTTAATAAAATTATTTTTAGATTATCTTGAAAGGGAAGATTCCCCCTTACTTAATAATATTTACTTTAGTAAAAATCTAAACCTGTATATCTAAAAATAAATTTATTATAATTTTTCAGTTATAAATTCAAACGCTTTTTCAACAGCTTCTTTTACAGCGCTTCCATCTTTTCCACCAGCCTGTGCAAAGTCAGGACGTCCTCCACCGTTTCCACCAGCGACTTGTCTGCCAACTTTTTACTATTTCTCCAGCCTTCACTTTTTGAAATCAGGTCTTTTTGTAACTCCAACTACAAAAATTGCCTTTCCATTGTTATTTGTTCCCAAAATGATGATTCGGACTGCATCTTTTTCTTTTTCCTCTGTCTACAATCTCTTTTCAGTTCATCAACATTTTTATCTTCAAATGAAGATTTTAGTACTTTCACACCATTTACTGCTTCAACATTTTCAAGCATTTCATTAATTTCATATTTTACAGTTTTGTTTGCATTTCTTCATGCACTTTTACTTTAACTCTCATATCTCAATATATTTTTCGATAATATCAACAACATTTTCATCTGTTCTAAAAATATCAGATATTTCCTTTATTTTTCTTCAAGCCTGTTTACATAATTTAAGCTCTTATGTCCAGTTGTGGCTGTAATTCTACGTGTTCCTGAAGCAATTCCACTTTCAGACTCGATATTGAATAATCCTATTTCTCCAGTTGATTTAACGTGTGTTCCTCACAAAGTTCAATTGAATATCCAGTCAATTTCCACAACACGGACTACATCTCCATATTTGTCTGAAAATAATGCCATCGCTCCTCTTGCTTTTGCATCTTCAATATTTTCATAGTTTAGTTTTTACCTGCAAATTTGATAAAATAATGTCATTTTACACCTTTTTCAATTTTTCAATCATTTACGGACTGATTGCTTCATAATGAAAAGTCAAATCTTAATTTTTCATCATCCACAAGCGATCCGAGACTGCTCTACATGTGTTCCTAGATTTTTCTCTTAAAACTTTGTGTAAAATGTGTGTAGCTGTGAGTTTCTCTGAATATCTTTTCTACGATTTACATCAATTTGCATTTTTCACTTCCACGCCTACAGCCGGAGCAATTCCCCTTGTGATTTTCAACCTGATGAATAAAGACATCGTGTTTTTAACCACGTTTACAACTCTTCCTTCAAATTCTCCGAGTGATAATTCCTGTATCAACAACTTGCCCTCCAGATTCAGCATAAAAATGGTGTTTTGTCAAAATCATCTCATCTCTAGAGATTCCTTCACTTTTGGCAATATGTAAAGCGATGCTTTTTCCTCAAAAATTTTGTGAATATCCAGTAAATTCGGTTTTTCCATGCTTTTCAAAAACTCATCTATAAATTCATCTTTTATCATATCGAAATTGTTGTTCTGCTATCCTTTGAACGTTGCACCTGTTCTGCGAGCTTTTTCTCAAATTCTTCTTCTGATGCTTCAAAGCCTTGATTTTTCCAAAAATCAATTTTGTAAGTTCAAACGGGAATCCAAAAAGTGTCATACAGTTTGAGAAAGTCAGTTCAGCTGGCAATTCCTTCTGATTTTCTTCTTTTAATTTCTGAATTTCTTCTTCCAGCATTTTCAGTTCCATTTTTCAAAGTTGTTGCAAATCTTTCTTCTTCCAGTCTTATAACCTTTTCTATATATTCCTGCTTTTTTCAGCTAATTCAGGTATGCTTCATTCATTGTTTCAAGAACGTAAGGCACTAATTTATAAAGAAATATATCCTCTTTTTCAAAAACCTTCTGTTTTTGCAGAACTTCCAGCTCAAAAGCACGTCTTATAATTTTTCTTAAAATATACCCACGCCCTTCGTTTGACGGCAATACTCCATCTCCAATCAAAAATACTAGAGGCTCTAACGTGATCAGCAATAATTTTTACTGCTTCCTCACTTTCATTTCCTTGAATTTCAAGTACCAGATTTTATCCCTTTTTGTAATGTTGTAAACAAATCAGTATCAAGTTGTTATCCTTGTTTTTGTACAACCGAAGCAATTCTTTTCAAGTCCTGCCCTGTGTCAATATCGGAAGTGGCTACAGTGAACCGTCTTCAAGCCTATTCCATTCAGTAAATACAGATTCCAGTTTCTAAAATCTATCTCCGTCATCTCCTGGCTTTCTGTCAGCTTCTTCGTTATTTTTCCCCATATTCTGAGTATCATAATAAATCTCATTTGCAAGACGCAAGATCCCACAGGTCCTCTAGCCCACCAGTTGTCCTCTTCTCCAAGCCTAACAATTCTTTCTGCCGGCACTCCAATTTCCTTGTTCCAGATTTCCTAAGCCTCATCATCTGTTTTATACACAGACACCCAAAAGTCTGTCCTCTTCCAGTTTCAACACTTTCGTTATATACTCCCAAGACCATTCAATAGCTTCCTTTTTAAAATAATCTCCAAATGAGAAATTACCTAACATTTCAAAACGTATGATGTCTAGGCGTTCTTCCCACATTTTTCCAAGTCATTGGTCCTGATACATTTCTGATAAGTCGTAATCCTTTTGAATGGTGCCTCCTTTTTCTCCCAAAAAGAACGGCTTAAACAGTACCATCCCTGCTACAGTCAGCCAATAAGCTCTTATCATCCGGGTATAAGTGACGCACTTTTCAAAATGTTTATGCTCCTTCGATTTAAAAATCTACAAAACTTTCTTATTTCATTTCCTGTCATTATTTGTTTGAGATTGTTGAAACAATCACTCCTTTCCTATTGTATCTTTTATTTTATTATTGTAAAATTATTATTTTCAACCAATATTGCTTCTTTATTATTAATCAATTTCAAATCCAATTTATCTTTATATAATTCAACAGTATTTCTCGAACTTTCCACAAAAGGCTCTTCCTCAAAATGAGGAACTATGTAAAAAGTCTACTAAATTTAACCCTGCATAATCATCTAATTCTGTTGCCAAAGTCTTGTCATCCACTATGAGGCATACTCTATGTCAGGAGTAGCTATTACTGAACCTGCTGATTCTCCAATATAGAGCAGTCCATTTTTCTATTCTTTCCTTTAAATAAGATGTTAGATTTTTCTTTTTAATTCTTGCAATAAATAGAAAAGTATTTCCACGAAATAAAAACCGTCTTCGCTTCTGCTAATTTTTCTTTGCAATTTCTTCTGATAGAAATATCAAAATTTTTCCACTTCATAACTAAAATCTTTCAAATGCCTTTTTGAGTAAGATGTATATATTTTTGTATTCGTCTACGTTAGTCGCTGTTGGAATAAATAGTATTTTTACTTTCCAGTATTTTTTTATCTAAAAATACAGTTCTATACTTTCGTATAAAGACGATGTTAAAATCATATTTTTCAAAAATCATCCTCTCTAATCAAGTTTGAAGTTATCCCCAAGATACACTCTTCTAGCTGTTTCGTCATTTTGCAATCTGCTGTCCTGTTCCTGCAATCAGAATCGTACCTTCTGCCATTATATAGGCTCTTTCCGTAATTCTCAATGTTTCACGCACATTATGATCGGTAATCAGTATTCCAAGCCCACGTTCCTTTAACTGCATTATTATATTTTGAATATCCTCAACTGCAATCGGATCTACTCCCGCAAAAGGCTCATCAAGCAATATAAAGTCTGGATTTGTAGAAATAGTTCTAGCAATCTCCACACGTCTACGTTCCCCTCCGAAAGTGCATATCCCAAACTTTTTGCTACATGAGATAACTTGAATTCCTCAATTAAATTCTGCATTGTGGCAATTCTCTCTCTTTGTTGACTCCTCGCATTTCAAGAACCGATACAATATTTTTCCTCCACAGTCAAGTTTCTAAAAACAGAAGCCTCCTGTGGCAAATATCCGAGTCCAAGTCTAGCTCTCTTGTACATAGGCAACGTTGTAATTTCCTCTCCATTGTACATTACTCTTCCATGATTAGGCCTTACAATCCCTGTAATCATATAAAAGGTAGTCGTCTTTCCTGCTCCATTAGGCTCAAGAAGTCCTACAACTTCCCCCTTTTTCCATCTGACAGAGCTCACACTTTTACAACTTCCCTGTTTTTATATATCTTTTTCAAGCTATCAGACTTCTATACTAATTTTTCTAGCCATATCTTCTCCTATTTTAAAATTATCATTCAAATAACTTTACTTATCACAAGTTACCACTTCGCTATATTATAAATCATTTTTGCTTTTCTACTTTTTAAAATTTGCAACTTCCTCAAATTATTATTTTATCTTCCTATCCAAATATTCCACATTCAAAATATATTATACTATGCAAAATTATAAAAATACAATCATAAAAGTACTAATAAATTCCCTGGCAATTATACCGAACTTAGAAATTAAAAATAACAAGCCAATGCCTAACTCCTCAAAAACTGGAAACATTGGAATAACAAAATAAATATTGCTGAAAAATAAATAAAAAAGCACAGAATACCGGAATTATCATTTTTAACTTATTTCCCTTTAATTAAATGCAAATTATAATCCCAAGACTCTCTTAAATTAAATGGTCTTGCAGAAAATAACGGTATGAGTAAAATAAATAAATCCAAAAATTATCAACACCACCAAAGCCCCTGCCCCAAAAACTAAATGAAATTCATCAAAAATAAAGAAAAAGGTAAATATCGAGGACATATAGCTAATTATATATTATATCAGATATAAAGAAAAATTTCGAAGGCTGATTGTCAATCTTGAATAATTTTTCTCCTCTATTTTAAAATTATGATAAAACAGAAAAAGCGCCAAATAATAACAAAATTTAAAAATCTGAAGTATGTTTGCAAACGATAAAATTCCAGTCATTTTCAATAATAACTTCTATTGTAATTTTAACGCAGGATATAAAAGAAAAATAATATCCACCATACATCATTCCTGTCAAGCACAAGTTTTTCAAAATAGCGTATCTTATCTGCTGAAAGATATTCAAATTCTTTTTCAGTCAATTTCCTTGCAATTCTTTCATATCCATAACAATTTATAATCTCTTTCTTTTCTAGTTCTGTCTCATACAATCTCAAACATATATTTATACTATTTCCATTTAAAAGAAATCAGAAATTCATGTAATTAAATCCCTTTTTACAAGACTGTACTGTTTTACAGCCTATGTAACTAAAACATCCTTTAATTAAATTTGTACATTAAGTATTTATCTCAAAAATTAGATTTGATAATAAGGCTGTCAAATTAATTATTATAGAATTTTATTGCTATTTTTCCAAATGGGGTTTAGTAAAAAGAAAAGTGAGTATTTTCTACCACTTTCCCTATTTATCTAAAACTGTTTTACGGTAAGATGCCTGCCGCCATATCTTAATGTTGCCACATATCTGTCTCCATTTTTGCTCCAAGGGAGTGGCACATCTATTGTTCTCCTTGTTCACATTTTACTCTTACTGACGAAGGTAAATTGCCACCATCTACTGGAACATAAATGTTTTTCTTGACTCTAACAAGCATTTCGTGTGCTGATTCTGTCGGAACACTCGTTAAAGGTTCTTTCAGCTGTATCTCACAGCTTTTAGCTATTGCAGTCAAGTTACTCCTTTTTGTTCCACCCATAAAATTGCTTGTTAATTTCTTCCGGATACGAAAACAGGCTTGAATTTGAAGAACGCCATTTTATTGTAACTGGAACTCCATTTGAGGCTGTCGTGATTTTTGGCAAGTTAATTCCTCCTCTTGTACTGACCTCTCCTTCAGGAATTGACAATTTTGCCTATTAGCTTCCTGAGTCTCTTCGCATTTTAGGATCTGACCGTCCTTGTTCCTCATTATTCTGAATTTTCATATTGCATCTGAATATTTTCCTTCGTTTTTCAAGGATTCTCTTGTCCATATCGTAAATTGCGCTTTTAGATGAAATTTGCGTTTTCCCTTGATAAGTCACTACATTTCCATTTAATTTTATTTTTTTATCTTTCAAATAAATTGTAGCCTTATCTGCACTTGTATTAATCGCTCTGAACTCAGCAATGTACTTACAATTTTTACATTGTTTACGGCATACCCCTTCCTGCTTGTTCATATCCATATAAAGATAATTCGCTGTCATCTTTGTATTATTCTTAAAGTCAACCCATAACCTTGTCCCTTGCAAGAATAAGGTTTCTTCGGAGTCCATTTCATTATATTGAGAATCAAGTGTAATATCCTTATAAGTCCTATGCACATTTTCCTTAATTTCACTACGTGTAATACTCATATTGCTTCCATTTTTATGTGAAACAAAATAAACTTTGGCAGTATTTCCTATGAAGTTTACTGCTTCTGATTCTACAAGCGGTCTTGGGTCATTTACAAGATCTTTTACATTTCCACGAATTTTACCTTTAACATGCCCATCAAACCTAAATTCCTTTTCTCAAAACTTCCACGCCCTGTGTCAGATGTAATTCTATCTCCCTGAACACTTGTCATTTCCATTTTATTAGCAAAAATATCTTTTGAAATTGTGTTCATTGTTCCATTTGCACCATGTACATTAAAGTTCTGCTTTTTAACGTTAAATGGTCCGTTCATTGTGGCATCTCCAGTTGGGAAAACATATATAAGTCCTGTTCCATCCATTTTATAGTCATCATAATTTGCGGTGTAGTAGTCATTCGTTGTAAGTGTTTCGGTTTTTAAGTCATAAACTCCACTTCTATATGTCCCTATCGTTTTCTTGGCAAATAGTTATATGTCCCATTTCCATCACCATTTAATAATTACGGCAATTTCATCGTAGAATACGTGATCTCTCGTTACTATTAAAGTTGGGCTTGTATATTTTTACGTGTCCTCTTCCATCAACCTGCTTTTCTTTTATAAAGTATGAAGCTGTATCTGCTGAAATCACACTATTTTTACCAGTATAGACGATGTTTCTTGTCCATCTACGCTCATCTTTCATATAATAATCAACTTTATTTCCAGTCAACTTATTTTCCAGGATCTGTATAAATTACATTTCCTTCTGCGTTTTCCAATTTTATTTATATCATCACTAACGCATTGTATTGTGCATGAATTCCCTCTTTGTCTGCTCTTCCTTATAAACTACATGACCTTCTGCTAATGATACTTTTGTCGGGTCATGATACGTAATCTTATCTGCTGTTAATGTCTTTTTATCTTTCTTATTGTTATAACTAGCATGCCCTTTTGCTACGATTGTTTCAAATTTTGTCGTTGTTTCAACCCTGTACTTCAGAAACCGTGTCGTCAACAGTATTTATTAACTTTGTCCTCACTGGAGAAATTAACGTATCTCCCTGTTTCTTATATTCCACAGTTTCTGTATAAATTTCCCATTTCTTGTCCTTCGTTGTTCCAACAACTTTTTCATTAATGTAACATCAGATGTCTTTTGTATTGACTTCCCCTCTTTTCCAGAATTAACATTTTTCTTTATCAGATCTACAATTACATTTTTAAAACCCTATTAACTTCATCTCCTTCAGATCCAATCTGTTCATCATAAATGATAGCATCATCTTTTTAATCTGTACACAACTTTTTGGCTTTCATCCTTTTACTGCATCTGTTCAAAGCGGTGTCGGAATTTTAAAAAGAATCTGCATATATAAAATATATCAGTATTAATATAGTCCTCCATAAGCTATTTTCCACATTATTTTTCTCCTCATTTTACCAATTTTAATTCTCTTTGATTTCTTGCTTTAATTCAAACAAAAATTTTATAGCATCCATCAGTGTAACTATTATTCACATCATAATTTTTCTATTTTATTCACAATTTTCTAACAAACTTTCCTTTTCTTCTTCAACCTGTACTAATTTTTCCGTATAAAATTGATTACTTTCAGTATTTTCAAAATCATTTGCACTTTCATTTTTTCAAATTCTTGAAAATCATTCTCTAACTCTGAATTTCCTCCAAAAGTGAAAGCTGATGAACATCTACGGTTCTTTCAATCAATTCCTGCTCCAGCTCGTTTCAATATTTTCCTGCTTTCAACCAATATTTCCTTAGGAAGTCCAGCCAGTTTTGCTACTTCAATACCATAGGACTTGTCTGCTCCGCCTTTTACAATATTTCGCAAAAACATTACTTTTCCCTGCTTTTCATCCACTTCTATCCGATAATTTACAATGTGTGCAAATTTATTTTCTAAATCAGTCAGTTCGTGATAATGTGTTGCAAAAACTGTCTTGGCACCAATTTTATCGTGAATATACATTGAAATGGCAGTCGCAATGGAAACTCCGTCGGTTGTGGAAGTTCCACGTCCAACTTCATCAAGTATTATCAGGCTTTTTTCAGTCGCATTGTTTAGAATGTTGGAAACTTCACTCATTTCCACCATAAATGTACTTTGCCCAGTCAAAATATCATCAGAAGCCCCAATCCGTGTCAAATATTTGTCTATAACTGATAAATTTGCTTTTTAGCAGGGACAAAAGAACCAATCTGAGCCATTATGGAAATTAATGATTTGCTTCATATATGTTGATTTTCCTGACATATTAGCATATCAGCACAACAAAACTTTTCCTTTTTCAGTAAAGACTGTATCATTTGAAACATAATCCGTCCTTCCAATCAGCTTTTTCCACAACTGGATGCCTTCACCCTCAATTTCAAAAGGAATATTCCTCATTCATTTCAGGTTTTGCGTAATCATTTTCAATGGCACTTACAGCAAAAAGATACCATTACATCAATGTATGCCAGCCTTTCTGCAAGCTCTGACAAAATTTTCCGATGTTCCTTGAGTTTTTCACTCACTTTCCTTGAACAAATGATATTCCAAATCTTCGATTTTGCCTTAGAATTTATTATTGTATCCTCATATTTTTCAGTTCAGGCGTAATGCACCTCTCTGAGTTTGAAAGAGTCTGTTTTCTTATGTAATGTTCGGCACCATATCCAGTTGCTTTTGTAATTTCAATAAAAATAACCAAAAACCTTGTTAAATTTTTATTTTCATATTTCGAATTCCAGTTGCTTCCCTTTCACGCTGTTCAACATCTAGCAAAAAGTCCTTCCCGAATTCATAATATTTCTAATTTCATCCAGTTCGCATTGTATCCAAAATTTTATAATTCGCCTTCACGTACCGAAAATGGTGCATCTTCATTTATACTGTCATCAATTATTTTATAACACTCAAACAAAATATTTGCATCAATATCCTTAAAAACTCAGTATTTCCCAAAATTTTTCATTATTTCAACAGCAGATTTTATCGTCAATGCCGTCAAATCTTTTCCATTTTTCACTTCCAAAGATTATTTTCCCCAAAAGCTCTCTAAATCGTAAATATCCTCAAGTTTTTCCCTTAAATCCTCACGAATCAAGATATTATCAATAAAATACTGTACATCTTCCTGTCTTTTTCCGTATTTTCAATATTTAAAAAGCGGATTATTTATAAACTCTTTTAAAAGCCGTGTTTCCATCGAAGTTTTACACTCGTCCAGCACCCACAAAAAGCGATCCGTGAGACAGTCCCTCTGATTTTTCAATAGTTCCAAGTTTCTGCTTGTAATCGCATTTATTTCAGCATAATTGGAAATATTCACAAACTCAATCTTTTTCGACAGTCAACTCATGCTCAACCTGCATAGTAGCTCGACACTCAAGTGCCATGGGCTGCATCCACTATTCCCTTTTTATCCTTAATCCCATAACTTTCCAGCGACACAATCTCAAAAATAATCCATAAGATACTTTGCACTGTCCCGAACCTTATTTACAAAAAGTCACAACCGAATCATTCTTTTTGTAAAAATCATCTAGCTTTTCCTTGTTCTCCATAAAAATCCTCTGTAACAAGCACTTCCTTAGGGCTCAATCTTATTAATCTCGTTAAATAATTTTACAAAATCATCATCCTTTTTCAACTTCGTTACCTTAAACTCTCCAGTCGTTATATCAATATATGCAATCCCAAGTTTATTCTCAATTTTCAAAATACTCATCAAGTAATTGTGCTCTTGGCATCAGTGCCTCACATCCCACAACTGTCCCCTGGCGTTATAATCTTCACAACTTCCCTTTTTCACAATTCCCCTTTTTGCATATCTTCGGATCTTCTGTCTGCTCACAAATCGCAACTTTACAACCTTTTTGAAACAAGTTTTTGTTATATATGAATCTGCCGAATGAAATGGAACTCCCCTGCAAGTACATCCATATTCTTCTCCCTTATTTCTCAGAAGTAAGCGTAAGCCCAGCTCTCGTGACGCCTTCAACGCATCCTCAAAAACATTTCATAAAAATCACCCAATCTACAATATAGAGTCCTCAAAATTTGATTTTTATCTCCTTTATATTGCTTCATAAAGCGGTGTATCTGCCATCGTTATTTTACCTCTGTTCTCATTATTTTTATCTTTAAATTTTATCATAGTTTATTTTCTTTTTCAATAATATATTTTCCCTGTTTTATTTACAGGGGTCTCAAAAATAGTTTGTTACATACCTGTTACATAGAGCATTAATTTATTTTTTTCAATTTCTTTTCTCATCTTTTTCAATGCTGGTATGCGTATACTTCTTAGTCATACTTATGTTGGTATGTCCTATTATTCCAGTTATTGCAGTTTCATTATCTGATACATCACTTATCATTGTTGCAAATGTATGCCTAGTGTCGTGTATAGTGTGTCTCCATTTCAAGCTGTTTCATTATGCCCATAAAATTCCTTTGTCCTGAAAGTTGTTGTACTCGTAATAGTTTGATTTTTCTCCTGTTAGGTATCAGATACTCCGTTTTATTTTCCATTCTTTTTAATTACGAGCGGGAGTATTTTTCGGATGTATGGGATTATTCTGTTCTTACCTGCCTGCGTTTTGCTTCCACCGATAATTATGTTCTGCTCCAGATCTACATTTATTTTTTGAAGTTTTAAAAGCTCATTTATTCTCATGCCGGTATAGATTAATATTAAAATTACGTCAGCATATTCCAGTTCGTTAATATTTTTCCCAAAGTAATTCTATCTCTTCATCTGTAAATACTTTTCTTTCTATTTTTGGGCTTATGCTTAGGCAGTTTTATAAATTCGCTGTAGTCCTTGACTATTATATCCATTTTCCATTGCGTCTTTTGAACAGCATTCTAATAAAAGGATTTTATATTTTTTAAAGTTCCTGTGGATAAATGGTTTAGACTGCTTATAAAAATTCTGAAGTTCTAATGTTCTTATATCTTTCATTCGTTTATTGCATAATGGCTTTTAAATAGTTGTACCACACTTTTATGATTTTTGACTTGATTTTTTTCAACCAAGCCTTTTTGTTTCGCATAAACCTGTCCATTACTTCCTTGAGGGTTATGCCATCCGGACTAATATCATACGGATTTTCATTATAGTCAGCAAGGGCCTTTATTGCTCTTGCCTGAGTTTCATAATAGCCCAGCGTCTTCATTATCTGTCTGCCTTCCATATCAAAACCTGTCGTAATTCTCACTATATACGGTCTTCTTCTTTTTCCACTTAATTTTTGATACACTTCCGTATCCGTTTGGGTTTTTCATATTATACCACTTCCTTTTAGTCAATTACTGTGATATAATTCAGTTAGTTGGGTGATTATATCACTTTCAAGGGTAGTGCTTTGGTAGAGCCTACCCCTTTTTTATTTTATATTATGCTGCTTGAAAGCAAGTTCATTTTCACGCTCCAAGATATATCAAAATTTGAGTTTTGTAATACGTGAGAAAAATATTATCGTCCTTAAATTTCCGTACTTCGTCAATGCCTCTTATAGATTTTCTTTTTCCTGTATCGGCTTGAATATTTCAAAATGGTTATACACTTCCACGCCTTCAGGAACGACATTCATAATTTCAATTTTTTCGTTCAGCCATACCCATTAAAAATTACATTGTCTTTTAATTCCCTCTAAAACAGCATTTAATTCAAATTCCGGAAAACTCCCTATGTTATCGAGCGTTTTACATATCTCATTGAATGCCGCAAGCTCCTCTTTCGATGCCGCTGTTTTTTGGCCAGCCCATAAATTGGTAACATACTTCTCATAACTTCGTTTTTCTTTTCTTCGTATTCATCAGCTAAATTTGAATACTCCTCTGTCGCTTTCAAACTTGAAATTTGCCAGTATGTCATCTTTGTATATCTCAGTAGCATTTTTCAACTTCCCTTAAAAATATTCTGTCTTTTATTTTTCCAGTTGAGTTCCTAGCTCTTTTCAATTCTTTTAATAAATCCATTTCTTGATCATCTCCTGTTTTTATGGTTTTACCTGGTATCGAGTCGTTTTTAAATAAATATCTTGTTAATCCCTATCCCTCACACTCCATTTATCATATAAAACAACATGCCACATTATCCCCTTCTTTCCCTTTCAGTCTGTTTTCCACGTATTCTCCCATAGTTAAATACGTTCACTATTATTATCGCATTTTTCATAGAGCACTCGCTCCTTGCCCTTGAATAGTTTTAATAAAAATATCTCTGTCATCTTCCGTTGGTATTTTCTGATTCCCAAGTATTAAATCCAAATTATCCTCTGTTATTTTTATCATAGGCTTTCTCTCCTTATTTTGTTTTACTTTTTCTTTGGGATTATGCTATAATCTGAGTAACAAAATTAGGTAAATCCTTATAACATTCTCCAAGTTGAGAATGTATCTCTAGTCATCCCAAATGCTGTCAAGATGGTCATTTCTTCACATTCCAGCTGAATATCATATAATCCAGTTCTATGATTTCCCTGTTTATCTTTTCTTTAAATCTTCCAGTTTTTCAAGACTGCTCCTGTATCCTCGAACTTACACCCTGAACTCCTACTGCTCATAGATTACCCTGCTTAATCTCCCCTTTTTCTATTTTCTGCAAAAGTTTCTTTCTTCTCGATCTCCTTCTGCAAACTCTTTATCTTTTTGTCTGTTGTCAACAATTTTTCCTTCTTTGTTCTGCCTCGTTCGCTTAAAAGCATTCGCTACGGCAACAGCCAGTTTTTCAATCTGCTCATCATTCATTAAAAATATCTCCCAATAGCTGTAATTCAAAATTAGGTAAAAGTTTAAATTATTTAAACTCATGTACATCTAAAAACTTAATATCCATTCGTACATCTTACGTATTTCCCCAAAGTTGCTTTCTAAAAATTGCTATGTCTTCCCTGCTGACATTTTTATCAAAAATATAGGGGCTGTTTGAATCCGTGTCTAGCAGTTCTCACCTTTTACAATATATCTTGTATTTATCAGCGTATTGCTGATTCTCAAGAATATATCTTTTTCAAGATGTTTCCGCAATATGCTCCGTTAAAGTGTTTAGCCATTAATCCTCTCCTTACTTTAATTTATTCTTTTTCTTTTTATCTGTCCAGTTTCACAAGTTTTTATTTTCCAATACTGGACACCCTCAAACCTCGATTATCCCAGTGTTTTAATGCTTTTTGTCCAGTGTCCTGTAAGATTCTCAAAATCTTTATATATTTATTTATATTGTATTAAATTATATTTATATATTTTTATATATAAAATATTTATTAAGAATAAATATATACAGGACACTGGACAAATTGCATTGAACTTTTAGTATTTATAACACTTTGGGTATGTCCTATGTCTGTCCACCTACATGTTGTAAACTGGACAATTTTACTCAAATACAAAAATTCTTTCTCCGTCTATTCTTTTTCTTTTTAATTCTGTTTTATGCAGTGCTTTAAATTCTTTTGGTAAAAATTTCTTTTTCTTAAGGTCTAATATCGTTCTGGCTACACCAGAAAATGTATGAGCTGTGAACTTCATCAGCTGTTTTTCCCTATATACCCAGCCGTCAGTTTTTAATGTTCTCATTTCATAATCAAACTCTTTAATGGGGTTGTTATCGAAGTCAAAATCTATTAAATTTCTATTGTTTCCTCGTTCTCCTCGAAATAGCCACGTTCTGATAATCTTTTTCAATCCTTCCACGGCCAGCTTGAGCAGTCCTTCGCGTTCTTCTTCATTCTTTATTTTTGTGAGTATTTTTATTATCCCCTTGCTGGGACTTCCTACTGAAAAATCGTTATCAAAAATTATCAGCATTGCTCTCCTTACTACTGCTCCTGTAGGGTCTTTTCACTCTGGGGGTTTTATTGACGGTAACATTAAGGCAATATTATATGATTCACTTCTTCCCTGCTTGCCTTTTTTCTTCCACAACCATCTCCTGTAACCACTTTTTTAACACATCTGTTTCATCAATATAGTTTTCCACTTATGTCGTCCCTAAATTAAAATTTTTATCCCTTAATAGCGTAGTTGCAAATCTGCTGCCCAAATCTTTTAAATCCAGAGACATTATATTAAAATCTCCAAATGTGTTCGTGGTATATCTTAAAAATACACTTTTTCCCATTTTCTTTATCCCCTACTATAATGAAAAACTTCCTATTAAAGTTCTGATCCTCCTTACAGTCCGTACCCTAGCATTTCGCATATAGATTTTTCTAAAAGGATCATCACGTACAAAAGAGCCTATTATTTTTATCAGCTTTTTCCGGTTGATGCATCAGGATTATAATTTGTTGGTATCTTTGAAGTGCATACAACATCAGGGGTAAAATCCAGCAATTTAAACTCTTTAATAGTCCAGTATGCCGTTTGCCACTGCTCTGTACCTGTAATTTACCTTGCCTCTCTAGCCAATGTACTAAATGTATCCATTGTTTCTCTCTTGTTATTTATCTTTAAACTAGGGTATCAAGTCAAACATTGCTTTCTTCAACACAGTTGTATCAGTTGTTAAATCCTTCTTTTCTGTCATATATATAAAGCACTTCGTCTATCTTTATGGGGTTGTACAGCCTAGCCAGATACTCCCCAAACAGGTGATGCATAAACCTGCCCTTCTCATTAAAAAACATTTCAGCGGTTACATTTTCAAGTGGTATTTTGTCGCTGTACACTCCATTTTCAAGCTCAAGACCCAAACTCCTTACTGTTCTTTTAAATTCGATTCAGGCAAAAGGCTCATAGAATATATATCCATCCACTATGGCACATATTTCAAGAGCATCATCAAAGGTATATCCCAATTTCTGCAAATGGTAGTTATGGGCATTCATAAAGTCGTTCCTTTGGCTATACCCGTCAGTTTCCTTTATCTCGCCTATCTGTTCAAAACTTCCCCTTGAATATAAGAATATTGGCAGGTCAGGTATTTCAGCAGTATCATTTATTATTTTCCGTTCCTCTCCTGCAACCGTTAAAAACTCAAGTCCGCCTTTGTTCCCCAAGTTTTATATCTATTTCAATACCTATTGGGGTATAAAATTTTTGTATCAGACTTCTTATATCCGTAAATATCTTTAAAAAGAAAATGGTAGCCCTTATCTGATTCAATCATTGGGCAGTTTGATACCTAAATCAGTTAAAATCTCAATAAGCTTTCCCTTCTTCCTTGGTATCCACGTCGATAAGAATTATATTGGGGGCAAGCACTCCCACTATGCTGTTATAGTTTTGGGGCATATTTTTAGCCTGTGCAAATGTCTTTAATTTCTTTTTCTGCCTGTACGGTTCCATTTTCACAAATTCCTTGACGTTTCCGTTCCTGTCTTTTCCTGTATAGGTTCTTATTCTCTTGTCCAGCCTTTTTCTTCTGGTTATAAAACTTTTCCATGTCAGCCCATATAAATCCCCTATAACATTTCTCAAATTTCATCTGTTCACCCCTTTGAAACCAATTTTTTCTCTTTTATATCCTTAACACCATTTGATAATATCCATTCCCATATCTAGCAAATGGGCAAAAATCTGTCGCTGTTCTGTACTCAAATCTATCTCCATTTGATAGAGCATAATACATTGCATCTCAGTAGTCCAGTCATCCTCGCATTTTATTCTGCAGTTTTTTCAACCTGTATAATTGTTTCTCTCATTATCTCACTTCCCCCTTAATCAACCTTTTTATTCTGTTAATTATCTTTCTTCTGATTCTTTTTCCTTGCTCTTGTCGCTGCTTCTCATTTACTATTCCTACAGCTCTCAAATTTGTGTTCATCTCACTTACCCATTTCAATATTAAATTTTTGATGATTACACGCCTTTTATAAAGATTTCTACTACATCGTCATTAGATAATCTTAACTCACCTGGATTTTTCCACTCTCCGTAGTTTTGAATGGGAGCAATTACTACTTTCTGTGTCAATGTCGGCACTGGCATTTCTATTTTTCAGCCAAAGCTTTCTGCGTACACCGTTCAAAAGCTAATTTAGATTTCAATAAGTTTTTATTTACCATAATTTTTCCTCTAATAAATTTTATATCACAAACTTTGATTGATTGTATTATAAACCAACATTGTTTGTTTTGTCAAGAGTTTTTAGAAAATATAAATTGTTTCATAAAATTCAATATTTATGATATATTATAAATACAAAAATTTATTAAGATTGGTGGTTTATATGTTAAATTATAAAAGGAATTTTTCAGTGTTCTCAAAAATCTTAGACAAGAAAAAGGCTATAGTCATTATCTGAATTATCAAGAGTGCTATATTCGTCTATTCAAAAATACGAGCAGGAACCCTAACCCCAACTGATGAAAAATTTAATAAAATTAGTAACACTTTGGGAGTAGATTATCAAATATTTTTAGTGATATTTCTGTAGATACAAAAAGCAATTTTAGAACTTTTTAATAACGACTATAACCCAAAAGATCAGATTGATTTTTATCAACTATATATTGAAATATTTTAATATAGATGTTAGAATTTAATAATGATGAATCTGTTAATATTGGTAATGCAAAAGGATATTATCCTGGAATTGAAGTAAAAAATTTAAATGATGATATTAAAAATTTAATTATTGATAAGCTAATACTTGGAGTTTTAAGCATCCATTTTTATAAACGCAGAAGAACCCATGACTATACTAGAAAAAGTTATACGAGCAAAAATTAAAAATAATCACTTCAACTGAATACCCATTAAATACAGCCAATAGGCGATATCTGCGCTCCCTTTGGTTGTTTTTATATTATAACATGATATAATTTGTCCCTGTAATTATGGGTATATAGAATTGAACGGAAAGTTCCGTTGATCTAACTTTATTCGTTTTATCTAATTAAATTGAACTGCCCTGAAACTTCAGGTGAATTAAATTTATTTCCGTTTCATATGAACTGGTATATAAACTCAGTAAAATCAAATGTCTTACCGAGAACGGAAGATTCCGTTTTTGAGAATTTTTCACATCTCGAGAGCCGAAAGTTTCGGCTTTCGTACATTTTAATACCGGCTGAATTTCCGTTTTTACCAACTTAATTTTTAAGTAGCCAATCATATTTCACTCATAAAACACAAATACAAGCCCATACAGGCTTTCAATCACCCTTAATATTTTCCTTGCCTAAGCTCATTAAGATACGTTAGAAGTCTTCTATACACAAGTTATGATTGTAAACTTATCAATTCTCAAATTTACATTGAGCCTATTCCATAATCTGAATAGCTTTGTAAAAATTAGAAAACATTTTTAATGTAAATTAAAATGTCAAGTTTTGTCTATAATGCTAATAAAAATTAAATCTCAAGTTTTCTAGTTTTATATCGTACTGCCTAAATCCAAATTAAGGAGTTATATATACCCTAATCCAAATTTAGTATTTTTAGTAATTTGTATTTTTATAGTTCTCGGCTTATTCCTAAGACGTTTACCATACAGGGCATAGAGAGAGTATTACGTTCGTTAAATTAAATTTTGTATAAACTATGGCTAGGGCATAAATTCTCTTAAATCGCCTAATTTTTCATTAAAAATTATTTTTGTTTTTAATTTTTACAGGCTATTCGCGTTTTTATAGGTTATTTTTACTGTTACTTTCAAATTTTAGTAACAGCTCCAGTTCTCTATTGTGAAGTACGTAGGTAAAATATTATTCAAATAGGTCTATGAAACTTTTTCCCACCCCTTTTACCTGGTACGATACTTTTCGTAGTAGCTTTTATAATTTGATTCCATAATTTTTGGGGTGAAGTTTTTATAATTACATTTTCAACATTTGTTCCAATGGAAATTAAAATGTTAAGTTTTGTTAAGTTTTTGATATAAAGCTCTTTAAAAATTAGTATTTTTCATTTCTCGGTTTATCCCAAAAATCAATTCTAAGGTAGCTAGTATTCCACTCGCGTTCGTTTTGCAAACTTTTTGATATAAACCTTGTCTCAACTTAATTTTTAAGCTCTTTAAATCGCTTAATTTCTACCCAATATAAAAAGCGATACCGTTAAACTGCTCTGAATTTTATTAATCGATGCCACGATATTGTGGTCAATCACTTATTTTAACCTCAATATATAGTGTATTTTATGTTACATACCTGTTATTACATACTAATTTTAAGGGATTTTATGTGGTATCTTTTATCATATCTTTTAACATAGGGAAATACAAGTTGTCTTATGAATCTCATAGTTTCAGAACTGAATAATATTTTCTTTTTCAATTTTTAAAAATTAATAAAAATTATCCCCTGCTTATTTTCTTATTAAATTATATAAAATAAATTTTTGTTAATAAACATCTATATTTTATATGTCTCTTTTTCTATACGTAGGGGATCAATCGCCATCCCCTTTTATTTCGCAATAGTTAGCTTTCAATTTCTTTCAAATTATAATATCTGAAGATTTTGGCGAAAGTGCTCGCACTAATCCCCACGTTCATACGAATTTTCTTTGAAAGCAAATCGAAACTCGCTACGTAAAAACTTCGCTCAAACAATCGATTTTAATTTCCAAAAATCACGACAATTTTAGTTCAATCATAATAGACAATTTGATTAAAAATCTTCTTAAACCAATTTAAACTCAATTCTTCAATTTTATATTTTTCCCATATCCTATCTCTAAATTTAATTTAACAAGATCGCTATTTGTACCTTCAAATCCTATGACTTTGATTTCCACTATTGTTTCATCATTCACAAATTTAATCTTTATCACAAATGAACCTTGAACCCTGAAAATCTGGTATATCTTTTTATTCTTTATTTCTTTTTCAAAGTACTTTTTAAATTTTCCACAATTAAGAATTCATCATTTTTCTAGTTCTTTGTCTGTAATTTTCACATTTTTCTGCTCCGCTTTTACCGTTAAAGCAAAAGCATTGTTATTAATAAAAACTTCTCGATGAGTAACTTATTATATAAAACGATGGAAAAATACCAATATTTTCCATTTAATTTTATTTTTGAATACATTATTCTTTTCTTCTCCAAATATTTTCAAAAATTATTTTTATAAACCTTTCTGACACCCCTATATCCACATACTTTCACCTTTTCTCAACTTATCAGACTTTTTGCTTCATTTCCCCTATCATAATGAAAATTATTTTTCGAGATTTCAATGATTTTCTTCAACGCATTTTCTGACAGTTTTGGCTTGTTTTTCCAAACAAGTCTTTGTCTAAGTCTCACATAGAGCCGACTTTTTTCTTCGTATTCACGTTTATCGAACTGGAAGAAGATAATTGGCTTGTTTAGGTAAGTAGAAACTCGTAGGCTACGCTTGAATAGTCTGTTATTAATAATTTTTGATTTTGCAGTTCTTCAGTTATGTTTACTTTTTGGGAGTATTTTATATTTTTTCCAAGTTTTTATATTTCCAAAGTTTAGATAATCTTGCATTAACTGATGAATGTAAATGTTTAATTTAATATCATCCAAATAGTTATTTAATTTCTTGTCCGTAATTAAATTTGCAATATTTTGAAAATATTTTGTATCTTCAAATTTTTGGTTTTCTGAATTTTCTGATTTTAGTAGTTTCGCCATGTCGGCATAAGAATATTTGTCTGCAATTTTTTAGATTGTATAATTTATCATATCTTGGGTAGCCTGTTATAACTGCTGCTTTCCCTTTGGAACCTCCACCAAGTCTTTCTGTTTTTACTCTCAAATTCTGAATCGCAAATATTTAAATCATACGATTTTACAGTAGCTTCTGTTACTTTTTGTTGTTTTTGGATTCATTGCTGTCGGACTTTAAAGCTCTACTGTTCCATGATGGCACACTTTGAATACTATGAAATTGGTTGATATCGGCACTACAAAACAGGTATGGAACAATGTCCGCAGAAATTGAGTGAAAATAATACCTTTTGCATTCATAAAATATAGATATTAACTTTGCTTTTATCAGCTTTTTCTCCTGGAATAGCACTTAGCATTTCTGTTTGATTACCCAGTACACTTCTCCTGCTGTCTTGACCGTAAATACTCATACATCGCACGTCCATTATCCACAAAAGTTCTCCTGCGTTTCCACCCATCAGCCATATATTTCTACTTTTTGAATTTTTCTTTTGTTAAATGGATAAAATGAGATGTTTGCTATCATCTTTATCAAAGCATTTTATCTTATCCATATTCTTTCCTCCTAAATTTCTATATTTTTGTATATCCAATCTTTTTCACCCTTCATCCACAACCCCATGATACCTTTCTATTTCTGGTAATAATCATTCCAACAAAACTCCTAAACTGCCGTTTCCAGTATTTCAGAATGTAAAACTGTCGCCTCTTTATTCTACCATCGCTCCAAAACCCTAGAGTCATATTTATAGAGCGTTCAAATCATTATAATTTCCTTTGGTTGGATGTAAATTTATCGTTTGCAAAATATCTTCCTTGTAACCTTTGTGAATAATGTCAACATAGTCAGTTTCTTCCACTTTCCAAAAGTTGCACCAACTCCCAAATTTTCATCAAACAAATGATGTCGTCCTTACCATAATTTACAAAATGTTATAGATTTTCACAGTCGTATCGACACTATCCTTCGTTATTTCGTAGTCTCTCTCCATACTTACCCGTTCCATAGTTTTTCCCACGTTCAAGCGTACGGCACGAGTAAATTGATAATTTCTTTTTCTTTCAAAAGTTTCTACAACTTTTTTCAAGTGTGTCGGAACTATATTCACAATCATCGTCAGGAAATCCCACACTCTCGCCTTTTCATCAAGATAAGTCCTCTATTTTCATTTAGGGCTAACCCTTTTTCACTCTTTTTACATATTTATTTTTAAAAGTCCTCTTCGTAGTCTTTCTCACATCTCTCAAAACTTCATTTCCTTCATTCTGATCCACTACGATTAGGTCAAAATCTTTATAAGTCTGTGCCTTCAGGCTAGAAACAACCAGTTCTGTTGTCAACATTTATTGTTGGCATTACAGGGAAACCTTCATATTTTTACATCTCTATTTTATATCCAAAACCGTTATATATGGAAGATGATCCGACAGTTTGTGCTCAGTCCTGCGTTGCATCATTAATAAAATAGCTTGATTTTACCTTCCATTTTCGACTGGCTACCAAAAATATAGTCAATACGTGGATCTGAAAGTGTTCTTACACCACTCAGCATTGGATTCCCATGTAGTATCTCCAGTCTTTTGTACTTCTCCATAATATTTTGTCGTTGGCAAAAATTAGTATCTCACTCAAAAATTTTATATCATCTTTATCAAAAATTTTTGCCAAAGCAAGTCCAGTGACTCCATTTCTTCAGGCTTTATCTGTTGCTTAAAGTCCAAATGCGTATTCATTACCAGCACCTTTTTCCCAAAAGTTTTAGAAAGCTCTGCAACTATAAGCTGTCTTTTTCTACCCCTTCCGACGGCAATTCAAAGTATATATTTTCTCAGTCGGATATTTTGAGATCAAACGAGATTCCGTGTTCTCCACCATCATAATCTCTTGATTTTCTTAAAGAAATACAATCATATCCAGAACTTTTGCAGATATCAGAAGTTATATCACGAGTACTTCTTTTCGTAAACTTGTCAACTTCCTGAGTGATACAAAATCGTAGCGCCATACGGCTTAATACTGCTTCACCCAGCTTCTGTCCATCCGTAAGCCTTCCTCCATAAATAGTATATGTCATTATCTTAAATTCCTTCGCCCAGCTAACAGTTGTTCCCATAAATCACAAGTGACAACAATATAAATTACTCATTTTTCCAATATTTCTCCTAATCCTTCTTTATTTTTCTCAAAATAACAGTCCTCTAATAAAAATTTATCTGTTGTTCCAAATTTTTCATTCAATTATATCACTTTTTAGTATCTACCAAACCTTTTTATTTTACTATTTCTATCTAAATAATCCCTTATTTTTATCTCTTTTTCCTTCAAATAAAACCTTGCAATTATCCTCATCTTTTTAACCAGTTTTTACTCTGACAAATGCTTCGTTTCCAAAAACAATCTAGCCTTCAAACTGCTCCAGCTGTCATTCCACCAATAATTCCGTATGTTTCAGGTTTTATGCAATCATCAGAATAAACTTCCTTAAATCCATAGGATAAAAATATTCTTTCGGAAAAATAACTATTTCCCATTTTTCAAAAAGCATTTTCTCTTTTCTCACTCAAATTATATTTTTCTCAAAAGTATACGTAAAAATTTTTAGGAATCGTCCAAATTGGCTTTTTCCAAATGTCATTCTCATAAAAATCTTTAATGTCCTTTAACACTTCATTATGCTAGTTTGTCCCAAAAATCCCAACACTTTCTATGTGTTTTCATCCTCATACCCAATAAAAGAAATTCATCTTTCCCATTTTTAGAAAATTCATCTTTTCCTTCCAAAAATCAGATGTCAAATCTTTAATTATTTCCATATCCGTATCCACATAAATTCGATTTTTCATACATAAAATGCACTCTCATATAATCCGGAGACATACGCCCAAAGCCTTCTTTCATAACATTCACGAAAAATTTATTTTTCGCAAAGATGTTTTTCCATGTCAAAAATTTTTCTCATTTATCTCATGTATTTCAAAAATCAGGCAGATTTTTCTTCCACGATTCCAGCACATTTATAGAAAATATCGGCTTTCTGGCATTCCCAATCCGACATAATATATATCTATCATTATTTTCTCCTATTTTTCACCTTTTTTCATAATCATCATATACTTTTTCATCGGTTTTTCAGTAACATCCACAACTTTTAAATCCAACTTTCTCATACAATCTCTTTTGACGATTATAATCAAGCACTTAATGTAATCGAATTTACGTCCCTCATCTTGAAAAATCAAGTTTATAAACTGTATCAAAAGCCCTTTTTCCAAGCCCTCTTCCAGTAAGATTCAGGATTAATCAGAAAATCTTCCAATATGGACATTATCCATCTCTTTTTCGTATTTTTCTGAATAATCCCTCACAAACTCATTCTCACAAAAATCGAGTAAATATTATCAATTTGTCAATTTGACCAATCGCTAGTGGAAAATCAAGATTTGCTCCAGCCCATTGCTCAAGAAAAGTCCTTTCCCTTTTCATTAGTCCATTTGACTATATCGTTTTATTTTTATCATTTATTCCTGCCTTTATTTCTATGATTTTTCACTAAATACCTCTATTTCTATTTCAGCTCATATTCTCATTATTTATAATACAAAAATTTTTATTATCCCTTCATAAAAAGAGTTTCATAATTTTCATTTGTCCTAAAATTTTTCAAAATTCTAAATCTGATGAAAATACCAAAGTATAAATTTTCTTCCATCATTTCCAAAAGAAATCTTTAATGTCCTATACCCAAACAATCTTTAACTTTTTCAGATTGCATTCTCAGACTTGTAAACAGTTAGTTTTTGAATATCATACTTACTGTATTCTACATCATTAATCCTTATAATATCAGTAGATATTCTTATAATTTTCAGGTATGACTTTCATTCTGATAAAGAAAAATAATCTTAAAAATTAAAAGCAGTAAATAAAGAATTATAAAAAGAAATTATCGTATAAGTAGAGTTTAAAAACAGTATTATTGCTACTATTAATGGAATCAGGTTAAAAATACAGCTTGCAACAATATCTTTCGTTTTATTACAATTAATTCTTTTTTTGAATTTTTAAATATCGTATCCTTATTTCTGCCTTTTTGTACCAAATCTTATAGATAGCCTTTTTCAAAGTTTATCATTTCTTTAGTTCCAATCAAATAAATTGGTATCTCATAGTCGTTTATTGATAAATATTTTTACTCTGCATCTCTGTTTAGCGTACCTTTTTCTTTATCGTGTATTTTAATGTTATGCCTTCCCTATCTCAGCACGATAACACTCTTTTCGATTTTTGTAATAAATCAGAGTGTTTCGAGATATTACAATTTTTTTATTATACATAAAAATTAACTGAAATAATAAAAATACTGTAATTGGAAACATTACTATCGAAAGAAACTACTAAAAACACTTGATAATTTGTAAGCATAGGGAATATAGAAAAAGCATCATCATTACATATATAATCAGAACAATCCCTAACAGTTTTAATTTCTCTATCCACGACATTTTAAATACTTGTTCTTTTTCGCCCAACTCATTCAGCTCCTAAAAATTTATTCCTTTTTACACCAACTCATACTCAATCTCATTTTTAATACAAAATTTCACTATTTTCTTTATAAAGACTTTCATAATCTTTTCATAAATCATATCTTTTCTGAAATTTTTAAATTCAGAATTTGGACAAACTCCAACGTGAATATTCTTTTTCCAAATTTTTCCTGTTATTTTTAATCTTCTGGTTTTAAAAAGTTGTTAAAGTAACTATGTATCTGAATTAGTAACTTTAATTTCTTTTTATATCAGATTTGTTGTATTCTACATTATCAATAATAATCACATCTTTTGTAACTTTTTATAGTTTTTAGGTGTAAGTTTATTTAATTTATTAGAGAAAATACATTTAAACCAACAATAATCAAATAAGCAATCAAAAGAATGCTCTAGCATTTGCATTAACTTCTTGCCAATATTAATCAATAAAAATATGCCGATTAGTATCAACAATAAAATCTCAAATTTTTCTTTAATTAATCTTTCTAGGAATTGTAAAATAATCTGTTTTTACTACTGTGTTATTTTTATATTGAAATTTCATATATTGCTTTCTCAAAGTTCTATACTACCTTTAAGTCCAAGGGAGCAAATAGGGATTTCAAATTATTTATCGACATATATTTACATTTATACCTGCTTCTCATAGTTCTTTTCCTTATAGTGCGTTTCCAATATTGCTTCCAGTTATCTCTGCACGATGGCACTCTTCCATCTTCATAATAAAACTAAAAATATCTCTTAAGATTCACTTTCTCCGATTAAACTCAAAAACTTACCTTTAGCAAAGCTACTATGCCTACCAATAATATTATCAGCTGGTCAAAAATATCCTCACTTCCTTTAAATCAAAAAACTATTAATCCTATCAAAAATTGCTATTCAAGCTTTATCAATTTTTCACTCACATACTTATTTTAAACTCTTGAATTTTTCATTTCAATCCCACTCAACTCCTAAAATCAAATCAGTTCCTTCTTTTCCCGTAATTTTTCCTATACATGTAGTCAAAACTGAAAAATTATCACATAAACCGCTATTAGCATTGCCATATTTTTATTAGACCTTCCCAAAGAATGAGCCTCTTGGGATATAAAATAAATTTGGTATGAAGTAATAGCTTTGTTAATAATAAAAATCTATACAACATATTTTTCGTATTTTATAATAAAAATTCCAAGCAGAATTGAGATTATAATTAACCGGAAGTAGCCTCAAATCGTACATTTCTGCGATATAGTTTGAGCCAATTCTTCTCCTTTAAATAAGCACTCTCGAATTTAGGTAATATGTTAATTTATCGCCAATGGAGTTGGTTGTGGCAAGTGTTTCCAGCGACTGTGGCTTAAAGCCGAATATCCCCTGCAAGATGTAGGGATAGCTTCCGTTTCCAATGCTATGCTTAAAAATTAATTATGTAGCCAAGTACGAGATAGCTTACTCCTTGAGAAAATAGAAAAATTAAAAATTGTGTTTACCAAATCCGGACTGAATATTTTTACTGTACAGACACTAGAATTTGTGAAAAATCACGGTAAATCCTACTAATTTTACCATTGTCTTGGCTTTTTATCCTGATTCCATAGACTTTTGCATAATACCACATTATAAAAAGAAGCTGTGTCAAAAATATTGCTCTTGCTCCTTAAACGAATCCAGCAGTTTTACCATAAGATAAAGTGAAGAAATTGTCAAAAATTTTTCTTTTGGATGGAATTGAAATTAAAATATCAAAAAATCCAATTGTCATTGTACCGTGAGCCTTTTTGTAAATGCAGGATAATCAACCCTTTTAAAATTCCAGTATAATAAGCCTCGTATCCAGCCCGCAAAATAACCCTCAGCTGAATAAACATCTTGTAGGCTAAAGCAGGTAAAGAAATTATAAACAGAGCCATTCCGACATTCGTAAACAGTCTTCTACTCAAAGCGTAACACTACTTTCTAATCTCACTAATCTTCTCGTTTGAAATCGCAATGAAAAATCCTAGATGCGTAAATAGTAATACTAGCAGAAGAACATTTATTATCTCATTTCTCACATCATATAAAAGTTAGCAAACTTCGTAGCCCATCCAAACTCCCTATAATTCACAATATCCGTAAATATCCTTGTAAAATTAAACAAAAACAGCGTATACATCATATAGAATTTAGCCATTCCAAATAAATTTTCGCTGTAAAAATCGTATAAATATAAACACCCATAAGCAGACATTCCAAAAATTTCATCTCCAGCGCCTCATTCTGAAAAGTACACATTTTCAAAAATAGCACAAAATGCACTATATATATGAAATATCAAAAACTAATTTTTATCTTTTTCATCAATTTACCTCTATTTTCAAATCTCTTATTATTTCATCTAAAATTTTACCATATCACCATTAAAACTTCAATCAGAAAATATTGTATCATTATTTAATACTTTTAAAATCGTTTTCATTTACTAAATAAAATTTTTAAAAACTAACAACCTTTTCTAATGAAATCAATAGTGATATAATTTAAATAAATAATATTGAAACAATCAAAACAAAATAATACAAAAGGAGCTGATTTTTATATGAAAAAGTCTATTAAAATTTTTTGATTATCGCTATGATTGATTAAGTGTTGTCGGATGTGAATTGTTTGATCCAAAAGGATGGGAGAAGGCTTTCAGAGTACAGAAGAGAACGAGGAAGAAAAATGTTATGAGTATTCTAGCGGATATATACATTGGTGAAAAATACTAAATAAAAATTTAAATCTAACAACTTTTTCTAATGAAATCAGAGTGATATAATTTAATATAAACAATATAAAACAATAAACAAAAATAATACAAAAGGAGCTGATTTTTATATAGAAAAGCCTATTTTAAAATTTTTGATTATCGCTATGCTTGGCTTGAGTGTTGTCGGATGTAATTGTTTGATCCAAAAGGATGGGAAAAGAGCACATCAAAGCTGAAAGAGGAAGAAAATGTTATAGGTATCCTAGTGGAAATGTGTACTCGTGAAGATACTAAATAAAATATTAATTTATGAATTAATGGAATAAAAATACATAGTTGAGATATTTTGTTTTAGGAAAAATTGCTCTATATCAAAATTTTGAGTAATTTTCTTTTTATTTCAAAAATTGATTTATCTTCTCTAAATAATTCAAACAAACAGAAAAACTTAAACAGAAAACTTAAAATCTCAAAAATTCTATAGCAAAATATCTTCCAATTTATCAAATCAGCAGAACTTTTTATTTGCTCGACTCCAATTTTCTGACAAGTAAAAAGAAAAGTCTTGAAGTTGGAAATAAAAATGGAAATCTGCAACAGGCATTATGTAGCTAATTTTAATTACTGGGATAAATATTTACTGTAAGATAAATATTTAAAAATCCCACAGAAAAGTGTAATAAAAATACTAAGAACTGTACATCAAATCTTTCACAAATTACTTGAAAAATTTGACTTTTTCTTACACTATTTTATTATGACTTTAAATATTTTTTAAAGTTTTATAAAATTTTCTCTTGTTCCTGCTAATAGTACAATAACTATGTCTTTTATTTTAATTGTATATGCTAGTTCATAGTTAATTTTATTGTAAAAATGTCAGTAACCATATATGCCTGCTAAATCGGACTTTTTCATTTCTCCTATTTCAGGATTTTTCCTTAATTTTTTAATCGCTTCAGCAAATTTTCTTTTAATTTTTGTCTTTTTAATTTTCTTTAAAAAATATTTTTGCAGCCCTCAGTGGATATAATCACTTCCGTTTCCATTATTAATCCTACCCAAATACATCCTCATAGCTTACTCCCATTTTTCTGTGTCCGATATTAATTTCTGAATTGCAGGCTGACATTATTTTTCTAACTTTAAATTCCTTTTAAAAGTTCTTCACCTGAATATCCTTCCTTTATCAGTCCTCCAAAATCAAATCTGAAAAATTCCATATCTTCATTTTCTTTTACAGGCGTTACAATCAAAGAGCCTTTTGCTAACTCTTTATTTTTGCTCTTTTTGTAAAAACCTAGATATTCCATAACTTTTTAGGAATTGTAATCTGATTTTAGAAGAAATCGAGATTGTCTTATTCATTTTCCAAAAATATTACTTTCCATACTCCTTTTTGGTTTCTTTGTTTCTTGGTAAAAATTATAAACCCTAATTTCAGGTTTTGTCAATTACATTTTAGAGCAAAAATGGAGTGCAACATTACAGTTCTCCATTTTATTTTACAAAAATTTATAAAAATTAATAAGATTTAGCTAACTCATAAAGTTTTTCATATTCTCTTGCTGATCTGTCCCAAGAAAAATCAAGCTCCATGTTTCTTTTTACCAATTTTTCCCAAATGTCAGGTCTGTCATAATAAATTCCTTCTGCCACTTTTATTGTAAAAAGCATATCATCTGCATTAAAGTTTGTAAATGAGAACCCATTTCCTTCATCTGTAAAAAAATGTTGTAAGGCTGTACAGTATCTTTTTAGTCCTCCTGTTTCCCTTACAATTGGTATTGTTCCGAATCTCATTGCTATCATTTGGCTAAGTCCACAGGCTCATATCTTGATGGCATGAGAACATGTCACTTCAGCGTAGATTTCATTTGCAAGCTGTCCGTTGTACCAAGATAAACTTTGAGTTATCCGGATATTTCCATGCCAAGTGGTTATAGTAGTCTTCGTAGAATTTATCTCACTTCCTAAAATCACTATTTGAACAGCGTCATACTGCAATAAGTTTTCAAAGCGTACGCTGATACCAAGTCCAGCCCTTTTCCTTCACAAGTCTTGAAACTATGGAAATTAAAGCAACATCTGATTTTGGCAATCCTAATTTTTCTTGCAGTAAAGTATTTATTTTCTTTCTTTTTATCTAAAGAATCTTTTATTAAAAGGATTATTCCTTTGTTGTTTCAGGATTGAATTCTTTCATCTATTCCGTTTAAAATACCGTGAATATATTTTCTGTTGTAATCCATTCCAGCCCTTCACCAAAGTAAGCGTATTTTTATTTCTTCGGCATAAGTTGGACTCACTGTATTTACAACATCTCCATATCCAATCCCTATTTCCATAAAGTTCAAGTCATGTCTGTCATCCATATAATATCCCATTCTTTCAAATGAGTATTTGAAAATTTTCCTTGATACATTAAGTTGTGAATTGAATAAACTGTTCTCATATCCCAGTAAAATGGATCATAATTATATCTAACATTCAAAAATATGGAACTGGATAGTTTGCCAGTCAGTTTACAATGCAAGATATACCCTTGCACATTAATTTTCCTTCAAAAATCTAAGTGCCAATTCTGAAAACATCGCATATTGAACATCCTGATCAAAATCCCCGTAAACATGTCCTCTTTTCGTACAATGCTTTATTTTTCAATAAAAGTAATAATTTATCTTATCATCTGGGTATCTTACTAAATTAAACACATCTCCATGACTTTCAAGTCTTACTACCCATTCCAGCTTTTCAAGATATTTTAACGGTATTATATCATATTTAGGCATTATTATAGAAACTTCATGTCCTAATTCCCTGCATTTTTTAGGCAGTACCCCAAAACATCAGCTAGTCCACGGTTATAAAACGGAGCCACTTCAGATGCCAAATATACTATTTTCAAATTAATCACTCCTATTCTTAAAAGTATTTTTAGTACAATCATTTTTAAAACCGAACTGCAAAATTATGATTATTCTATTACTCTGCTATTTTGCCCAAAATCTATTCTATCAGTTCGATTTAGAAGATTTTGAGCATATTCTAAAATATTCAAAGCTACCAGAACCACTCATTTAAAATAGCGTAAAAATCTTATAGCTTGAATTTTTAAATATTAATTTTAGATAGTTCAAACTACCATTTTACAGTTTCCCTGTTTTCAATCAATCTGTTATGCTCATCAATTTTTACTCGGAGTTCTTACATTTTACCAATAATTGAACCATCAGGAATACACACACCTTTTACCAATTACTGTTATTCCTGAAGATAATAAATCTGGACGTTCCTTGTTAGGAATATTTGCATTTCCATTCCTATAAATGAATTTTTACCAATGTATGTTTTTATCAGCAATAATTGTATCTAAGTGAGAATTTGCATCTACATATGTTCAGGAGAAAATAATACAGTTTCTAATAGTTGCACCTTTTTCTAACTGTAACTCCAGATCATAATACTGAATTTTTCCACACTTCCTTCAATTTTACATCCATTACAGATTAATGAATTTTGAACACTTCCTGTAACTCCGATTCTTACAGGTGCTAAGTCTTCACTTCTTGTGTAAATTTTCCATCCTTGGTCATACAAGTTAATTCCAACTTCTTCAGATTTCTTGATTAAATCCGGTTGCTTCCAAGTATGAATCATAAGTTCTACATCTTTCCAGTAGCTATCATAAGTGTGAACATAAACTTTTCTGTCTTCCTGTATCATTGCAGGAATAACGTGATTTCCAAAAATCTAAATCGTGATTTTCCAATTTTTCAAAGGTATTCTAATAATGAATCTGTGTTAAAAATATAAATTCCCATTGAAGCTAGGTTAGCTTTTTGGTTCAGCAGGCTTTTCTTCAAAGCTTAAGATATTTTGATCAACTTCAAAAATACCGATCTGCTTGCCTCTTCAATAGGTATTGGCTGTACAGCAATTGTTAATTCAACGTCATTTTTCTTCGTGTTCTTTTAACATCCATCTGTAATCCATTTTGTAAATATGATCTCGGATAAAATTAATACATATTTTGGATTTTTACTCTTAATAAATTCTATATTTTTGTCTAATTGCATCAGCAGTTCCTTGATACCAGGAATTTTCATAAGTTTTTCATGTGGTCTGCAACATTGTGATTGCAGTGTCTCTTCTGTCAAAATCCCATGGTTTTCCGGATCCGATATGTTCATTTAGTGATAATGGCAAATATTGTGTAAGTAATGCAACATCATAAATACGAATTTGAACAGTTACTTAGCGCAAAAATCAATAATTCTAAATTTTTCCAGCAAAAGGAACACTTGGTTTAACTCTTTTTCTGATAGAATATCAAGCCTTGACCCTCTTCCACCAGCTAAAATCATAGCTAAAACTTTCATATAAATACCTCCATTTTGTTCTTACATTAAAAGTATACCCCATTTTTCAAAAAATCAAATTATTTTTATAAAAAATGCACTAATAAAAATCAGGCTAATAAGTTCTTACTATTTTATCCAGCCTTCAGCATTATTTAATTTGTCAAATTTTGGTCGAACTACCACCTTATATTATATTTAAGATGGCTTTTTAGTAAAAACAGTATTGATTTTATTCTTTTGTATGAGTAGTAACTTTATAAATTGAGCTTTTTATTATTTTCTTTTTCTTGAGGAACCGCACGATGTCTGTTAGGCGATTTTACATTTCTGCTCTTTTTCTTGGCGACTTTTTATTTGGCTGAACACTTTCCGGCTCCAGGCTTTCTTAGGCAATTTTTGGTGGTATTGCAAAAAGACACAACTGAGCACTCCGCTATTCCTAGAATTGCGTACCATTTTCTTAAAAAGTATTTTTTTCATATTCATATTAATCATCTCCATTTCAATTTTTACTTTTCTATGCTCATCTTTTGAACAAATACATAATACCATTTAATTTTGACAAAAATATGTAAAATTTGTGTCTTTTTGTGAAAATTTTAAATCTAAATATTAATTATGAATTAAAAATATACGACAAAAATATAATAATATAGTATTATTTAATTAAAATTAAAAAAATAAATTAATGGAAAAGGAAGGAAATGGATTATTATAAAATACTGAAGTATCTGAAAATGAAGATATTTCCGAAATACAATATAGAAAATTGGCAATGAAATATCATCCCGATAGAAACGCAGGAGATGAAAAGGTCGCATAAAAATTCTCGAGAAATAACAGAGGCTTATGAAGTTCTTTCACATGGGGAGAAAGAGTATGATTGTAAAAAGGAAAAATAGGACAATCAGCCAAAAATAAAAATAATAAGGAAAATTTTAAAAAGTAAATCTTCTCAAAATACTACTTTTTAGAAAGAATAAGAGTGACATGAAATGAAAGGAATGTTTGAAAACAGTTTTGGACTAGATAAAATTGGGAAAGTAAAGCAAAAAGCTGAGAAAGAAAGTGTGAAAAGCAGATTTGAGAGTTTTTGATATGAAGAGAAAAAGTAGAAGGAGAAATTAGAAATGTTGTGGGGAATCGAAGAAGTTTTACAAATTGGGGAAATATTTTTAGGCGTCCATTTGGGCGTGGGAGCATTTATAGGCTGGAAAGGCTTAGAAGTGTGGCACGGCTTGGAAAAATAAAGAAAATGGAAAAATTGACGATGAAAAATAAAATTAGTGTGGATAAAGGAATTAAAAATATGAAAAACGTAAATTGAATGCAAAAATCAAAAAGTTACAAATTTTTAAATATAAAAATATTTTGATAATGACAGTTTTAATATTTACATTCATTTTTGTACACTTTCAGGTTATTCTACAAAAAGTCTCTATTTTTCGATTTTTATTTTATATTGAGTCACACTTTACCTGCTTATTGTGGAAAGATTTTTGAAAAAGGTGGAAGTTGAGGAGGAAATCAAAAATATAAAGTATGAGAGGAAAAGGGAGCATAATGTATTTTTAGAAAGGGTAAAAGGAAGTGAGGATTTGGAGAAAAAGCAGATTGAGCATATATTTTGAAGGATTCAGAAGATTATGATATGAAAATTTGGAAAATTGGGAGGGCAACATCGCTTCTTATTGGGAAGCAATCACCAAGAAACAAGTGGATATAGATGTAAGTGAAGGAATTTATTCAAATTTAGTCAGCAGGGCCTCATGGAATATTAAATCGTGTCAACGGAATGCGGTATTATGAGGATTTAGGCTCACAAAATGGAGCGGAATTGAAAGAAGTTTAGATAAACGGAAAATAAAGCTGATATACCAGTAAAAGTAGAATCAGGAGACATAATTTATTTAGCGACTACAAAAATATTATTAAAATAAATCTATAAATTTATAAAATGAAAAAGAAAGGAAAATTTTAAAATGAAATTGGATAGATGTAAAAATGGGCATATATACGATGTTTCAAGATACAGCTTATGTCCTTACTGCAAATCAGAAGGGCTGGAAACAGAAAATCTGGATGATAAAATTAATCTAGTTGAAGAAATGAAAGATGAAGATAGAACAACAGCCTACTGGTCTAAAGATAGCACTGTAGATCCTGTCGTGGGCTGGCTTACGTGCATTGAGGGGCATGATAAGGGAAAAGACTACAGAATTGTGAGCGAACGGAACTTTGTTGGGCGTGGAGAAAATATGGATATACAAATTTTAGGAGATACTATGATTTCGGAAAAACCATTGTTCAATAAGCTATAATCCCCAAAACAGCGAAAAATTTATGCTAACTCCCGGAGATTCTAATGGATTAATTTATCTAAATGGAGAAGCAGTTTACAACACAGTAGAATTACGGGCATATTCAGTAGTGGAAATGGGGAAAGCAAGTTTGTGTTTGTGAATTTGTGCGGAGATTATTTTGATTGGGAAAAGGAAAAGTCGAGAGAAGAAAGTACAAAAAGGAAATATGAAAATTTAAATGATGAAAAAAATTGTGAAAAATACGAATTTTCAGGATAAAAATAATGATTTAGAAGTAAAAATCGAAGATTACGAATAAATTTAATAAATTTATACTAAACCCAATATTTTTCAAATGATTTAAGATATAATTTTTATTTTTTTAAACAGGATTGAGTATAAATTAATCCGTCGGAGCATTTTTCTGTGCTGGCAAAACTGTCTGAGCATAGTGAGTTTTTTTGTCAGTGCAGAAAAATGTCGTAGACTAGCCATAGGTTATTGTGCAGCAATCTTGCCAAATATTTTGATTATCAGGATAAAATTTTTACTGCAAGATAAGGATTTCTGATGATGAGCAATCCTACGAAAATAAAAAAGAAAAAAACATGGTAATATGAAAAATTTATTAATCAAAAATACCTAAAAAAATAATAAAAAAACAATTTAGTTAAATGATTATGAATTAACTATAAAACAACCTTATTATAAAAATTTATTCTTATTTTTTTAAATGGAGTTTAGTATTAAAGTTTTATTTTAAATAATTTTCATATATATAAAATAAATATATTTTATAAAGTTGAATTAATAAAAATAGAGGAGAAATTGAGAAATGAGGAAAGATGAGGCAAAATTTATTACGGAATTTTTGAGTGAGGCTGGGACGAAAGCTGAAAATAACGATTATTTTTGGGTATGTTTTGCTGGATAATTATGCGATTTGGGCTGTGGCGGATGGATTTGATGAGGAAGAAGGGGCAAAAGTTGCGGCAAGGATTGCTGTGGAATCTGCAATTGAATATTTTATGCTACGTCCACGATTTAACTATGATGTAATAAAGGAAATGATGGATTATGCCAATCTGAAAGTTAAGGAAAAAACAGGAAGAAACTCAGAAATATTCTCTTATGCACACTTCTCTTTTAATTATTATAAGTAATTATAATTCAATTTTTATATGGAAATATCGGAAAATACAAGGTTTTATCATATTAGAGGCGGATACATCATTTCTCAAAGCAGAGATGACACGATAGCACAGCTTTTTGGTGGACGAAGAGGCATTGAATATATCGGATATGAGATTTCACAGGCAAAGAAATGATTTCTTTGCAGGGCAATTGGGGATTTTGGGAAAATTAAAGCCAAATATTATAAAAACCTGTAGAACTTATGGAAAAGGATGTTTTTTGCTTTGACGACTGTAGGATTTTGGGAAAAATATTGATGAACATGATATGGAAAATGATTTATCCAGTTTGAGGACAAGAAGCAATGGTTAAATTCATTGGAAAAACGGATACTTGCTTCGCTTAGGGATAATATTGAAAAATTATACGATTGCACAGGTAGAAGTGAGTGCTGTAGCAACTCCGAGCCGATGGAAAAAGATAAAAGAAAACTTATAAAAATAATACTCGTCATACTAATTATTGCTGTAATTATTTTTGTTTGTTATAATTTGGAATGTAAAAAGGCGAAACAGTATTCTGCAGTGGCAACGCAGTATGAAAAGTTAGCGATGAGGAGATCTTAAAGAAAAATTTTAATAATTCAATTGATAATTTGAAACTTGAAATAGGAGAGTACGAAAAATTAAAGCCAAAAAGCAAGGGTATAATAGGATTTCTTACGAATGCTGAGAAAAAGAGAGCTGATGCAAGTAAGAAAATTGATGAGATAAATAAGAAAATTGGAGAAACTGAAAAATAAAAAGGCATTTTCGGATATTAATGAGGGAAATGAGATGTTTAACAGCTGGGAATTATGACGAGGCGAACGTAAAATATCAGCAGGCTAAGTATAACCTGAATGACAACAGTTATAAACGTGACGAGTTGAACACGGAAGAGATTTTAACTACATTGGATTCACGGATAAATTCAACCATGAAAATTAAAAGGAAGCCAAGGCTCGGAGGTCGCTGGAGATACGGCAGTTAATGAAGGAAGCTACAATTTAGCAAAGGTTAGTTATAAAAATGCTACTGATATGTATTTGGCAAATGGAAGGGCAGATTATGTTTCGCAAGTTGAGAAAAAGCTGGAGGAAATAACGGATAAGGAAAAAAACAGCGTATAATGGGGCAATGCTTGCTGAAAATAAAGGGGATTCGCTGGCACAAAGCAATATTAATTCTTCAAAAAGAAGTGTATTATCAGGGCACGACAGATGTACCCGAGACGCTTGGAGATACTGTGAAAGTGGGAGAAATTGACAATAAGATACAGGAACTTAATTCCCAGCAAAATGCTAATTTACAGACTGCCAATAATCTCGTTCAGGAAGGGCTCGCAAATAACTGCCAATAATCCAGCACAAGCAATAAATATTCTAACGCAGGCTAAAAATATTTATCAGAAAATGAAGGATACGAATAATGCAAATGCTGTGAGTAAATACATAAATCAGGCACAGGAATTTATTAAATTTGAAAGCCGAATGCTGAAAAGTTGAAAACGCAGGAAATGGAATATTCGGAAAGATTAAGGCAACAGAAATTCAAATGCAACAGCAACTGCAGATAAAAGAAGCTGAAATCAAGGCACAGCAGGAAGAAATGGGCCGGGAACGACAAAAACGTGAAGAAATAACAAGGAAAATGGAAAAATGCATCAAATATGGAAACACAGGCAGACCAGTTGGCTATAAACGAAAGATTTGAAGAAAGTATTTCAAAATATGAAGAAGCGAAGAAACTTCTTGAAGAAGTAAATGCAGATGGGAACTTTGAAATCAAATTTATAAAATTGAAAATTTGAATAAAAATTGAAAAATGAGGATATTTATTAAAGAAAAAGCAGAAGATGATTTTAAGAATAAAAATGGAAGGAAGCTGTGGAAAAATTTACAGGCAAAGGAAAAGCTGGAAAAAGCAGTACCAAAACAAAATGAAATAGATGAAATTGAGAAAAAGCTAAAAAGGCTGAGAAAAAGGCAAATAAAAATGGTGGCAGTTTTGGAAGATTTTTAAAAAGAAAGGAGGAAAGATGGTAAAAAAATATAAAATTAAAGACTTTCTTTTTAAGGAATATGCACAAATTACGGATCTTATTCGGCATATATTCCGAATGGAAACAAAGGAATATGGTGTATTGCTGACTTTAATGAAAAGATAAATGAAAAATGCAGGAAAAAGTCAGAAATATCTCAAAAATTTGAAAATAGTAATGTTGAAAACAAGAAAATTGATAAGATAAATTTAGCAAAATTGAGTTCATAAAATTATTGAAAAATATTTGGAAAATAATGAATTTTTCGCTAGAAAATGGAACAGATAATACAATCTTCCATTGATAAAGTGATTTTTGAGAAAACAAAATTATATAAATTTCATAAAAGCTGAAAAGATTTTGATTTAAAAAATTTTTATTCGTAAATTGTTATTATTATTGAAAAAATAATATGATTGTTGGAAATATGGGGAAAACTGAACTTGTTTTTGTATAGGAAAATAGAATTGTGGAAAAAGATAGGTGGTGAGCAAGTCAAAAATAAGACTGAAAAAACATGATTATTTGCTGGCTGAGAATTCTGAATTTTGGAAAGTTGTTAATGAAAGTGAAAATTGAGGAAGTATATATTGATGAGGAAAGAAGAAAATATTGAGCAAAATTTAAGCGAACAAGTAAAATTTGCTGAGAAAAATTGGGAAAAGGTGATACCATTTTTGTCGATTTTTGTTGAAAATATTGAAATGGAAAAATTATGAATTGTTAAAAAGTGAAATTGATGAGAAAAATCAAAAACGGGAAATATCTGTAAAATATATGTTTTTAGCTATAATGTTTATATTTTTATTTGTTTCCGTGGGAAAAAAATATTCAAAAAGGTAATTTTGAAAAATAGGAAAAATGGAAATACAGAAAATATGCTGGTTAAAAAGATTGTACAAAAAGCAAAGTTGTTGGAAAGCAGGTTATATGTAAAAGCAGAAATAGAAAAGAGTAAAATTGAGCTGGAAAATTTGGGAAATGTTAAAGTTGAAGTTAAAGAATGCTAGGGGAATCGTAATCTAGTTGAATATCAAAAGGAAGAAACTGGGAATGAAGAAATAAAAATAAAGATATGGAAAATTTACAGATAACTGAAAATAATAAAGAAAGTAAAGTAAAAGGGCTGAAAAAAATTAAATAATTCAAGAATAAAAAGAAAGTTTCTAAAAATAAAAATATAATAGAAAAATTTGAATGCAGATAATAGAAATTTTAAGAAAAATTACAAGGTAAAAAGTAATGGAATTTCACAACTTGAAAAAGGAAATTGAGCAAAATTGGGAAGTTCTTGGAGCGAAATGATTTTTGAGAAAGTTTAAAATTATAGTTTATTTGAAATTAAAATTTAAAGGAAAAATTAGGATGGATTTTTTATCAAAGGAATAATATTGAATGGAAAAGTATAAAATTTTAAATTATGTGGCTAAAAGCGATTTTTCCAATATTTACCTGTGTGAAGACAGACAAGGGAAAAAGTAATTATTAAGGAATGCTATCCTTCGGAAATTGTTATGAGAAATGGCAAAGAGGTTTTTACTAGAAAAGTACAAGAAGGATTTTGAAAATTTGAAAAGGATGTTTTTGGAAAGAAAATGTATTTTTGGAGAAATTTTTGAAAAATCTAAAAGGAGGAAACAGAGATTTGTGGATGATGTTGTTAAACTTGTGGATTTTTTTAGTGAAAATGGGACAAATTATATTGTTACTGAATATTTTTCGTGGAGTTACCTTGAAAAAAATATATTTTGGAAAATAGGATAAAAATGGAAAAATGAGGATAAATCATATTTTTGGAAATATTTTTTAAAAATTGCCGAAGTAGTTTGTAAAATTCATAAAAGGGCATTATTCATTGTGATTTGAAGCCTTCAAATATTTTGATTGATATTAGGGAAATATCAGGATTATTGATTTTGGAGCGAGCTTAAAAAGAAGGAAAAGGTTGAGTTTGTTAAGGTTTCGGACGGATATTCGCCGATTGAGATTTATTCAGAAAAAGTAGAGATTGATGAAAGAACGGATGTTTATTCACTTGCAGACTTTTTATATTTTATGTTTTGTGGAGTAAAGCGGATGGGGCGATTAAGAGGTTTTTATAACGCTGAACTGGAGTTTTGGAAGGAAGTTATTTTTAGGATTTGAGAAGGTTGGGAAATTTATGAAGTGGAAGAAGTTATAAAAAGGGGCTGGAATTTGACAGACAGAAAAGATTTGGGAGTATTAGGAAATGATTGAAAAATTGAGAAAAATTATTGCTTAAAATAAAAGCTTTTTAATAGATTTAATTTTATAATGATGAACTGAAATAGTTTCAATAAAATCTATGTTTATAGCTTTTTATTTGGATTTTTAAATTAATACAAAACTTAAATTTAAATAAAGTATTTATTATTGATGACTAAAGGGAAAAAGGTAAAAATGAGATTATTTTATGAAGAGGAATTGCGAAGAAAATCTTATTATGAGATGTATCAGATTGCAATCGAGGAACATTTGGTAAATGTACATGTGGAAACGCCCACGAGAGAGGAGCTATTGCACTTTTGATGAAATATAGAGGGGTCAAGGAAAATTACTGTATTGACAAGTTTAATAAAAATGGGCTTGTGAATGTTCAGGAACTTTTGATAATAAACTTAGCGAGAGAATTCATCATGAGAATAAGATAGGTACCACACAAGATTATTTTGTATAAGGAACTTGATTTGATGAGGAGGACAATTATAAAATTGAGATTCCTCAAAATGTGAGCAGACGCAAATGTTTTTCTTATAAATGCTAATAACTACCTGTGCGGAGTTTTTCCAGCTGGAAAAGGATTTGAATAGCAGGAATAAGTATTTTTCTGATTAGTAAAAAGGAATTTTTTTAGAGTCGAAACGCTGAGAAATAATAAATTTTTCATTTTTGTTCTTTAGAAAAATGACTTGAAATTTATTCATAAGTTTTATAATTTGAAGGAAAAATGAAATGACACCGCTTTATCCATATCAGATGGACTATTATAAAGTTGAAATTGAAAAATTTTGTTGTGAAAAATCTGGAAACTACGAATACATCGCTTTGTATTGATTTTTGGAACAGTAAATACGGCTCTTGGGGCGTATCTGGATAAAAATTATGTGAAGGATTTGCCTACTAATGATATTTTTTGAATGGAAATGTCGTGATAGATGCTATAAATTATGTGAAATTTGACGACGGGGAGAGGCATTACCGTGAGATTTTTCCAACGCTAGTTTATGTTGATGACTGTAGCGATGCTAATAATATTAGTATTCATTTGGGTATGATGTGGTAAGAAAGCTAGAAAGAAATGACTATATTGTCAATGGCTCGATTTTTTTACAGCTTGAAAAGGTGGGTGCATGAACATAATAAACTTGAGAAAATTAATGATGAGTTTGGAAATATTCTATATGTAAAAAGAAAAGGATATAATAAAGGCATATTTAAAATATGTTGTGAATCGTGCTGAATATATGTTTAAATGCAAATTTAAAAATTCACGCTTCCAGCCCTGTAAAATTGAAGGAGCAGTTTTTGGCGATGTTTCAGGAAATTTTATGATGGAAAATAAATTTAATAAAAATCAGAATTCTGAAATTTCTGAAAAATATAATTTCAAGCGAGAAAAATTATGAATATGAAATTATTCGTGAAAATGCTATGGATGAAGCGATTGCAGTGTTGTATAATACAATTGAGATACAGATAAGGAAGGGGAAATATAAGGAAAAACGAGGAATATAGTGCATTAATTATTGACTGTGGTGGCGGGACGACGGATTTGGCGGCTTGTAAATATGTGATTAGCAAGGACAGGATTTCGTATTATCTAGATATAAGGACGAGCTTTGAAAATGGGATGAGAATTTTTGGTGGAAATGACTTGACACAGGATTATGCAGTTTTGAAAATTGTGATTGGAGCAAGATATTCTGAAAAATAGGGTCGTTTCTATTAATGATTTGATAAAATATGACAATGATATGATTTACAAGGTAATTGATGAAAGCGGTGTTGAGAAGATTTTTGAAAATATGAATTCGGAATATGAAAAGTATGAAAAATATAATCCCTACAAAATATTCACAGTTTGAGAATAAAATGAGTGAGGAATATCAGAAAATACGGAATAATTTTTATATGCTTTGGGAAGCGACTGAAAATCTTAAAAAGAATTTTTTTACATCCGATGGAAGACTACGGGACACGTTTTGATGTGCCTAGAAATTATGAAAAACGGAATGATATTCATATAACACAGTTAAAAGCTGGAAAATTCATACTTATGAAAATAGAATATTTACCACAATAACAGATTACCCAAGAATATTTTTTACGATAAAGGAAATTGAAAAATTGTAAAAGCTGATATTTACGGAATGCTCAGAAAATTTTTGAATACATATTACAAGGAAGGACTGCTTTTTGAATATTCATTAATAAAATTAAGTGGACAATCAACAAAAATCAGCACATTTCAGGAAGTCCTAAAGGAATTTGTACCAGGAAAGATGATTGAATACAAGGAACTGAGCCATCGTGATGATTACGAGCTAAAACTGAACTGTGCGGATGGAGCTATAAAATATCCGGATTATAAGCGTTTTGGGCATATAGATGTGGAAATTGTAAATGAAGTTCCACTTGTGCCATATTCTGTGTGGGTGGAAAAAAATACGATGGGGAAAAAGTGGAAATGATACAGACTTCACGAAAGGCTGATATTCTGATTGGACAAATTGACAAAAAGATTTCTGCTGAAGAACTAAAAATTTATGTTTATACTGCAGAAGGTGAATTGAAAAAGAGATGATTTATAAAAATGAGGATAACTACGAAGAAATGGACGCACAGGAAATTTTTGCCTGAATTTACAAATATAATTTCTCAAAATGATACCGATACAATTCAAAACAGCACAGTAAGATTTTTTATTTATACTGATTTGAACAACTGGGGATTTTTTTGTCGTTCCAATCCAAAGAAAGTCAGATCAGCTTTATCTTGGACGAAAGGAATATTTCCCTTATGAAGATAATTTAAGTGAAAATTCCTATTTTGACGGGAAACCACTAAAAAGGAAGAGAATATTGAGAAAAAGATGAGATAATTTTGGATAATGCTCGTAATTTTTATTTTTATCATTCTTTTTATGATAAAATTCTGTACTCCCAAAATTAATCAGAAATATGTTATTGAAAAATAACACGTGAAAATCTTGAACTTTTTGTGGATATGAAAAGGAACTGTTGTTGCAAATAATGTTACTAAAATTGGACTGGATGTGAATTTATCAGTTGATGATGTTTATTACAAGGCTGGGGATTTTTGTAAAAAGGGCGATGTAATAGTGAAGTTTAGTGATTATCAGAAAAATGGATTGAATGAAAAACGTATGTTATTAGTGATTAAAAATCAGAATTACGAAATTTGAAAAAAACAAAAAGGAATTGGGAGCTGATGTTAGTCAGAAAATTCAGGAATTACGTGGAGAAATATCAGGATTGGAAATTGAAATTAAAGATGAAATAAGAAATACAAGATTGGTTCAGAGAAGTGTAAGAAGTCCATTTGACGCTTATATTGTGAAAATTAATGCAGTGAAAGGTGGAATTACAAATAAAAATGAGCCTATTTTTAATTCTTGCTAAAGGGAAGATTTAAAAATAGTTAGTGAAAGCGTGAAAAAGTGATAAAGTTAAAAATCTGAAAATTGGGAATGTGGCTAAAATTAATATTTTTAGGAGAAAATAAAAAGATTGGGGAAGAGAAATCGCTTGAAGAATTAGTTGAAATTAAAAATGATAAGAATAAGGAAATTTTTGCAGAGATAAGGACAAGAAAAAGAGAACTCGATTTATTTTCTGAAAAAGGTTATTGAAGCAGAATTATTTAAAATTAATAAGATTGGGGATATGAATGTGTTTGAATTTTTGCCAACATTATTTAAGGATTTATTTTTAAATGAGCAAGTAAATATTCGTGATTTATAAGAAAAAGAGAATATTCGAGCTGTTCCAAAAAGGCTGTTATTTTTTTAAAAATCAGAAAAGTTATATTTATTTGATTGATAAGAATAATTTAGTTAAAGAAAAAAAGAAGTATTTATTGGAGCGGATAACGGAGAAGATTGAAATTTTTGGAATGAATATTGAGAGAGAATGGAAATTATCGGGAATCCTGATGATAAAAATTGGGAATAATGTGATTGTGGAGCGACAAAATGTTAAGGATGAGGAAATTGAAAAGAAGAAAAAGTTGGAAAGGTTAGAGCGGGAAAATGAAAAACTGGGGAATAGAATGGATGAAAATGAGAGGAAATTATCAGACTGAAGAGAAAATAAAATCAGGATGTTTTATCCTGATTTTCCAGCTATATTTTTTTAAATTTGTGAAAAATAAAAGAAAAAGTTTTTTTAATTTATACTCAAACCTATTTTAAATTAAACTGCTAAAAATTATATAAATTTATGGTTTGAGTAAAATAGTCATAGCTTTTTGAGTTTAGTTTTTAAATAAGTTTTACTATAGATTATTAGTCTTAGTAATTTTTCCTTCTTCACTGATAAAAAGCCCATTTCCATTTGGAAAATCAGATTTATTCAAGGAAATTATCTTCTTTATTGCTAATTTTTTTCTGAATCTATAAAAGAGATAGAAACTTTTGTAAGTTTGTCTTACTGGAATAATTTCTCCGAAATAAAGTCTCCTTTATTATTTATTTTGATTTTTAAAAATAGGTGAAATTCCATTGAACCGAAATATTTATTTTTCCAAAAGTTGCAAAATTTCCTCCACTATACGAAATAAATTTATTTTTATGAAAGTTCGATTGCTCTTGTAACATGAGGCATTGCCCAAAAGATTATGTCAGCTCCATTGTCTATCGCAAAATGGGCAAATTCATAAACATTTCTATCCTCGCCGTGAAAAATCTCATTTTTCTTGTAATATGTTCGGCTCAGCACCTTCGGCTCCACCGTGAAACATAACAATTACAATATCAACTTTTGATTTTTACTTCAGAAATAAGTTTTTTGCATAATTATAATCATTTAGTTTTACAGTAGCTGAATTTGGAGAAAATGAAATAAATCCAAAATTTTTCCATTTTTCTAAAATCGTACTTTCAGCAATATCTTTAATTCGAGTATTTTATTTCTAAATTATCAAGATTTTTATAGTTTCCTTAATTCCGATTTCTCCAAAATCATTGCTATGGTTGTTGGCGATGCTCAAATAGTCGAATCCAGCCTGTTTTAAATATGTTCCATATCTTGAAGGCATACGAAAGACATAACATACATTTGGATTATTACAGCTTTTTGGGAGTTCCGCCTGTATCAAATAGTGTTCCTTCCAGATTTCCTACAGTTATGTCAGCATTTTTCAGTATATTTTGCGTATTTTTAAGAATATTGGCATCATTTTTCAGGAAGCAGATATTCAAAAGGGTAATTTGAGCCAAGCATTATATCTCAACGCTAATTATTGTGAATTCTGTTTTTTATTGTGTTTATCAATTTTAGGAGTATCTGATTTTTAGTTTTTGATATTTTTCTGAATGGACAAATTTATTCCTAATAGCTTTAAAACTAGATTTGTAGCGATTATTACAAATAAAAATTAAAATAGCAAATATAATTAATATGTTTTTCATAAAATCCTTTCATAAATATTGTTTAGTATATTTTACCTCTATTTACCATGAAAAAGCAATAAATTTAAATTTTTCATAAAATACAATCCAAAAATCCTGTTTTTAATCACAACAATTCATTTCTCTAAAAATTTTAGACTAATGTCGATTTTCCCATATTTGTCTTCACAGTAAACGTATCCACTTTCGTCTCTGTAGCATCTCACACCTCTTTCGGCTCTTCTTTTATTATATCTACCCATTCTTTCGGGCTGAACAATTCACAGCTTACCGTAGTTATTACAAGTATTACAATTAAAAATATTTTTTCATAAACATCAACTTCCTTACAGTTTTTGTTTTATTATAACAAATGTTTATAATATTATAATTTCAATTGTAGGGGATTAGAGTTTACTTTTGTAATATAGATTTTTGTAAATTTAAAAACGAGGATATTAAATCCTCGTCTTATAAAAATTGTTAGTTTTCCAGATTTCATTTTCATATTGTGCGATTGTTCTGTCTGATGAGAAGAATCCTGCTTTTGCTATGTTGTTTATTACTTTTTGCTACCACAAGTCTTTGTTTTCATAGTCTTTAAACATTTTTCTTTTTGTGTTGTAGTAATCTTCAAAGTCGATTAATGTCATGAACCAGTCTTTGTTTATCAATTCATTTTGAAGTCTTTCTAATCTTTCTTTATTTCCTACTTTTTAATAATTTGTCTGAAGTTATGAAAATCAACTACTTCTTTTATTCCCATCTTGCTTGTAGTAATCTTTTGAAACATAACCTGAAGTTTCGTATAGTTTAATTATATCATCACTATTTTTCCAAAAATGTAGATATTATCATCGCCTACAAGCTCATGGAATTTCCACATTTGCTCCATCCATCGTTCCAAGAGTCAATGCTCCATTTAGCATAAATTTCATATTTCCAGTTCCACTGGCTTCTTTTTGAAACAAGTGAAATTTGCTCAGAAATATCTGTTGCTGGAATAATTTTTCAGCTAACCCTACATTGTAGTTTTCAACTAGGTAAACATTTAGTATTTGTTTACTTCTGGGTCGTTGTTTATTATTTCTGATAAGCAAAGTATTAAGTGGATTATGTCTTGAGCAATGATATAAGCTAGTCGACTTTTTCCACCGAATAATACTGTTATCTTTCTTTCGGTAATTTTTCCATTTTTAATGTCTAAATATTTTTTTAATTACATACAAAGCATTCATTTGTTGACGTTTGTATTCATGGAATCTCTTAATTTGAGTATCAATGATACTGTTTTCATCAATAACAATTCCTTGCGTATGCTGTAAATATCAATTTAATTTTATTTCCATGTTTAATTTGTGATAATTTTTCATAAACATTCTTATCATCAACATATTTTAAAAGTTCTTTTAGATTTTTCAGCATCTGTCAAGTATCCTGTACCAATTAATTCTTTCAAGTAGTCTGCCAAGTCTTCGTTACAGCTTTCAAGCCATCTTCTGAATGTAATACCGTTTGTCTTGTTATTAAATTTGTTTGGATAAATTTCATAAAAATTCTTTAAGTTCACTATTTTTCAAGATTTCAGTATGCAGATAAGCAACTCCGTTTACACTTTGAAGAAAAATGAATATCCATATTTGCCATGTGAACTCTGTTTTTGTTCGTCGATAATTTGAACTTTTTCATCTGAATATTTAGCTTTTATAACTTTATCCAATTTTTATAATTTCAACAATGTTCGGCACAACTTCTTCCAGATAGTCTAAAGGCCATTTTTCCAATGCTTCTGCCAAAAATCGTATGATTTGTGTATCCTGTCATTTTTGTTACAATTTCTGTTGCCTCTTCAAAAGAAATATTATGCTCTTCCGTCATAATACGGATTAATTCAGGGATTACCATACTTGGGTGTGTATCGTTAATTTGAACGAAGGCATAGTCTGCTAAATCGTGAATATTCTTCCTTTTTCCATTGCTTCAGTAATAATCAATCTTCTTTGCATTTGATACCATAAAATATTGCTGATAAATACGTAACAATTCCTTTTTGTACTGTCGTCAGGATACAGGAATAATGTCAGATTTTTCAATATTTTTCTTCATCAAATGATATTCCATTTTCTATCAAATTGTAGTCAACGCTTTCGATATCAAATAAATTCAAATAGTTTTTGTATCTTTTTCATATCCTAAAATATCAATTCTTTTTAATTTTGAATGTAAACTGAAGTTTTTGAATTTAACTTCATATCCAATGTTTGTATCTCTTAGTCAGCTTTGGTCTTCTATCCAGTAATTTGGTTCAGCTGTTTGTTCATTGTTTTTTAAAAATTTGCTTAAACAGTCCGCAGTGATAGTTAAGTCCAACTCCTTCTCCATTGATTCCTAAAGTTGACATCGAATCAACAAAGCACGAAGCAAGTCTTCCAAGTCCACCGTTTCCCTAATGAAGGTTCCACTTCTATTTCTTCAATGTAGCTCAAGTTTTTTCCTCTCGCTTTCAATTCTTCCCTTACTTCTTTTGTAAATTCCTAGATTAATCAAATTATTTGATAATAATTTTTCCAATCAGAAATTCTGCAGAAATATAATATATTTTTCTTTTTAGATTTGTTTGCAGTTTTTCATCTGCTCTTTCTTTAACATATTCAAGTAATTTGTAGTAAATTTCCTGATTTGTCATTTCACTTATTTGTTTTTCGTTTCTTTTTGTAAAAATCTGTAAAATTGTAGTTCACTATTTTAATTGTTTCCTTTCAAATTTGTTTTATAATTTTTCGTTATTAAACACTTCAAAATTGGAATACTAAAAAGCATTAAACTTAATAACTTCAATAGAATAGTTTTAATTTTTTGTATCCAATTTTAAAGTTGTTTTACTATCTGAGCATATATATACCTATTTTTTAATTTGTCAAGACATTTACGTAAATGCTTTTTAAAACCCTTATGAAATCAATATCTGTTTTCTTGTACTTTTTATATCTAATTAAAATTAAATTATTAGAACAATTATTAAAATAAAACATAACCTTCAAACGTAGATTTTCATTTCCAGTTTGCTAGATTATGTTTTTTATTATAATAGTTAATATATTATGGTTATTCTATAACAAAACTGCTTTGAAATCCCAATTAAAAGTTATGACTATTTTACTCAAACCCTAAATTTATATAATTTTTAGCAGTTTAATTTTAACCTTCTTCTTCAAAAGTACATCATATGACCATAAAAAAATAATCAAAGTGCTTTAATTTTTCTTATTCCGCTTGGAAATAATTTACAGTTATTAAAAATACCAATATCCTACTTCACCAATATATGGATCAGAACCTTCGGCTGAGAACCTTGAGGTATAGTTTCCTCCTTTTAATAAAGATTTAACAGAGCTTTATTTAAATCCGGTCTCTTTCCATCATAAATGTCAGGATAATTAACATAAGTTCTTCCTATATTTTGACATATAGAGCTTTTTCCAAATAAGGTAGTAAAATGTCCTCTTATATAAGCTCCTTCACTTTTTGGTTATGTTTATATCTTTAGGGTAAGCATAAGTTGTTGTACAGGCACAAATAAAGATAAAACCTAGTAACAATTTTTCATAACAAATCCTCATCCTAAATTTTTGATACATAACTAGTATCTTTCACTATAAAAGATACCCTATTTAATATAATTGTCAAGCTATTTTTGAATTATTTTTAAAAATTTTTCAAATGAAATTATTACTAGACTTTTTATTTTTTTATATTTCATATTTTTATGAAACAATGACTCAGCTAAATATAAAAATAATGTTTATGTTGCTATATCTGTTGTAAAGATTTATCAACTTTATTAATATCTAATCAATGTATATTAACACTATTCCTCATTTTAAAAATAGAAATTAAATTCTATTATAATTAATTTGATAGTTTTATTAAAGAAATCAAACTTAATTTCGTGAATTTTTGACTTCTGCTTTTTAAACGCAGCTAGTATAAAAAACATAAATTTACTTTCCTTAAAAGAAAAACTCAGAAAATTTTCTGAGTTTCATAGGCTTTAGTATAAGCCGGATTCTGTATTTGTTAATCATTTATCTAAATCAATAATTACTTACGGATTTTGGCGAGCTACCAATCAAGCCAAGACAGTGCCTCTTAACAGCTTTCTGCTTGCCCTTGCTTTGGGAGGGGTTTACCTAGCTAATTTAATTCCTTAAATTACTGGTAGTCTCTTACACTGCCTTTTTCACCCTTACCTGAAAGAACAGGCGGTTTTATTTTCTGTGGCACTTTCCTTAGAATTTCTTCCAGCGACCGTTAGTCGCCTCCCTTGCCCCTGCAAAGTCCAGACTTTCCTCTTAAAATAAATTTTCAAGCGATTAACTCCAAAAACCTGAATTTATAATATCATTTTTCTCTATTTTTGTCAATTTAATTTATAGATTTTTTTCAAAACAATTTCCACAATATCCTTCGCTCTAAGCCCGTAATTTGTAAGCATAGTCTCTCCATCCGCACTTTGTCCAAAAACATCCTGTATTCCATGTTTTACAACTTTTGCCGGATGAACTTCTGACAAGTATTCTGAAACTGCGCTTCCAAGCCTCCAATTACAGAATGTTCTTCACTTGTTACAATAAATTTACATTCTTTTTGCACTTTTTAGAACCGTTTCTGTGTCTAACGGCTTTTATCGTAGAAACATTTACCACTCTTGCCTTTTACCCCTTTTTCTTTCCAGTAATTTTGTCACTCAAGAGCTTCTGAAACCATAAGTCAGTCGCTAAAATTGCCACATCGTTTCCTTCCCTCAAAGTTGCGACTTTTCCTATTTCAAATTTATAGTTTTCATCAAATAATACTGGAATATTCAGTCTTCCAAGCCTTATGTACACAGGCCCTTCATATTCAGCCACTGCAAATACCATTTTTCCGTTTCTACTGCATCTGCCGGCGACCTTTTACTACCATTCCTGGAATTGCACGCATTAAAAGCCATATCCTCAACTGACTGGTGCGAACCTCCATCTTCTCTAACGAGACTCCTGCATGAGTTGGACAAATCTTGACATTCAATTGTGGATATGCCACCGAGTTTCTAATCTGATCAAAAGGCACGTCCCATGCCAAAATGTGCAAAAGTTGAAGTAAACGGTATTTTTACCTGTTGTTGCAATACCTGCTGCTGTTCCAATCATATCAGCCTCTGCAATCCCCACATTTATATGTCTTTCTGGAAACTCTTTCTTAAAAATACGCAGTCATTGTTGATTTTGACAAGTCTCTTCCAGCACTACCACATCTTTATTTACTTTTTCCCCAATTTAACTAACACTTCTCCATAAGCCACTCTAGTTGATTTTTCCATTCTCATATTCTCCTATTTTTTTATTTCATTATTTTTTAAAAACTTTTCTAATATCTATTCCACAAGCCAGGGTTAGTGCATAGCATTTTCGCCATTCTCTTTAATACACCATTATTTAAATATGTTAAAATGACTATTATTACGAAATGAAGGAAATGGCGATTGATTTCCTGCTATTATTAACTCAATTCTTCCATTGCCTTACTGTATTCTTCATCGTTTGGAGCGGCTCCATGGAATCCTGCATTGTTCTCCATGAATGAAACCCCTTTTTCCTTTTACAGTGTTTGCAACTATTACTGTCGGTTGTCCTTTAACTGTTCTTGCTGTGTCAAGAGCATTTATGATTTCTTCATAATTGTGTCCGTCAATCTCAATTACATTCCATTTGAAAGCCTTGAACTTTTCCCCAACTGGAGCGACATCCATTACATCCGAAACTTTTCCATCAATTTGCAAATTGTTATAGTCAACTATCGCAACTAAATTGTCAAGCTTGTAATGTCGTCGTGTCATAGCCGCTTTCAGACTTGCCCTTCCTGCAAAGCTCTCCATCTCCTAGAATTGCATAAACTCTGTAAATCGTTATTGTAAATTTTTGCGCTCAAAGCCATTCCGTTTGCCGCGGACAGTCCTTGCCCAAGCGAGCCTGTTGACATTTCAACTCCAGCCAGTTTTTTCATGTCAGGATGCCCTTGAAGCGAGAGTGCCATTTTCTAAGTGTTGGAATAAGGTTTCTTTTCCTTCATCTCCTAAAAATCCTTTTTCAATCAAAAGCCGCATACAGTGCAGGAAGCGATGCCCTTTACTAAGAACTAATCTGTCTCTGCTTTCCATTTTTGGATTTTTTGGGTCAATATTCATTTCCTTCCAGTAAAGCACAGCCAGAATGTCAGCAATTGAAAGTGAACCTCCCGGATGTCCTGATTTTGCCCTATAAATCATTTCAATAATATCTTTTCTCAATGTTTTTGCCTTTTTGCAAATCTTCAATTTTTCATAAAAACCTCCATTTTTATTTATAAAATACTAATAATTAACTAAAATTAATCCTCTTTTTTCAAATTATAGAAAAACAGCGAAACGCCAAACAGCACTAACGCCACGACAAGTGTCACTTTTCACTCCGATTTCAGTTGCACCTTTCACGCCATTCTGAACATTCTGATTTACCCACAACAAGTAAAGTTGACTGAACAACTTGCTTTGCACTAAAAATGCCAATTTTAAAAACATTCCCTGTATTCAAACATAAAAGCCTTCAGACTTACTTTTTTTGTTTCTGACAGTTTTGCAGAAATTTCACTAAGCATTGCCTGTGGGAAAATAAACACTACTCACTCTAATCCTGTTCCACAAATCACAAAAAGCAAATATGCAAAAATCGAATTATTTTTATTAATGAATAGCAGTCCAAAAGTACCGATTATTAAAAGCGACATATCTATAATCAATATTTTCTTATACGAATATTTTTTTCCCAAACTTGTTTGTAATTGGAAAAACAGTCCCGCCATTCCAAACAGAACAACTGATATTACAGTCAAATATTTAATATCCTTTTTGCATTACAGCGCTTAAATAATATGTCAAATCTCCACGAAGTATGTTAAATCCACAAAAGAAAAAGAAATATCCTAAAAAGTACAAAATAATTTCCTTATCCTTCAAATGTGAAATTGATTTCATAAACCCTAGTGATTCAGTCTTAGGACGGTTTTGTGTAGTCGCTTCTCCTTTAGGAAAAAAATATACACGCATAAATCCCCAAAACTGACAATATTGTAATCAAAATTACTGTTTTACGTATTCCAACTTCTGTATTCAGCACTCCATTTACTACTCCCAATTTTGAAATCAAAATACCCTGGCAGAACCATCGCAACCCCAGTAAATATAGAGCCTAAAAGTTGACTGCATTGTAGAAAAGGTTAAGCCTTTCTTCCTTATTTGAAGCCAAATCTGGAATTAGAGCGTTATACGGTGCTGCGACCAAAGTATATGCCGTAAAATACAGTCCTCCAATGATTGATAAATAAATAAGCGTTGCCATCTGCGAACTTTTTAATCGGATAAAAATACATAACCGTAAGAATCCCAAGTGGCAATCCTCCAGCTAGCATAAATATTGATCTTTTTCCAAAACCGTGATTTTTCGAGATTGTCAGATAAAAAAATCCTACAACAGGATCTGACACTGCGTCAATAATCCTCGCAAAAATAAATGCTAGAACTAAATATTGCGGCTTTTAACAACGGAACTAAATTTTTTCCGTTTCAGGCGGTAAAATAGTAATACGACAGCCATTGATTATAAATTTGGTCAATCATAAAATATGAAACCCCAAGCCCGTAAATTATGTAACTTTTTCGTTAATCTTGAACTCATTAAATTTTCTACCTTTCTGTTTTTATATTGCTTAAAACTAAGCTCAAAAGTTATAACTTATATCTTCAAAACTTTATATTTATTCAGTTTTTATCACTTTAATTTGTTAAAAACTCCTTTACTGCCTCAGCATATTCATCTTTACACTCAGGATCAGCATAAATTCTTGTGTGAACCTTTTTCAAAAACTTTTTAGCTTGATATTTTCATTCTGTGCAAGTTCGTTATACTCTTCCATAAGCATTCCGTAAGTTGTAGCCTTGTCATTTTTAGACTGAATTATCAAAGTAGGTATTCTTTTTAATCAAATACGATAATCTCAGCTTATCAAGATGGCTTCCAACTCTTAAATTAAAAATTCTTACAATAACACTTACAATAAATTTTTGGGAACACGACGTTTTTTGCATCTTCCTTGATTCTCTTTCTTATATTGGAAATCGAACTGTCCAAAAATCAGCTTATCAATCACAATCCCTTTTTTCTAAGTGCCTTCACGTACATTTTAGAAGCAATCGCAGAACCCATTCCTCCTTGTGAAAACCCGTAAAGCGTAAAATTGTTCTTTCCAAATCTTTCATTCAGCATTTCCATTGTATGAAAAATATCCTGTCAAAGCAGTACCCCATCTTAGTTTTAGCACATCAGACTTTCAGAGTTTCTCAAATCTGGAATAAAAATTATACTCCTTGTCGAGTCCCAATATTTTTAAACATTTCCAAATATTGTAACGAAGCGAGCCTATTTACACCACGACCATGCGAAATAATCATCGTTTTTGTAGCTTCCTTATTCTCAATAAGCCATCCATAAAGCTGTATTTTTCCCTGACTTATACTCAACTTCCTTAAAATTATACTCATAATCATAAGGATTTGCCTTATTATCCTCAATATTATACTTCTGTCTCAATTTTTACTGTTATACACCTCTTCAAATGTAACTCTCGGATATTTCTCAATCTGATTAATGAAAATACCGTATCGACATATATGCTATCACAAAGAAAAATATCATAAACAGCACATTAATTGTTATTAACAATCCCATTTCTATAATCCTCTCCTATTCTTTTTATTTTTATTTATAAAATTCATTAATACAATATTTTTTAATTTTAGTCTTCTTTCTAACAAAACTGTATTAAATCTTCGTTATATAAAAGATTATGGTTATTCACTTTTATAACTTTTTATATTTTATTTGTTAAAAACAATTCAATCTAAACAAACAATCGGATTTAACTTTTCTCTTTTTGCCTAAAAATTAATTCCTTTATCAGAAATCCATTCTTTTCAACTTTTTATTTTTCCAAAAGTTTTCTTGAATTTTCAAAATTTTCCAAATTTTTTCAATATCCTTCCAATTTACAAAGATATTTTTCTGAAACTCATTTTTCGCATTAAAGTTTTTCAATTTTATTATTTTTACGAAATTTCTTTCAAATATTCCTGACCTTTTTATTAAAGCCTAAAAATTCTTACATAATTTATTTCAAAAATCCATTATTTTCAGCTTTTTATATTTAGTAAAATATTCAAAATAATCCGTTCTACACGTTTTATTCGATAAATTTCTAGATTTTTGTATTTTTCAAAAATTCTATAATTTTTGCGAAATTCAACATTGTTCCGTATATTCTAGCATAAATTTCTTCAGTTATATCATATATTTCCATTATTTTTCTCTGTCAAAATCTTGTATTTCACAATTTTTAAAGATTTCTTCCTTTATTTTATTTCCATTAAATCTGTTATTTATCTTCCATTCCAAATTTTTAAAAATAATGTCAAATGATTTTTTCTGGTAAAAATTTCTGAATTTCTTCTAATTTTCGTATAATCAGTATTTTTGATTTTTCTCAAAATTATAATTTTTCAACAATTTCTTTTGAATTTTCTACTTTTTCCATTTTTTAAAAATTAAATTTCTTTTTGGTAATAGAATTTTTATTTTACCAATTTTTATTTCCTTTAAAGTCAAAATTTCCATCATAATCCATTTTTATTTTTACAAAAATTTTCCTTACTTTCAATAAATAATCTTTTTATTTTTTTCAAATTCCTTTTTGAGAAAAATTCATCCAAAAATCTTCTCCAGTTCATTTCTCAAAAACAGAGCACTAGCAAACTCTTCCCTATCCTCAGACACTTTCTCTTCATTATATTCTGAAATTTCCCTTTTTATAATATACGGTTTTATTTTTAAGATTACTATTTTCTATTTCACGCATATATTCAAGAGCAGAATATTGTTGACTTCACAATGCCATCCAGATTACATTCCTTTAATGCCAGTCTTTGAGAAGTGCTGTAACTGTTGCCCTTTTTCATATATTCCATAAGCTTTGTCCTTATAATCCTGCCTTTTCTGCAGTTCAAGCACCTTTGCAAAAACCTCAATATTTTCCCTCTTCCGCTCCAAAAACCTGAATATCTATTCCAAAATAATCCGAAAATTCTTTGTCGCCATCCTTGAAAAAAATCTCAGCATTCTGAATCGAATAATAAAGTGGCAACTCCACAACAAATCAACTCCCGCATCCTAAAGCTAACCTGTGTCTTCCCACTTATCCAAAAACGAAATTTCTCCCCATGAACAAAATCCCCACTTATCACTACCACAATCAAAGACATCTTCACCAAATATCTCTTTAATTTTCCTGATTTGATACAAATGTCCATTATGAAACGGATTATATTCAGCTACAATTCCTATTTTTCAACAATTTTCTCTCCTAAAAACTTTTCTTACATTACAAGTATTATACCATATATCAAGATGATTTTTATAAGTTTTTCAATTTTTATTATAAAATTTCTTTAAATTTATACTTTAAAATTCCTCTATTGAAATATCTTATGGAAAATTATATAATAAAACTCAAAAACTAAAGGAGAACACCAATGAAAATACACTTTATATTACAGAAACATTTGAAGCTCCTGGAGCTTATCTTGCTTGGGCAGCACTTTCTGGACACGATATTTCCACAACAAAAGTATATCAATATGAAAAGTTGCCTGAAAATGCAGATTCATTTGATTTTTTAATAGTGATGGGCGGACCGCAGAGTCCTATTGGAGATAACAGCGAGTTTCCCTATTTTTGATGCAAAAGCTGAAATTGAATTAATTAGAAAGGCTGTAAAAGGCAAATAAATTTATAGTTGGAGTATGTCTTGGCGCTCAATTTACTAGGAGAAGCATTTGGTGGAAAAACAGAAAAAAGCCCTTTCCGTGAAATAGGGAATTTTCCAATTGAACTGACAAAAGACGGACTGGAAGATGACAACATAAAACATTTTGGAAAACAGGCTATTGCAGGGCATTGGCATAGTGATATGCCAGGATTAACAGATACTGCAAAAGTCTTGGCAGCAAGTAAAGGGTGTCCACGACAGATTATAAAATATAGTGAAAAACATTATGGCTTTCAATGTCATCTCGAATTTACAAAAAGCTCTAACTGAATTGTTAATAGATTCAGATAAAACTCTTGAGCAGGATAGCCAAACTTTATCTTTTGTTCAATCTCCTCAAACTATCAGTAATAGCATTACGATGAAATGAATAATCTTCTTTATGAATTTTTTGGATAAACTTACAAAAAAATAAAATAAACGTATTGAAAAATCAGTCAAATTTAGACTAAAATATTGTTTTTAAATCTTGTTTTTAAAATATTTTAAAGAGTATAATTGTAGTAAAAGTAATCTGAAACAAAAAAATTTAGGAGGTTTTATTATGAAAAATTATTTTTCAATTTTTAATGTTTTTGTATCAACGTTTTTTTCTAATGTAAATTATAATGTTTTTGTAATTATGGATAACAATGCAACTAGAAAATGTGGAAAACATTTCAAAAGGGCTTAAAGATGTAGGAATCGAAAGCCTTTATTCCAAAGGATATGCAGTCCATCTGACACTTTATCTTACAGAATACAAAGCCTGAAGCACTAAAAACAATAAAGGATACTGTCAACAAAATTGCAAATCAGACAAAAGCCTTTTGATATAGAATTTTACAGATTAAGAAAAACTGGCGGAAACTGGTTTATGCTTGATGCTCAAAACAATGAAGCTATACAACAGCTTGCAGATGAAATAACAGTTAGCTTAAACAAATATCGTGCAAAGGACGCAAAAGTTCCCGACTGGGCAAAATCTATTCCTGAAAAAGTAAAAATCTTTTCAATTTGTACGGCTCTCCAAACGTATTTACAAGTTTTGATCCGCACATAACTTTACTTACTCCAGAAGATTCAGCAAAAATAGATGCATTTACTTCAAAATATGATTTTAAACCTTTTCAAATCTAAAGTCATTGGTATCGGAATCGCTCAAGTTGACGAGTTTGGGGCAAGCAAAAAAATATAATTTATTCATTAAAATTTAAAAAAATAAAAAAAGGAGAAAATTATATGAAAAAAACTTGAAAATTATGAACAAATACTTAATAAAATAAAAGAAGAAGAATATTTTTTTATTATACGTTTCAATGAATAATTGCAGCGTTTGTCAGGTTGATATGCCAAAAAGTTGAGAAAATTGTTAATGAGAAAAATTTTACCGCTTATCATATCGAAAGCATCTGAAATTCCTGAAGCTGTTGGACAATTAAGTCTATTTTTCAGTCCCAGTAGTTATTCTATTTTTATGAAGGCAGAGAGATACACAGACAAGCTAAAATTATTGATTTTGACGAATTAAATTATAGAATTGAACAGATTATATAAAAATAATCAAAGCTAACTAAAATATTTATTAAACATTGTTTTTAGATTTTTAAGGTATAATGATAATAAATAAAAAGTAATCTAAAATAGAAATTCTAGGAGGCTTTATTATGATATATATTTTTAGCTTTCATACTACTTTGTTTTAATATTTTTCCAATGCCGATTACAGTACTTCTAATGACGAGGCTAACGTTTCTGCTTCAGATCAAAATTTTTAATAATCTGGACATTGGTTCAGTATTCTTAATTATTATTGTAGGAGCAATCTTATTTGAATGTTTTGGTTCCAATTCCAGTTCAAATGAAAATTATAACGTTTTCATAATTATGGATAATCGTGCAACTAAAAATATTAAAAATATTTCAAAAATTAGAGGAAAATGAAATTGAAAACCTTTATACACAGGGATATGTTATACATGTAACATTATATCTTACAAAATATGAAAAATTCTCTATACAAAATCAAAGGAAACTGTCGAGAAAATTGCAAGCCAGACAAAAATCGTTTGATATGGAATTTTACAAGTTAGAAAAACAGAAAGAAAAAGCGCTTGCAGTTTATGCCAAAAATAATCAAAATATTCAGCGACTTGCAGATGAAATTACAGTCAACCTAACTAAATACCGTAAGAAAAGACATAAAAACGCCTGAGTGGGTAAGATACTTTCCTGAAAAAGAAAAATTGTTCAATTTATATGGCTCTCCGAGATGTGTTTATAAACTTTAATCGCATGTAACCTTGCTTACTCAGGAAAAATTCATCCAAAAATAAATTCATTTATCTCAAATTATACTTTTACTCCCTTCAAAACTAAAGCAATTAGTATAGGGATTGGTGAGGCAAATAACTTAGGGCATACAAAAGAGATAATTTATTCACAAAGTTTAATCAGCTAATTGAAATATGCTCAAACTCCTTTTTTTACATAAAATTTAATGTAAGTTACCGAATAAAAGAGCTGGAAAAATAATTAAAATAAATCAAAAGGAATCATTTCTAACTTTTAACAAAAAAACTAGAACCAATTCCCTTAATTTTTATTTACCTAGTAATTTTAACCCATAAGATCTAAAAATTCCTTCAGCTTTTTCAACTAATTCTCTCGTTGGTGTTGGAGTTTCTTTCAGTTTATATTCTTTTCCCAACTTTTTCCCATTTATACTGCCCCATTTGGTGAAATGGCAAAACATCTACTCTTTCCACATTCTTTAACTGGGAAGTAAACTTTTGCCCACTCATGTAAATCATTTTTCATCATCAGAATATCCAGGAACTAACACATATCTTAACCAAGTCGGCTTATTAATCTCATTCAAATATTTTGCAAATTTTAATGTATTATCAAGCTCCACTGAAGTCAATATTTTATATTTTTTCAGGATTTATGTGCTTAATGTCAAGCAGAACCATATCAACAAGCTCAAGCACCTGTTTTTGCCTTATCAGAGAAAATATACCCGGATGTATCAAGTGCCGTTTGAATCCCATTTTCACGACAAAGCTTAAACAGCTCCATCAAAAATTCAAGGTGCATCAAAAGGCTCTCACTTGAGATACAGTAACCCCACCAGTTTTTATAAATCCCTTTACTTTTAAAATTTCATTCATAACTTCCTGAGCCGTCATAATCATCTTATTGTCCTTAATTTCCCAAGTATCCACATTATGACAGTACAGACATCTAAGAGGCATCCTTGCAAGAACAGCACAAATCTAATTCCAGGCCCATCCTTAGTCCCAAATGATTCGAATGAATGTATGTACCCTTTTACTTCCATATTAGTTTTCTCTCTTTCTTTTTTTATTCATAAATTATTTGATAACTTAAACTTTATTTTATACTAACCTCGTTTAAAAATGAGAATAAATTTTTATAATAGGGTTCTCCAATAGCTAATTCAACTTTTTTTCTTATGTTCGTAGGATTGCTCATTCTATAAAATCCTCATCTTGCAGTAAAGGTTTATCCTGATAATCAAAATATTTGGCAAGATTGCTACGCAATAACCTATAGCTAGTCTACGACATTTTCCCTGCACTGACAAAAACTCGCTATGCTCAGACAGTTTTGCCAGCACAGAAAAATGCTCCGACAGATTAGTTCGTGTTAGATTCTATTTAAAAACGAAAATTATATCTTAAATTATTTGAAAATACTAGATTTATATCCTTTATTAGAAAAATTTATAATAAATTCGTTATTTAAATGGGTTTTTAGTATTAAACAGAGTTTAGTATAAATTATCATACAATAGAAAAGAATCTGCATAACTCATATTTTTATGAAACTATGCGACATTTCTCATATTAGTTGAAAATTATCAGTTAATTTTTCAGATTTCTTATAAAAATTACATTTTATTTGAAATCGTTCTGTTAGTACGTCTAATTGTTGTTCTTTAGTCAATTTAACGAAGTTTACTGCATATCCGAAACTCTGATTGTTAATTGAGGATAATTTTTCAGGATGTTCCATTGCATCTTCCAGCAATTCTCTTCCGAATACGTTTACATTCAAGTGATGTCCTGTTTGATTGAAGTATCCATCCATTAATCCAACTAGGTTAGTTTGTTTTTCATTTGAATTTTTACCTAATGTTTCTGGTGTAATTGCAAATGTGTAAGAAATTCCATCGTTTGCATCTTCAAATGGGATTTTAGCTACTGAGGCAAGTGAAGCAACAGCTCCTCTTGTATCTCTTCCGTGCATAGGGTTTGCTCCTGGCCCAAATGGTGCTCCAGCTCTTCTTCCATCAGGAGTATTTCCTGTTTTTTTACCGTATACTACGTTTGAAGTAATTGTTAATACAGATTGTGTTGGAGTTGCATCTCTGTACATTTTGTGTGTTCTTAATTTGTTCATAAATCTTCTTGTAATGTCTACTGCAAACTGATCTGTCGCATCGTCATTATTTCCGAATGGAACATAGTCTTTTTCATTGATATAGTCAACTGCATCCCCTTCTTCATCTCTTACAACTTTTACTTTACCATATTTAATAGTCGCCAATGAATCTGCAATAATTGATAATCCTGCGATTCCAAATGCTTCTGTTCTTCTGATATGAACATCATGCAATGCCATTTCTAATGCTTCATAAGAATATTTATCATGCATATAGTGAATAATATTCAATGATTTAACATAAGTTGAAGCTAACCAGTCTAATACTTTATCAAGTTTTTTCCCATACTTCATCAAATTCAAGATATTCACTCTTAATTGGCTCAAATTGTCCTTCCGGAGTTACTTGAATTTTTAATTTTTCATCTTTTTCCACCATTAATTGCATACAATAATGCTTTTGGTAAGTTTACTCTCGCTCAAAGAATTGCATTTGGTGTCCGATAGTCGTGGAGATACGCGACAAGCGATTCCATAGTCATTACCAAATTGTGGACGCATAATGTCATCATTTTCATATTGTACTGATGATGTATCAATTGATACTTTTAGCACAGAATTTTTCCAAGTTTCAGGTAATTGTTCACTCCATAAAACTGTTAAGTTTGGTTCAGGCGAAGTTCCCATGTTGTACAATGTATGTAAAATTCTGAATGAGTTTTTAGTAACTAATGATCTTCCATCTTCTCCGATACCACCGATTGATTCAGTTACCCAAACTGGATCTCCTGAGAATAATGCATCGTATTCAGGTGTTCTTAAGAATCTGATTATTCTTAATTTCATAACAAAGTGATCCATTATTTCCTGAGCTTCTTTTTCAGTCAAAGTTCCTTCTTGCAAATCCCTTTCCAAGAAAATATCTAGGAATGTGAAGTTCTTCCAATACTCATTGCGACTCCATTTTGATCTTTTGTAGCGACTAAGTATGCAAAAGTATAACCATTGTACTGCTTCTTTACCATTAGTTGCAGGTTGTGAAATATCAAACCCATAAGCTTCAGCCATTCTTTTTTTAATGCATTTAATGCTTTAATTTGTTCAAAAACTTCTTCTCTAAGTCTTATTACATCTTCTGTCATTTCAGCAGGATCCATATTTTTCAATTGATCTTGTCTGTCAGCAATCAGTCTGTCCACTCCATAAAGTGCAACTCTTCTGTAATCTCCAATAATTCTTCCACGTCCGTAAGCATCAGGAAGTCCAGTTATAATACCAGTTTTTCTTGCTTTTTCTGATTTGATCAGTGTATGCTGAGAAAAACCCCATCATTATGAGTTTTTCTATATTTAGTAAAAATTTCTTCTGTTTCAGGATCTAATTTGTACCCAAATGCTTCCAAACTGTTTTTACCATTCTCAATCCACCATTTGGGAAAATTGCTCTTTTTAAAGGAGCGTCAGTTTGCAATCCTACGATTTGTTCCAAATCCTTATTGATGTATCCTGCTCCATAAGCGTCAATTTGTGAAGGTATTTTAGTTTCTGCATCATAAATACCTTTTTCCCTTTTCTACCTTGAATTTTTTCTGAAAGACTTTTTCCACAATTCAGTAGTAGCTTCTGTTGGTCCTTCCAAAAAGCTGTCATCTCCCAAGTACTCAGTGTAATTTAATCTGATAAATTCTGTAACATCAATGTTGTCTTTCCAGTTTCCTTCTTTAAATCCTCTCCATGCGTTCATTATTTAACACACATCCTTTCAATACTTTACTTTTGTTTTGTAATCGTTATAATATTGTTCTCACTCTATACGTTATTATACCTCAAAAAAATTTTTTCAAAAAGCAAACATATTTTATAAAAATTTTTAATATTTTTTCAAACAAAAATCTATAAAACTTCTGATAAATAGTGATAACTTGTTATATTCAGAGGGTTTATAATGTTTTTTATATTTTGTTTTTATAAACATAAACAACCTCTTTAATTTTATTTTTATGAAAAATATATATATTTTTAACGTTTTTGTTTTTAGGGAAATATTTTTCGTTCTTTTTTAATTCCGATATTTTTATCATTGCTGTTTTTCAAGTATATCATCTGTACCAAGAAATTTGCTCTGTTTTTTTCAAGGCTCCTCTCCTTCTCCACTTCAAAATGATATATTGGGGTATCTGAAAAATTTTTATCACATTTATAAATTTTGAACTAGAAATCAGTAAAAATTTGTTCATATCGTCCATTCCCTCTTGTCAGAAGCTTTTTAAAATTTTTTGAGATGTTCTGCTTTTTACTATTATCAGAAAATTAAATATTTTTGATTCTTCCAAAACGCTTTCATAATTTCATCCTCTTCCAGGTCAAATATTATAAGTGTTGGAATTTTTTGAACTTTATCCACATGAACATATTTTTTTATAATCTGTTTTCCAAAAAGATTTTCATCTTCAAAATTTATTGATGTTTCGGCAATATCATAAACCTTTATTTTACCTTCCTGCCTGAATTTTTCCATTTTCAACTTTTTCCATCCCTGCAGGTTTTACGTTCTTTTCAATCAGCGACTGGTCATTTATAACAGTTATTAGATTGTCTACATTTTTTTCTTTTTTTGTGCGACTTTTTATAAAATATTGTTACAAGTTTTGAGCTTACTTCTACCTTTTCCTTTTTTAAAAATTTTATCCATCATTGTAAAAAAATTCTTCATTTTCATTATTTTTTTCTTTACATTGTATCTGCTTTTTATTTCTTCGTTCCTTACATTCAAAAAGAAAGTAGGTAAGCATTGCATATTTTTTTCATTTACTGAGACTATATCCGTAAATTTCTCTATGTATGAAAAATTATTTTTTATATATCTTATATTTTTATTCCCAGCACCTCTTCAGCAATTTTTAAAATAAAGATTCTCCTGATAGGTGCTTTTTCCTAGATGGTTCCTTTTCAGTCCTTCTGGACAGCATTTCCCTCAGATAGCTTTCCTTCAGCTCCTTAAAATCATATCCTCTTTCTTCAAATAGCCTTTCTATATTTCTTGATTTTTCATATTCAGAATACTTTTATCCCAAATATTTTCAGCACCTGCCTTAAATCATTTTTGTATATTTCTGTTGTTTTCCTGAATTCTTCTTATGTTCTTATTGAACTTGTAAATATTCAGTTTTTCGTTTCCAAAGATCAGAATCAACGTAATAAGTTCCCTACGGAATGTCATTTTCATATTTATTTCCCTGTCTTCTATCCTGAACATGTCCTCATTATATTTCCCAAAAGTAGAAGAGATGATTTTTATCCTTGTGTATTATGTCGTTGTTGTTTTCAAGCAAAAATTATTTAAGTTGTCAAGCGTGTAATCCAAATTTTTAAAGCTGTATTTTTCTTCGATATGTCTTCTGTCAGCAATTTTTAAAAATTTAATATTTCACGTAACAAATCGCTTTCATTAAAAATCAATTTTCACTACCTATTTTTCACCCCATAATCGTTATTTGCCCTGCAATAGTGATTATTGCGAGCGTTTTCATAATAACAATTATGAGTTTATTTTTAGATTACATTTCTGATTTTTCTGAATTATTAAAAAAACAGCCCGTAAATATTAAGTTTTCAACGATTATATAAAATTAATTTAAAATTAAATTATGGGTTAAGTATAATATGAACAATATTATCTAATCATTATTTTTCTGATTTAATTGCAATTTTTTTCACTAAAAAGATATTAATTTTTTTGATTAAAATGTCTTGAAGAAATGTTTTAACTTGTAAATTAAGTAAAGGGAAAAAACTTTTTCGTTCTCTCCTTCTGAAAATATCTATATTTCTAAAATATTCTTTTTAAGTCGCTTCTATATTTTTCACAAAAATAAACCTTCCCATCTTCCCTATACTCCAAAAAGCATTGGATAAATTTCACTCATTTTCCATTGCTTCATAAAAAGCTTCTGAAAAATTCCCTGTCGATAATGTTTCAGGTGCAAAAATTTCTGATTTTTCTAAAAAAATCAAAATAAAGACAGCTGTTCTAAATCCCTCTTTTTAAGTTCTATGAGTTCCTTCAGATGTTTTTAGGCACGCACGGAAGGAGAGCCGGGAAGGTGGAGCAGTTTTTCCATTTACTAAAGTACAGCCTTTTACCTCAACATAAATTTTATCTTTTTCAGTTTCCGGATAAAAATCAGAGTTTACTATTATTATGCTTAATTTCAGGCTTTATATCCAAAGGCTTTCCAAATGGGGAAATTTGTGCATTGTTAAATATAGATTCTGTAATGTAGCGATGAAAAAGCTGTATTAATAAGTATAATTTCCCATGAACCTTTACTGCGATTACATCCCATCTAGTTTTTCGATTCTCATTATTAGCTTTTTCTTATAATGACTCAGCGCCAACAATCAATAATTCTGTTAGTCTGCCCGTATCATGCAAATGAGCAAAAATCTTCTTCAGAATAATCTTCATTTTTACAGTTGCTTTTTAAATTCAAAATTTGACTGTAAATCGAGTTATTCTTTCTTTAAAATTTACAATTTTATCATAATTTATCGTATAAAGAATTTCCTCATTTGTCTTTCCTCTTTTAAATAGTTATGATTTTAGAATATCACATTTAAAATAAATAAACAAGAAAATTTTTATGGCTATTAATAAAGTAAAAATATGATATAATAAATTATAATTTTAAAAAAATAAGTTTAATAAAAAGAAAAGAAAATATTATGTTTGCAGATATTATTAAAGTATTTATTTTTAAGCCTTGTGGAAGGGCTTACAGAGTTTATACCTGTCAGCAGTACAGGGCATATGATTATTGTAGACCAGTTTTTGCGGCTTTCACAAAATGAGAGTTTGCCAATGCGTTCAAGATAATTATACAGTTAGGGAGCGATTTTATCGGTAGTTGTATATTATTGGAAAAGAATTTTTCCATTTGCAAAAGGGCTTAGCAAAGAGTCAGAGGCTGATACTATTCAGATGTGGATAAAAATAGTAATTGCAGTGCTTCCTGCAGTTGATGCTGGGACTTCTGTTTGACGATATTATTGATAAAAGTGCTGTTTAATTCGGTAGTTGTGGCAGTAATGCTGGTTATTTATGGAGTTATACTTATTTGGCTTGAGTCAAGGGAGAAAAAGGAAGGTGGAATTGCTTCAATTACTCAGATGTCAGTAAAAACTGCAATTGGAGTAGGGCTGTTTCAGTGTCTTGCGATGATTCCTGGAACTTCGAGATCGGCTGCTACGATTATTGGTGGAGTTTTGCTTGGATTAAATAGAGTTTTAGCAACGGAATTTTCATTTTTTCTTGCGATTCCGACAATGCTTGGGGCGACACTTTTGAAACTGGTAAAACTTGGTACGGCTTTAAGCGGATATGAATGGTTTTTAATTGCATTAGGTTTTGTGCTGTCATTTGTATTTGCGTATGCTGTGATAAAAGTATTTATGGATTACATTAAAAAGCATGATTTCAAGGTATTTGGATATTATCGGATTATTCTTGGGATAATTGTGCTGAGTGCTATACTTTATGGGAGCTATAAAATAGATGATAAGAGCGAATATTGAGATTAATCAGAATAAACTTGAGGAATTTATGCGTGTGCTTTTACCTGAGCATTATGATATTCTTTTCGGAAAAATAGTGAAAAAGATGTGAAATTAGTGTTAATTTTAGAAAAAAATCAAGATGTGGAAAAACTTTTGGCAATGATTGCGGAAAACTAAAAAGATTCAGAAAGGGATAATACAGAAACAATTACTGTAAATACAGCGTTAATTGATAATAAAAATAGAAAAATTTTAAAAGAAGTAACATTTTCCATAGAAAGGTCAATGAAGAATATTTTGATCAGGCAGAATTATGGCAAAAGTTCCTGATGAAACTTTTTGATAAAAATGAATATAAATGGGTATTTTAATAGAGTACGTCCTACAAAAATTGTAGGGCGTTTTTAAAAGATGAGGTTATCTTATAATGAAATTGATGAAATATTGGAAAAATATATCTTGTAAGCAATGAAAAAGAAAACTTCTGCTAGACATTTGTAAAACGTCAAGAGCCATATCTAGACAAAAGAAACAATTGGAATTTATATCGGAATCGCCTTTTTGCCCTACAAAATGTTCATACTGTTCATTCCCAGCCCTATCTGCTACGTGGAAAATATGCAGAGCGATATGATGAATACATAGGGTCTATTTATCACGAAATCCGTGAAATTGGTCAATTAACACAGGAATTAGGCTTAAAAATTAATACGATTTATATTGGTGGAGGAACGCCTTCGATTTTAACGGCGAAAGAAATTGACAAATTGCTAAAAACAGTAAAAGAAAAACTATAATTTAGATTATTTAAAGGAATTTACATTTGAGCGGGAAGAATTGATACGCTGGATGAAGAAAAAAATTAGCTATTATCAAAAGCTATGGAATAAATAAAATTAGTATAAATCCAGATCTTTTAATGAAAAACTTTAAAACTTGTAAATCGTTATCACGACAGGGAACAGTTTGATAATGTTTACAAACTTGCTAAAAATTTTGGATTGAAATAAATATGGACTTGATTTTAGGCTTGCCACGTGAAACTACAGAAGATATTTTGTACACAATGGACGAAATTTCCAAATACGATATGGAAAATCTGACAATTCATAATCTAGCAATAAAAATGCCAGCCGTCTTAACAAAGAAAAATTATGCTCACGAAGACGTACTGGATTATGAACAAATTTACGAAAAAAATTGAAAAATGTAACTAAAAATAAAAGGGCTTTTTCCATATTATATGTATCGCGGAAAAATAGCTTTCAATGGGGAGAAAATCTAGGATATTCACTAAATGAAGTGAGTCGATTTATAATATAGAAATGATTGAGGAAAATAAGACAATTATTGGAATTGGAGCTGGAGCGATTACAAAAACTTATCCGGTTTGATGAAGATCGAGATAATATAAAAAGCCGTAAATCCCAAAGATCACTTGGTGTGGATGAATGAGCTGAAAGATCGGCTGGAACAGAAAAATCTGAAATTAAGACATTGTTTAGTAAATAATGCTAATAAGGAGATAGCTGAAAGTTTTTTCTCCTTTTTTCTTCAAAATAAAAATTGGAAAAAAATAAAAACAGAGAATGAACTGCTCCCTGTTTCTAATATTTTTTAAATTATAAGTTGTATTTTTCTTAAATTTATCAACTCTTCAGTTTCATCAACAAATTTAGATTTTTCCAGTGTAGAATGGATGAGAAGTTGAACTTGTTGCAACTTTTATTACTGGATATTCCTGTCCTTCAAAAGTTGTTGTTTCTTTAGAAGTTTTTGTAGATTTTTCCTAAGAATTTTTTCTCCGTTGCTTGTATCTTCAAACACTACAAATCCATATGATGGATGTAAATCTTTCTTCATGATATTTATGCTCCTTTCTATTTATAACTATAATTATTTTCAATATTTCACTATAATAATATCATATTTTTTTCTTTAATTTTCAAGTGTCTTGGATTGGAATTTTTAACAGCCACTTTTTTTATTCATAAATATTTTTTTCATTTTATATCTTCTTTTTATGATTCTCTGATTACTGCTCCTCTAAACTTTTAAAATTAGGATCATACAGCTCTTTCACAAATCGCCCATCCACCAAAAACATCCACATACTCAAGACATTTTCTCCGAGTTCATCTTCCAGCACTTCCTCCAGCGTATAGCCAGTATAAAAGCCAAATATTCTTTTTCGTTTTTCCTTCAAAAATTTCAGCACTTTTTAACATATCCACTGGATTAAAAAGTGGATCTCCTCCACTTATTGTGATGCCATCAAGTAATGTATTTTTCATTTATTTCTTTGGCAATTTCTTCTAATTTTTTCATAAGTTAGGAGATTCCCGTGCTTTGGATTCCACGAATATTCGTTGTGCAACCAGGACAAGCGTGGGAACAGCCAGCAAAATAAAGTGAATAACGAAGTCCGACACCGTCAACAATCGTCTCTTTATAAGTCATTAAAAAGTCTTAATGTAAAATTATCTTCCAAATTTTTCTAGCACCTTGACTTTTTCTCACTTTATTTTACCTCTTCCTCACAAATCTTAAAATTATTCTATCTTACTCCGTGTTTTACTCTGTCATGCTCTTCAGCTTGCTTTGCACTGTTCCAGCTATCTAAATCTCCTGTAAGATAGCCTGTTATTCTTCTGATTCTGGAAATATTATAGGCTTTTGCAAATTGGACATTCATCATAAATTATTGCTTCGGTTGCCAATCTCTACATCTGTCAACAGGGTGATTTATCGATCCGTAGCCAATTCCTGTATCTTTCATTACTTTTTACAATTTTTAGCATAACACCTATATTTTTACGAGCTTCCCCGTCCAGTTCCACATAAGTGATATGCCCACCTTTTGTTAATTTATGAAATGGTGCCTCTTTCCTTATTTTATCAAAAGACTGATTTCTTTTTACGTCAATATGGAATGAATTTACGTAATAATCCCCTGTCCGTGACATTTTTAATTACTCCAAAAATCATTTTTTATCAATACGTAAAAATCTTCGCCAGACTTTCTGCTGGGTTGCCAAAATCGAATAGTTCAAATGATATTTGTCCCTAAACTCATCTGCAACTGTTCCCTTTTTCAATCGTATCGTAAAAAAGCACTTTATAGGCAATTTCGCTTGTTCCATGTTCTGCATCAAATAAAGCGTACATTGCATTTGCTCACTAACAAATCCTATCGAAAGTGAGCCTGTATTTATTGCTTCTGCCACTTCCTCGTTTCCCGTCTTTTTAAACCAAGTCCCTTCCACAGATTGTTGCTTCTCATAAATGGAAATTGTTTTGCCAAAGCTGTTTTTGGAAAATTATAACGCTCGTAAAGCTGTTCTCCTGCAAGATAAGTCAGTTCAATACTCTTTTTGGAATTCCTTTGTCAGTAATTCTATTTTTATTATTTTTTCTTCCTCATTTACAAATTTTTTTAGCTTTTTCCATTTCTGCAATTTCATTTTTCCACATTTTTCTTGTTAAAATAGCAACTCTAGGAAAATTTATGCTCGTAAATGATAAATTTCCACGTCCAAGACTGCTCTTTTCACCATTTATGTTTTCAAAGACACGTATTGCAGCAACCCATTGTTGCAATTTCATATTTATATTTTTCAGGATCGTCTATTCTCCATTTTTCATGTTTATTAAATTCTGAATCTAAAATACAAAGTTCGGAAATAGTCTTCTGCTGGAAGTTTCACAAGACAACAGCAATAAATCAAAATTTGGCGCTTCAAACTTTATTTTTTTATCTTCCAAGTCATTCCCATAAGAAATTTTTGATTTTTACACTTTTCAGTGCCACATCAAAATCACTTTGAGCTAAATTATAATCATTTTCAGTGTAATTAAGTCCTTCCTTCACTTTAAAAATCTGTATTGGGAAAAATTGGAGTTTCATTTTTTCCAAGCCACTAGATGTCGCCTTTAACAGTTCACGAATCACCATTCGCCCTTCTTCTGAAGTGTCTGTTCCATAATTTATAGAAGAAAAATACGACTTGATTCCCTCCACGTGAGTGCATTGTATTCAGATTGTGTAAAAATCCTTCCATTGCCTGATAAGTTTCATTTTTAGTATCTTCATAGGCTTCCACCAGTAATTTTGTCAAGTTATTTTTTTATTTATTTTAAAATATTCTTCAAGCAATTTTATCTCATTTTCATTGCATTTAATTGATGAAATATTTTTAGCAGAAATTCTTTTGCATTATTTTTCAAATTCTTTTGTAATTTCTACTCCATTTCTAATTTCAGCAAAACTCAAGATTCTTCTTTTTAAGTGTCGTCTAAATGATTTTAACACACCTTTTGCTATGTAAAAATCAAATGCGGGTATTGCCCTGTCCGCCATGTCTGCTCGTTCTGGTTTGTCTGAAAAATAATTGTAGCAAGAGTCGCATAAGTAGAAATGCTCTGTGCTCTGAATATATCCATGCTTAGTATAAAATCCCTTTTCAAACATATCTGCCAAGTCATACTGCAAACAAGTCGTAGTCTTACTGGAATAAAAATCCAAATCGTGAATATGAATAAAGCCTTTTTCATGAGCTTCCTTGAATTTTGGAGATACCAAATTTTCCAAAGCATAAATCTTTGACACTTCACTTGCAAACTTCATCATTTGTCCAGCTGGAGTCATTGAAGACATATTGGCATTCTCATTACATGTGTGCATTGCTCTCAACATTCACTATCCCTGCTATTATATTTTTCAAATTTTTCTGTCAATTGTGGTTGCATTTCTATTCCTCCCTCATTCTCTGTACCCAGTTTCCTATCTCTAAAAATTTACAAACCATCAATTCCCAGTCCCCTTCTCATTATCAATAATTCAAACGTATTTTTCAACAAAAAAACACATATATAGTTTCGATAACATAATGATAACACAATATTTTGTGTTTTCAAGTTTCATAAAAATATATATAATTCCATAATTAGCCATTTTTATAAATTATTTTTCGTTTTCCACCCCCTCGTTTTGGATATTTATTTATTTTTCCTTTAATCATATATTGCATAGATTATTTATTCCCTCTTCAATTTAAAAATTTATTTATTTCAAAAATAAAAAGCCTTCATTGACTTTTTATATTACAAGTGTTATAATATTATATATTAAATGAAAAATGGAGGTTTTACTTATGAAACAAAAATGCTTTGATTAACAATATCATTAAAATCGAAACAAAAGAAAAATTTTTAAAAATGTTCTTTTAGTATTAGGAGGAGTAGTATTTCTAAGTTTAATGGCTCAAAGTTATGATTCCATTGCCTTACACTCCTGTACCAATTACACTTGGAACATTTGGAGTTACGTTAATAGCGTTGCTGTACGGTGAAAAATTAGGAACTGCTACTATACTTTCCTATGTTGCTGCAGGTAGTTTAGGTGCCCCAGTTTTTGCTGGAGCTAAGGCAGGATCTTTATTTTTCGCCAACAGGAGGGTATATTTTAGGATATATTGTTTCACAATTCTTTTAGGATATTTAGCTGATAAAGGAATTACAAAATCTTATGTAAAAACAATTCTTTTCATTAATGCTTTTCCAGTGCGATTATTTTTGACATTAGGTGCATTAGTGCTATCATTATTTGTAACTAATAAAAATGTATTCATGATTGGTGTCTGCCTTTCCTTCCAGGAGATGCGTTAAAATCAACTGCTGTAACATTGCTTGTTCCCTACATTATGGAAATTTGTTCCTAAAAATGATAAATAATAAAATTTTAAATACTATAAATTCCCATTTTATAAAAATTTAGATGAATTTTTTTATGTAACTAAGGTTACGCTGTAATTCTAAAAATATATATACAATATGAGTGAGAAAAATTAATTTGAATTGATTTAGAAGAGTTGTATATAAAACAGATTTATTATAACGCTTCTATCAAACCTTTCAAACAAAGTGCATTTTTAATATTCAGATAAAAATTCTAATATTATTAAATGTACTTTTTATTTTTATGTTCAAATTAATTTTAATTAGCATGATATTAAAAAGCTAGGGTGCATTGTCTAAAAATTATTAAAGAAGTCTTGACAATCAAGGTGTTTGTGGTAACATTATAATGTTATTAGGTTAGCCTAATTTATACAATTAGGTCCAAGCTAAAAAGGAAGGAGTTGGGATGAGCAGAAGTATAGAAGATTATTTAAAAAGGAATATACACTTTGAAAAAGAAGAATATTCTAATAAAAAAACTTGCAGAATATTAGAATATATCTCCAGCTTCAGTCAGCGAAATGATAAAAAGCTGGTAAATGACGATTATTTAACTATTGACAAAAAACAGTAAAACTTACTGAAAAAGGGAATAAATTTGCACTTGATATTATACGTAAACATAGGGTTTGGGAAGTTTTGTTTGAAAGGCTAGGATATGATAAAGAGGAAGTACATAAGGAAGCAGAAATTTTGGAGCATGTAACAAGCAATAAGTTACTTCAAAAACTCGAAAAATTCTTATTTTACCCTAAAGAATGTCCACATGGCAGTCCAATTTTTCTATGATGTAAAAACTTCAATGAGGAAAATATTATAAAAATTGTCTGAAGCTGAGGAAGATGACGAGTTGTTATATTAAGTGTCGAAGATAATATCGAATTATATGATTATCTACGAGATTTGAATATAAATTTAAAGGAAAAAAATATTGTCGACAAAAAGGATCCATTTGATAGGTAATATATTTAAAAAGTAAAGCAGATCATGAAAAAGCAGTAGCTTTTAATCGGCAAACTATGATTAAAGTTTACAAGAAAAATGAAAGACACGGAGGAGATAGATTATGAGTAAAAATAATATACTTAGAAAATTAAATTTAGTAATTGCAGTATGTGTAGCAATGATCTTTGCTAATATCTTCGAGGAAAAAGTGGAGCTTCGTCAGGTAAAATAAAAGTTACTACAACAACGACAATGCTTACTGATCTTGTAAAAACAATTGGTGGAGATAAAGTCGAAGTTACAGGACTTATGGGAGAAGAGTAGACGCATTTGTACAGTGCCAGTGCAGGAGATATTGAAAAACTTGGAAATGCAGATATTATAGTGTATGGTGGATTACATCGGAAGGTAAAATGACAGAAATTTTTGAAAAATTAACTTCTCAAAACAAAAATATACTAAATGTTGAGGATAAACTGGATAAAAGTAAAATTCATCTAGTTGACCAAAAATACTCCTGACCCACATGTATGGTTCAATACAGAATTATGGGAAAAGGAAGCTGAAGCTGTAGAAGCTGAATTAAGTAAATTTGACCCTAAAAATAGCGACTACTACAAAGAAAACCTAAAAAATATAAAGCTGAACTAAATGAACTACAACTTATGTAAAAACAGAATCAATGAAATTCCTGAAAAAAAGCAGAGTTCTTGTAACAGCTCACGATGCATTTAACTACTTCGGAGAACAATTTGGACTAAGTAAAAAGCAATACAAGGGGTTTCTACAGATTCTGAAACTGGTACAAAAAAACATAAGCGACTTAGCTAATTTCATTGTTCAAAGAAATATAAAAAGCAATATTTGTAGAATCTTCTGTTCCGAAAAAGTATAGAAAGCATTGCAGGAAGCTGTAAAAAGCTAGAGGAAAAGAAGTTAAAATAGGAGGAGAATTGTATTCAGACTCATTAGGAGATGAAGCACACAACTCTGAAACTTATATTAAAACAGTTAAAGCAAACGTCGACACAATTGTAAATGCTTTAAAATAAAGACAGTAATTATTTTTACTAACAAGGTTGTAAAGAATCAATTTTATTTTCTAAGGGTTCAAATTAAATTTATTTTTGAGTTTTATAAAAATTTTTGTTAATAGACTGTTCGATAACTTAAGTTTTTATTTCCACAAGAGGTCAAGACCCTTGCTTCAGAATATTTGTTTTATTAAATTATAAGTACATATAGTTAGTTGTCGAACAGGTCTAATAAAGATTTTTCTATATTTTTCATGTTTTTCTTTTTAAACGTAAAGGGGATCAGTTGCCATCCCCTTTACAATCCTAGCTCGTCTAAGTATTTTTTGAAATAAAAATTAAACTCGCTTTGCTCAGACAGAAATTTTTATTTCAAAAATCACGACATTTTAGTTTAATTACAAAAATTAATTTAATTAAAAAAGCTAAAAATATAAAAGAAAAATAGTTACTAAATAGATATAACAGAATAATTTTTACAATTTAGAAGAAGGAGAAAGATGGATCAAAAATGTTTCTGATGATATTATTATAAAAGTTGAAGATTTAACAATAGCATATGAAGATAAACCTGTTTTATGGGATGTTGAGCTGGGTATCAAAAAGGTATTCTTATGGCGATAGTGGGTAGAATGGAGCTGGAAATCTCACTTTGATTAAGGCGATGCTTGATTTGATAAATCCTGTCACTGGCGAGTAAAATTTTATAATGAAAAATACGGTAAAAGTAAGGGATAAGATTGCTTATGTACCTCAGAGGAAGTGTTGACTGGGATTTTTCCGAGCTACTGTGTTTGATGTTGTGGAAATGGGACGTTATGGAAAAGTTGGATGGTTAAAGAAAGTTAGAAAAATTGATAAGGAAAAGACGAAGGAAGCTATTCATAAAGTCGAAATGGATGAAGTTTTCAGACAGGCAGATAAGCCAGTTGTCTCGTGGCCAGCAACAAAAGGGTATTTTTGGCAAGAGCCTTGGTGCAGGATGCAGAAAATATACTTTTATGGATGAACCATTTCAAGGAGTTGATAGCAAAACTGAAAAATCTATTGTAAATATTCTAAAAATTACGAGATGAGAAAAAAGACTGTAATCGTTGTTCATCATGATTTACAAACAGTAAAGGATTATTTTGACTATGTGACGTTTATAAATGTTTCTGTTATAGCTTCCGGTCCATGTAGGAAATTTTACTCCTGAAAATATTGAAAAACATATAAAAGTAAAAATTAACTCAAGATAATAAAAATTATCTTGAAAATCGAAAAAGGAGGATTAAAAATGAATATATTAAATCTTCTTATTTCTGATCATACTTTTAGGACAGTTGCACTTGGCTGTTCATTACTTGGAATGGTTTTACGGAATACTTGGATGTTTTGCCGTTTTACGAAAAACAAAAGTTTATTGGGAGATGCAGTTTCTCATGCTTCACTTCCTGGAGTTTGTTTGGCCTTTTTTTATTTACAAATGTGAAAAATACAGAAGTTTTTACTGCTAGGTGCGTTAATAACAGGAATTGTATGTATTGGTTTGATTCAATTAATTCAAAATTATACAAAAATAAAATTTGATGAGTGCTTTGGCATTGATTTTATCGGTATTTTTGGGTTAGGGCTAGTTTACTTTCTTATTTGAATAAATTGCCGGGTGCAAATAAATCAGGGATTAAATAAATTTATTTTTTGGGCAAGCGTCAACATTTATTAAAAGAGATGTAAATATTATTCTGATTACAGGGATTGTTCTTCTAATTATAATTATTCTTTTTCGGAAGGAATTTAAAATTGTTTCATTTGACTCTGATTTTTGCCAAAAACATTGGGATTTCCAAGTAAAAAGTTGAGATACTAATTTCCATATTGATTGCAAACTACTGTAATAATCGGTATTCAAGCGAGGAGTAATTTTAATAAGTGCAATGCTTATTTCTCCAGCAGTTACTTGCACGGCAATGGACAGACAAACTTTCAATTATGGTAATTTTGGCGACTTTTTGGTGGAATATCAGGTTTGCTTGGAACTTTGATAAGTATAAGTGAAAGCAGTTGCCAACTGGATATGTTATCGTTATAATTATAAAGTATAATCGTAGTTATCAGTATTCTTTTCTCAAATAAAAGAGGTATTGTATTTAAAAATTATAGAAATCAGAAAAAGAAAAAAGAATTTAAAGAAAAAAACTTGAAAAGACTGAATTAAGTAGTTTAAAAATAAATAATTTGGAAAAGGGGAAATAAATTATGGATTTTTCATTTGAAATACAGTTAATTGCAATAATGGTTGTAAGTGCCTGCTCTATTTTAGGGAACATTTCTAGTTTTTAAAAAGTATGGCGATGGTTTCAGATGCGATAATACACACTATCTTACTTGGAATTGTAGTTGCATTTTTGCAGTTCATGATTTGAACTCCCCGTTATTAATAGTAGGTGCAGGAATAGTTGGGGTTTTAACTGTTTACCTTGTGGAACTTCTTAATTCAACAAAACTTGTCAAGGAAGATTCTGCAATTGGGTGGTTTTTCCATTGTTATTCAGTATAGCTGTAATTTTAATCTCAGGTATGCTGGAAATGTACATTGGATGTTGATTCAGTATTATTGGAGAACTGGCATTTGCTCCATTTAATAGGGTAGAAATATTTGGTTTTAGTGTTGCTAAAGGGCTCATTACGACTTTTGTAATATTTTTAATAAACTTATCTTTTGTCGTTATCAAAGAATTGAAAAATATCGGTATTTGATAAAGCTCTTGCAATAACTCTTGGAATGAAGCCAATATTAATTCATTACATTCTAATGTCACTTATGTCAATGACAGCAGTATCCTCGTTTGAGGCAGTAGGTTCAATACTAGTAGTTGCATTTATGATAGGACCTCCAATTACAGCATATCTATTGACTGACAAGCTAAAGGTAATGATTGGGTTAAGTATTCTTCTAGGAGCAGTTGCAAGTATTATAGGATTCCATTTTGCACGATTATTTGATATTTCAATCGCTGGAAGCTTGTGCAGTAATGATAGGTGTAATTTTTCTAATGACCTTGATTTTTCTCACCTAAAAAGGACTAATTTTCATAATAAGACGTAAAAAAAGCCAAAAAATGACTTTTTCTGTAAGAATACTTCTAATTCATCTATCCAACCATACTAACACAAAGCAGGAAAAAGATGAATGTGGAATTGATACTATTGATAATCACTTACGTTGGAATAAAGTCTTCTTGAATAAAGTTATTGGAAAAGCTAAAAAGGAAAAGTACATTTATGTTGATGGCACAGTTTATAAACTTTCTGAAAAAGGAGAAAAAAATATTTACAGTTAAATAATAAATAATAATTAATTGTCAGTCTTTATATTAAGGCTGATTTTTATTTAGAAACATACAAAGGATTGGCTTTCCTGACTTTTATCGCCATAAATTTGCTTTAATGTAAAAAGCATTTTTAACATCTTTACGGAATATTAATATAGCTATATAGCCAGTTCCTTTAGGCTACTATCCATTTTCATCATCTGTAAAGCCTCACTAATTTCACCCATTAACAAAGTTATGTATCTATCAATGTCCCACATTCCAAATATATCATTTTCAAAAGCATAATTTTTCATAGCATTTGCCAAAATAGAACCACCAAAAAGTACCATGATATCGCTTTTTAACCTCATATTTTTATCAGTTCAAAAAGCTGTTAATTCATCAATATCTCTCTTTCACAAAAATTTCCTAACACATTGATACAATTTGCAATTTCATATTTACTAATTTTCTTATCCATTACAATTTTACCCTGCCTTTTTCATCAGTTTGTTTCTATCAAATTTTTAACTTTTCTTTTTGTTTCTTCTACAATGTATAACTTATTCCCGTTTTCAATAACTTCTTCGTATAATTTTCTTTGCTTCTTCTATCTCTCCTGCTTTTGACTTATAGTTTGCCAATAATGTTAATTACCAAAACCTGACGTTTAACACTTAGCTTTTTAATGTTTCTGATAAAATTTCTATCATTTTGTGGTATCATTTTCATAAAATAAAATTCCATTTAAAATTCAATCATAGCATTTGTTTCATCAAGTCCTTTTTAGTTTTAAATTTCTCCATCATTTTAAAAACTTTTTCTTTGTAAATCACTATTGCCTCTTCTTTTCTTTCAAGTCCATGCAATAATAGCGCTTCATTATAATAATACAGGATTTTATCTTGTTCCCTGAATAATGATTTTTTAGATAATCTATATCCTTTAAATTTTTGATAGGCTTCTTCCACTTTTTCCTAGTGAAAGAATATCCAGCACAAAGATTCAGTTTCATATAATTTCTATATCGCTATTTTTATTTCTGTCGTATTCATTTTGCGTAATTTCTATAAATTTTTCAGGATCAAGTTCTTCATTTAATATATTCATATATTTTTGATAAAAAGTACATATACATTCTTTTATCTATTTTTCAAAATTCAAATACCAAGATTAACGAAATAATCAATATATAATTAAAAATTGAGTGTTGCATTCGTAACCACAAAACAGAATATAATTAATAATACAAATATCGTAACAGAAAAATTTATTAATATATTTTTTCTCATTGTCATTTTTTCCTTTCACAAAAATCGAAATCAAACTCATAGCTTTTTAAAATCAACTCTGTCTTTTATTTTTAAGAAAGATTCAGATTTTTATTTTTCATTCTTTAGTAATTATTTTTCTCAGAAAACATGAAATCAAATTCATAATTCATATCCGATCATTTTTCCCATCCTTTATTTCTTCATAAATACTTTGTAATGAAATTTTTGTAATTTACATTTCCTGCTGTTCCAATGTATTCAAAAGTCTTTTGAGAACTTTGTATTCTTCATCTTGACTTCCTAGATTTTCGAATTTCAAAGTTTTTAATTTTACTGAGACTTGCTTTATTATGTCTTCATAATTAAATTTCGCAAGTTCTGTACCATTTTTAGCTACTTATTGTTATCATTTTATTTAGAATGACAACTTTGTATTTATCAGATTCATTGGTCTGAGTAGATGCTTCTCCCCAGTCTTTTCGGTAATGAATGACATTATCATAGCCATTTGTTTCCCAAAATAGCCGAAGTATTTTTCATTTGTCTTTAAGTTATATGTAATTACTTTTCTTTCATCATAACTTTCTCTGTCATCATCTTCAATACCATAGAATAATACTCTCTCCAAGAATCTTTAATTCCCAAATCCTTTTTCCAAATCATGAGAAGTTTGATAGATTTTTCCAGCAGATTTTTTAATCCAAGATTTTTAACCGATGAGCCTTGTCTAGCAGATATATAGTCAATCGCTGTATAAAGTTCATTTCCTTGCTTATTAGTTAAATTTTGTGTAATTTTGAAACTTTTCCATCTTTTAAAGCTCCATATTTTACAAGCATTCTCTTCAATCTTTGACTTTGACTGTAAACACTTACTTTTTTTCTGCGCTAAATGGAGTATAAACAGCATTATTAAACAAATAATCAAACTTATAAAAACTCCTGTCACTTTTGATTTTATTATGTATAAAATCATGCAGAAAAACATGATGAATATAAAAAGAAGCATAATATCGGTTTTCTGTAATTCCATACTGGTAAATTCTTTGAAAAAAATTGCAAACAGTGAAGCAAAAATTAAAAGGTATAGAAAAATATGGAAAATATTTTTAAAATTACCTAAAAATTTGTCATTTTTAGCAAGCGGAGTTATCAAAATGATAATAATAAGGCTAAAACGCTGTGTACCAAAGGACAAGATGAGAAATTAGACCCTTTGGTAATTTTCATAGATATAACTACAGTTGCAAGATAAAACATATAAAATCCCTGTATAAATAATAATTAATGGAGTAATTACAAATTTTATCAAAGCATTTTTAAAATATACGGAAAATCATAACTTTCCAAATTATCACTAGGCTTTTTCAGCAATGACAAGAAAAGCGATACTCCCGAACATCAAATACAAATACCCAGGAATACATATAAAATCTTAAAAACAAATCCATAAAACATCTCAAACCCAAATAATGCAGTAATTGTCGCTAAAATTAATGAAATTCCGATATAAAAGCACAGTTGCAAAAATTAATGATACAACAAAATTTACAAACACAGACTGCAAATATTTTTCCTTATTTTCATTTTTAAAATAGGCACTAAAAGAAAAATTAATATTGAAATAGGCAATAACATCCAAAAATCCGATTTCAAAATTATAAACAATAAAACAGAGAACATAAGCTCCAAATCCAATAATAACAGTTAAAACTGTATAAATAGTTCTAATTATCCATTTTTCTTTCTTCAAAATATTGTTCCCTAATAACTTCAAACATCGCAGTTAAAAATACTAAGCACAAAGCATTTATTTATCTCTATCAAGCTTGGAAGAAACAACAGAAAGCTTTTTCATAACTAAGATTCTCAAGTTCTGTAGTCAAAACAACTAATCCAAAAACCATTAACGTAAAGACAACCGTCACTCTAAACCTGTCAACCCTCCCTTAAAATATCCAAATAATTCTTTAATTTTTCTGTAATTTTTTTCCCATTAATAAACACCTCTTATCATAATTTTTGATTTTACTATTTATTTTTATATTATAATATCACATTCTTAGTTAAAAAATAGAAAATTATTTTATTTTCTTTTTTCTCCCTCAATAAAGTTATTTTTCTAAATTTTTTTATATTATTTCTTTTTTTATTTTCGCAGGATTGCTCATTGCTGCAAAATCCTGCACCTATAGCTAGACTACGACTTTTTATTTGCTCAACTCCGAAACTCCTTCTTCCAGTCGTCAAACAATCGGAGTTGAGCAAATAAAAAGCTCCATCGGTTTATTAGAACTAAAAATTATATTTTGATTATTTAAGAATACTAGGTTTTTATTCATCATTAGAAAAATTTATAGTAAATCCGTTATTTAAATAGAGTTTAATATAACTAATACTTGGAATTTATTTTTAGTATAATTACAAAAAGATAATCTTATTAAAATAAATTTCAAGCAAAATTTCGTTAGAAAGAAAAAAATAGCTGTTTGAGCTTTTGGAACAAATTTTTAAATTAGATAAGATTGTTTGAATTAAAATTATTTATATTCAAAAGCGAGTTCTATTTTTCTTATATAGAAAGTTTTTGCGTCAAAGTGAGGGTTGTAAAGGGCATGGCGTCTGATGCCCTTACGTCAAAAAGATTTAGAATTATAAATAGAAAATAATAATTAATTAAAATACTCTAAAAATAAGTGATTAAGAAAAATAACTTAATTAAATAGATAAAAATTTTGTTTAATGGTTACAGAATGATAAAATTCAAATTTTAATTTTTTTATCTATTAAATAACAAGTCAATGTGATATAATTTGTCATAAAATATAAGTTATTTTTATTTAAGTGGCAGATTTGGGGAAATTTCAATTATAATATAATCAAAAGGGGGATTATTATGAAAATAAAATATGTCATTATTTTTATAATGCTGTTAATTGCGGGAAATTTTTAAGACTTTTTAATCGAGGAGAAAAATATTCCTGAAATTGAAATTAGTAAGGAAAAATTATAAAAAGAAAAAGGCTAAAAAAAGATACCGATTTAACAAAAAGTAATGTAAATTTGACATTAATAATATTGAATACAAAGATTTTGCTAAAATTGGGAATTAATAAAAATAAGGCTGAAAAATTTGTAAAATATAGAGATGAAGTTGGTATTATCAAAGATATTAATGAAGTAAAAAAATATTTCAGGATTTGGAAAGTCTCGATTGAAATTGCACAAAATTTTTGTTTGTGGATAATGAAAAAAATTCAAGATTCAACCAAAAATTATGGACGTGAAATTACGAAATACAACATTAACAAGTTAAATGAAAAAGAATTAAAAATAGGATTTACAAATAAGGAAATAAAAATTACTTCCTGAAATTGAAAAAGTAACATAAAATCAAATATCGATTTAGAAAGATTATTGGAAAAGAGCGTTATGCAGAAATTGAAGACAAAATAAAATTTATGGAATAAAAATAAAGTTACTGAATTTGAAAATAAACAATCTGCCACTTATTAAATAATCTAATTTATATTAATTTTATTTGAACAACTCTCAAAATAACAGCTTTTTCATTTAATTGCTTAGATTAATTTTTCAGCTTTAAAACAGGCTCTGACAGCATAAATTTAAAAATAAGAAAAGGAGTTTGATTATTTTTCTTAAAAAAATAAAAATGAAAAATGAGTTTATTATCAGATATTGCAGTGCCAATCGCAAAATTGGTGAATATGAAAAATATAAGGAAAAAGATTTTTAAATCCAAGAAGGATATAGATTTTTGAATAAAAATTTTGACAAAACGCTTATTCTTGAGGAACAGTTTATTGATGAATACCAAGTTTTGACAGTTTTTCAGAAGAAAGTTATAACAAGCATGTTGTTTTACATGGTGGGGCTTACGTAATGCGTGCAGTCAGGGCTCACAAAAATATTATTGAAAAGCTGGTTAAGAAATTCCATTTAAAAGTTACATTCATTGACTATCCACTTGCTCCTGAGAACACTGTTGACAAAGCACATAAAGTAGTAATGGATGCTTATAGGCAAATAACCAGCAAATACAAAAATGATGAATTTTATCTGTTTGGCGATTCTTCGCGGTGGCTTAGCACTTGCATTTTTACAGATATTAAAAATAAGAAAAGATTTGCCATTTCAAAAGAAAACTGCATTAATGTCACCTTGGGTTGATGTTTCAATGACAAATGAGGAAATAGAGAATTTGCAGAAAAAGATCCTCTTGCCACTAAATGGACTGATTATAACAGGAAAGCAGTTCAGCGGGAGAACTGGATGTGAAAAATCCTATGAGTTTTCGCCAATTTATGGAAATATGGACAATCTTGGAGAAATTTTTCTAATTTTTGGGACAAATGAAATTTTGTATCCTGATTGCTTAAAATTAAGCGATATGCTTGAAGTTGCGATTGGAACAAGTGTGGAAATAAAAATTAGGGGAAAATTTGTGCCACGACTGGATTTTGGCACCTCTCAAGGAATCAGAAGAAAACTATTGATAAAATCGGAAAAATTTTTCTAAAATAAATAAAATAAAAATAATAAAACGAGGAATTTTAATTATGCCTGAAAAACAAAAAGAATATAGAAAACAATGAAATTAGTAAAAAATTGATAAGGAAAAGCACGAAGAAATTCTTAAAATTTATAAAGAAATAAAAGAAGGTATTGAAAAAGCTATAAAAGGATATAAAAAGGCTTGGAAAGGTACAGAAAAAGAAGTGTTTTGCAGAAATGGCATTTTGTATTCTGACACCTCAGTCAAAAAGCAAAAAGGCATGGCCATTCACAACTTTAGTAGAAAATGGACTGCTTTACGACAGGAAGCCTGAAGAATAGTAGAATTTCTAAATATTGTCAGATTTAAGAATAATAAATCACGTTATTTAGTAGAATTGCGAGAACTGATGACAAAAGATGGAAAATTACAGCCAAAAATATTATCAGAAATTGGTGATACTTTTGAAAAAGAAAAATGGATTTTTGAAAAATATTAAAAGGAATGGGATTAAAAGAGGCGAATCACGTGTTGCGAAATCTAGGATTTGGAGAAAATATTGCAATTTTGGATGAGACACATTCTAAGAAATCTCAAAGCACTTAATGTAATTAACGAAATTCCTAAAACAATAACAGATACTATGAAATTGAGGAAAAAATGGAGAATATTCTAATTTTTCAAAAATAAAAATGGACGAGCTGGACTTAGTTTTTATAGTACAAGGAAGCTGGAGAAATTTTTAAATAAAATTTTTAATTCATAGTGAAAATTTCTAAAAATATGATAGAATACTTTTTGAAAAATCTATTATAATTACAAAATTAAAATAATTTAAAATCTAACTGGCAATATTTCTATTGCTGGTTTACACTTTTAAATTTGAATTTTAAAGTTATAATAATTTTAGTAATTTTCAACTTTTTTTATATTATTTCAATAATAAAGGAAGTTAAATAACTTTTTGATAACAGCGAACCTGAATAACATATAAAAATTTAAAAATCTAAAAAATTATTGAAAAGGAGAAATTATCATGTCCAAGAATCTTAATCAGATTAATAATGGAATAAAGGAAGTCTTAAAAATACAATTTTAAAAAAAGCTCAATCCTTGTAGGAATGGCGACCTTTGTTATAAGCTGTGGAGGCGGAGGGGCGGAGGTGTTGGAACTACAACGACTAATCCTACACCAACGAATCCATCAACTCCCTGCCGCAACCCCCTACTGCACCGTCAAATCCTGCACCCGTAACAAACAGACCTACTGTAACTGCACCAACGGTATCAGCGATAAGATGGAATGATACGGGACTTAGCTATGACCGCAGTAATCCACATAACGACTCAAATACGACAGTTACAGGAACAGGAGTAAAAATAGGAATTATTGATGCGGGATTTGAAAATTCAGAATTTGCATCAGATCTTACTGAAAAATTTGGAACTAGAATGACAAAACTTACAGTTCCAGATTTTACTGCCACGTCTACAGAAAAGCGATGATCATGGAATAATTAGAAGTGCATTGGCGGCAGGAGGAACTGAAGGGATTGCAAAGAGAGCTTCTGTTTATGCGATTGATGCTGGAAATCACACTTCAGACGGAACACATCCTGAACCGTCGCTGGAAATGTATCAGGCACTAAAAAATAAGGGCGTTACCATTTATAACCAGTCATTCGGAATTGACTCAGTAGTAACAGATTTTAATACATCAAGAACTTCAACTCATTATTATGGGCATCAGATAGGGAGCGATATGCTTGAATTCTATAAAGATGAAGTTAATAACGGCTCGCTGTTTGTCTGGGCCGCAGGAAATGATTCATCAGATACCCAGCCTACTCTTGAAGGCGGACTCCCATTCTTTGAAACAAGTTTAAAAAGGATGGTTAAATGTAGTAGCGCTGACTTCAAGGGAAGAATCAAGATTAGGGGATACTGACTGGAGCAATCTTACACCGCTATCTCCTGCAGGAGTCGCAAGAATGTGGACTGTAACAGCAGTAGGAGATCAGACTTTCACGATAAGGGGAAGAAACTTTGTAGGTGGAGGTTCTTCATTTGCAGCGCCACTTGTAACAGGAACTGCCGCTCTAATCAAGGAAAAATACCCATGGATGGACGCAAGCCTTATAAGACAGACTATACTGTCAACAGCTACAGACATTGGAGAACGAGGAGTTGATTCTGTTTATGGATGGGGACTCTTAAATATTGACAAGGCATTAAAAGGTCCTTCTCTGTTTGACAGCCATCTTGCGCTTGGTCCAAGCGTAGTTGTAAATATTCCAAGCTGAGTATACACTTTCTCAAATGATATTTCTGGAAATGCCGGACTGGAAAAAAATGGAGCTGGAGAACTTATACTGTCAGGAAACTCAACTTTCCTTGGGGATACAAATGTAAATGCAGGAAGATTAAGAGTGAACGGTACTTATGTATCATCACTGAATGTACGGAAACAGGCAACGCTTTCAACAAATAATGCCAAAATACATAACAATATAACAAATGACGGAACTCTTGAAAACAGCGGATCGACACAAATTGACGGAAACTATGAATCACTTGAAAATTCAAGAGTTGTAGCTGATTTGAACTCAAACCTTCATGTAACAGGAAAAGTCAGCCTAAATAATTCAAAACTCGAAGTAAAGCCTGAAGAAAATGGCGAAAGAAAAATATATCACCGCCAACAGGGACAAATCAGGATGTAATCACATCGGACAACAAAATTGAAGGTGGCTTTGAAACTGTTGACACTGATGAAATGTTAAATGCCGAAATCAACCAGAATGAAAATTCTGTATCTACAAAGATAAGCAGAAAAAATGTTCTTGAGTATGCAGAAAAAACTGCAGAATCTGATGAAATGCAGAAAAAATACTGCTCAAAACTTGGAGACTGCCTTCCAGAACCTGGACGAGAACATTGAAAACGGCACTGCCGGAAATGTTGCACAGTTTGAAAGAAAGGCCGCCAAGCTCCAGTCTCTGAACCATTCAAACAGAGCCGCAGTCCCAGACAGCCTATCCGGGCAAATCTATGCTTCTGCACAGGCTCTTACTTTCCAGCATTCACAAACTGTAAACAAGGACTTGTCAAACAGACTAGTTATGCTTGGAACTCTTGACAATCCTGGAGATAATTTTGGACTGTGGATTTCGGGCTGGGGGCTAACGGTACGCTGAAGCAGGACGGATACGGAAAGGGGGACACTAAAGTATCTGGAGGGCAGGCTGGAGTTGACAGGCAATTTGGCGAAAACCTGATTCTAGGTACTGCATTGTCCTACTCAAAGGCTAACGTTAAGTTTAACAGATATGGCGGTAAATCTGATGCCAGTAACTTCGGAGTTTCATTGTATGGAAGATTAGGAAACAAAAATGTCCCATTCTACTTGCAAAGGACGTCTTGGAATTGGATTTGTTGACAGTGATGTTGAAAGGGACATTATTTTAAGCTCTAATGACTATACAAGGGCTAAAATTAACCATAACGATAAAGTTTACTCCGGATACTTAGAAACAGGATACGACATTAAAAATGGTAATGGCGACTTCGTTGTAACACCATTTGCGGGACTGACGCATGATACAGTCGTAAGAGGGTCGTTCTCGGAAGAAAAGAGCCAGTTTGGACTGACTGCTGACAAGAAGAACTATAACCAGACATCCGCACTGCTTGGAGTTAGGGTCGGAAAGGCTGTAAACTGGAACGGCGGAAGCAAGACTACATTCCAGGGCTATGTTACACATCAGAGAGCTTTCAATGATCAGGATTTAAGTTTTGATGCAAGATATACAGGACTGCCAGGGGCAACGTTCAAGGTAAAAGGAATAGGGCTTGCTAAAAATAAAACTTGGGCAGGAGTTGGAGCATTGACTGAAGTGAATTCCAAATTCGGATGGTATGTAAACTATGACGGCTCTGTTGACAGCGGAAAGGGCAAAGGGAACAGCAATGTGTTTACTACAGGGCTTAGATTTAACTTCAGCGTAATTTTTACCAGGATAGTCATTTTAAATAAAATACAGAAGAAGTTGTAGCATTCAGACTTTGTTACAACTTTTTTTATTTTTCTTCCAATATTTTTTAGTAAAAATTTATTTTCCCCTAATCATATATTCTGTAAATTTCAACCCAGCCTTTCCACATTTCCAATCGCATTTAATTACCCAGCCTAAAAATTTTTCAGAAATATAAGTATTTTCTTTTTATTTATGTCGTTTAATTTTTTTCTTTTTCATAATCTCATTTTGATAAAGTTTTTTCAGATAAAAATTGTCAAAATTCCAGCTACAATTTCTGCCATTGGAAAAGCAATCCAAACTCCGTTAATTCCCATTATTCCAGCAAGTAAATATGAAAGCGGAAGAATAACAATTAATTGACGAATTAATGAAACAATAAGGCTAAAATATACCTTTTACCCAAAGCTTGAAATGTCCCACTTGAAACAATCGAAAATGGTGCTATCAAAAACGCAAAACTAATTATTCTAAGTGCAGGAATCCCAATCGAAAGCATGTTATCTGAAGCATCAAACAATTTAAGAATTGGAACAGGCAAAGTTTGACAAAGAACAAATCCAGCAAACATAATACCAAATGCATAAATATTTGCCAATTTTACAGCTTTCAAAAGCCTTTTTATTTTCCCCAGCACCATAATTGTACGAAACAATTGAAATAACCGAATTGTTTTAGCCCAAAAACTGGTAAAACAACAAAACTTTGCAACTTAAAAATAAACTCCAAGTATAGCCGTCGCTGTCGTTGAAAAATGAAGCCGAAGATTATTTAACTGAAATATCATAAATGACAGCCGCAGACTGCATAACTATTGACGGAAAACCAATTTCATAAATATTCGCAATCGTCTTAAAATGCACCGCAAACTTTTTGATAGCAAAACGAACTTCGTGATTTTTCTTAATATTAAAATACAAAGCCATTAGCATTGCAACAGTCTGTCCAAAAATCGTAGCCACAGTCAGCACTAATAATTCCCATTTTTGGAAATCCTAAAAGTCCAAAAAAATAAAAATCGGATCAAATATAATATTTATAATCGCCCCTGTACTTTGGGTAATCATCGTATAAACCGTTTTCCCCGACGCAATTAGCATTCTCTCAAAAGTAATTTCCAAAATAATCGAAAAGGCAAAAATCGAACAAATGCTCAAATACTGAATGCCATAAGTCTCAATAAGTCCTGAAGCCTTTTGAAACTCAAAATAAAAATTTCGCAAAAATAGCCCAAAAATAGCAAACAAAATGGAATTCAAAATTCCTAAAAATATCCCATTATGCACAACCCGTGTTACACCTTTTTCATCTTTTTGCTCCCAAATATCTTGCAATCAAAGCCGTTATCCCTACACTAACTCCAGTCCCTGCCGAAATCATCAGATTCTGAGCAGGAAACGACATTGAAACTGCAGTAAGTGCCTCTTCATTAATTCTAGCCACAAAAAGACTGTCCACAATATTATAAAATGCCTGTACAAACATCGAAGTAATAAGTGGCAGCGACATATTAATTATAAGTTTATTAATTGGCATTGTCCCCATCTTATTCTCTAATTTCACTTTTTGCAATATCCATCAAAATGTTTCCTTTCTAAAATAAGTTTTCTCTTAATTATAAAAGTCTAATTTTTTTATTTCAAAAGTTTTTACATTTATTATATCTTATAAATTCACAAAATTCAATATTTTCATACGACTTATACTAAACCCTATTTAAATAACGAATTTATTATAAATTTCCCTAAAAAGGATGAAAATCTAATATTTCAAAATAATTAAAATATAATTTTTAATTTTTAGTAAACCGACGGAGCTTTTTATTTATTTTTGTTAAAAAATTATAAATTTCCAAAATTTTAATTTTTCAGTGAAAAACAACTTGTCTGAGTTTTTCTATTTTTAAATAAATTAAAAAGTAAAAATTTAGATATAATAGTTTTTATAATTTAACTATAAAATGTCGTGATTTTTTTGGAAACAAAAATTACTGTTTGAGCGTAGTTTTACGAAGCGAGTTTAATTTTTGTTTCGAAAAATGTTAGACGAGCCAGGGTTGCAAGGAAATGGCGATTGATTTCCCTTGCTTTATAAAAAGAAAAACATATAAATTTATAAAAATATCTTTTTAATAATATTCTTCTTTAAAAATTTAAATAAAAATATCAAACTAAATATCCGAATATTAAATTTTTATAAAAATATATAGAAAACTTAAAAATAATGCTAAAATATTTACATAAAATTATGTTTTTATAAAAGAAAATTTAATAGATAGAGGTGGAAAGTGAAAGAGAAAATTATTATTATCGATTTTTGGTTCACAGTATAGCCAATTAATTGCCCGAAGAATTAGGGAAATGGAAGTTTATTGCGAAATTGTACCTTTAATTGATGTTGAAAAAAATAAAAATGGAGAAGAAAAAGTAAAAGGAATTATTTTTCAGGAGATCCATAGCTTCAGTTTATGAAAAAGACGCTCAACTGTAAATCCTGAAGTATTTAACTTAAATCTCCCTATTTTGGGCATTTGCTGGAATGCAATTAATTACACACTTAAATGGCGGAAAAAGTTGAAAAAGCTGATTCAAGGGAGTTTGGAAAAGCTGTATTAGAAGTAGAAAATAACGATAATCCTTTGTTTACAGGAGTAAAAATCTTCTAACATCCGGATGAGCCACAACGACCACATCACAGAATTGCTAACAGGCTTTTGAAATTATTGCCAAAACTGATTCATCAATCATCGCAATTACAAACAACAATGGAATTTATGCACTTCAATTCCATCCGAAGTAGTCCATTCTGAATGTGGAACACAAATTTTGGAAAATTTTGTATTTAACATATGTAAATGCGAAAAACTGGAAAATTTCAAGTTTTATTACTGAAAAAAACAAAAATCCATCAAGGAAACTGTCGGAGATGAGACACGTACTGCTTGCCCTTTCCGGAGGAGTAGATTCATCAGTTGCCGCAGTTCTGATTAACAATGCAATCGGACACCAGCTTACTTGTATGTTCGTAGATACTGGTCTTCTAAGAAAAGATGAAGGAAAAAGTTTTTAGAATATTACAAGGAGCATTTTTGACTTAAAACATTGTTTTTGTTGATGCAAAAGACAGATTTTTAAACAAATTAAAAGGCGTAGATGAGCCTGAAGCCAAGAGAAAAATCATCGGAAATGAATTTATCGAAGTCTTTAACGAAGGAATTAGAAAACTTAAAGGACAGGAAGGTGCAAAATTCCTGGCACAAGGAACAATTTATCCTGATGTTATTGAATCACAGTCCATAAAAGGCCCTTCCCACACAATAAAATCTCACCATAACGTAGGAGGATTGCCAGAAGACTTACAATTTGAACTGTTAGAGCCTTTAAAAAGAATTATTTAAAGATGAAGTAAGAAAAGTAGGACACGAACTTGGACTTCCTGACACAATTATAAAAAGACACCCATTCCCGATGTGCAGGACTTGGAATCAGAGTTATTGGAGAAGTAACTCCTGACAAAGTAAAAATCCTTCAAGAAGCCGATGACATCTTCATCACAGAACTAATGGAAAAAGAACTTTACAACAAAGTAGATCAAGCATTCGTAACATTACTGCCTGTAAAAACTGTCGGAGTTATGGGCGATCAAAGAACTTATGAATACGTAGCGACTATTCGTTCAGTAAACACAATCGACTTCACGACAGCCACTTGGTCAAAATTGCCTTTACGAATTCCTTTGAGGAAGTGTCAAATAAGATTATAAACAAAGTAAACGGGATTAACAGAATTGTGTACGATATTTCTTCTAAGCCACCGGGGACGATTGAGTGGGAGTAGCAGTATTCAATTTATAAAAATAAGGAGTTGACTAAAAATGAAAAAGACCTATTGTTGCTTTTAATGTACGATTTTGATAAAACTTTATGCACTAAAGATATGCAGGAATACGGCTTTATTCCTGCTATGAATATGAATTCATCTGATTTTTGGCAAGAAGTTAGAAAATTAACAGATAAAGAAAATATGGATAATATTTTAGCATATATGTTTAAAATGGTTGAAAAAGCGAAAGAACAAAAAGTTTCAATTTACGTGATACTTTTAAAAATTAGGTAAAAATATTGAATATTTTGACGGAGTTATTACATGGTTTGACAGAATTAATACATATGGTGAAGAAATAGGCGTTCGTATAGAACATTATATAGTTTCTTCAGGAATTAAAGAAATCATTGAAGGTACAGAAATATCTAAATATTTTAAAAAATTTATGCCTGCGAATTTATGTATGATTATAACGGAGTATACAATGGCCTAAATTTGCAATAAATTATACAGCTAAAAACTCAATTTCTTTTCCGTATAAAACAAAGGTGTCTTTAACAATTGATACTGAAAGTGCAGATAAACTTAATAGATTTACTCCTGAAAAATGAACGTCGAATACCATTTCAAAATATGATATATATTGGTGACGGACTTACAGATGTTCCATGTATGAAATTAGTTAAATCTTATGAGTGGACAATCGATTGCCGTTTATGACCCGGAAAAAGGGAAGGAAGGAACAACAGAACTTTTAAAAGCAAATAGAGTTAATTTTTATAGTACCCGCTTGAGTTATGACATTAATAGTGAAATAGAAAACAATTGTAAAAAGCTATTTTTAAAAATTCAAGCTGTTTCAGAAATGCAATCTACAAATAATTTTTAAATTGAAAATTATAAGCATGACTATGAAAAATATCCCATAACTCAGCTAAAACAGTCAAAAATTATGCTAACTTAATTCTATAAGCAAAAATAATAATAAAATACAAAAGGAAACAAATTTTTTTGTGATATAAATAACTGATATATTAAAATAAAAAGGAGAATTAGAAATGAAAAATTTAAAAATTGTTATAGTTAAGCAATGGTTATGTTATCTGTTATTGGTATGGCAAGAACTGTGAGAAAGAATAGAAATCACAATAATAGCAATTCTGCATCGCCTGTGATGAGTTCACCAAACCCTGCTTCAGAATTCTGCCGAAAACAAGGAGGACAATCTATCAATGTTAAAGGCAAAAAGGTGAATACGGAGTCTGTAAGCTAAAAAGATGGAACAGCTGTCGAAGAATGGGAGTATTATAGACAAAATAACACTACTAGAGATTTTTGAAAAACAAGTTATTGGAACACCAAATCCTGCTGTAAAAATTCCTGTGTAGATAAAAGGTGGAAAATCTGTTACTGTTAAAGACAGCAATGGTAACGAAAAAGGTATATGCAAATTCAGAAATGGTACGCAAATTGATGAATGGGATTACTACAGACAAAATCATTAATAACCTTAAACTCTAGAATACTACTAAAAATGGCAAATTTTTGATTTGTCATTTTTATTGTCAATACTGTAGAAAAAAATATCAATATTTTTAAACAAATATGAAAAATTGATATAAAAAAATAATTATATTTAAAAGTTTTTTCCTAATTTTATATGCTATAATTATAACGAATAAAAATTAATTATAAACAAATAAGATACAAAAGGAGAAATAAATATGAAAAAGATTTTACTGTTAGCTAGTCTTATCACGGCTTTATCAAGCTGTGGAGGCAGTGGAGGTGGAGGTGGTTCTTCACAAACAGGTTCTGCCACTCCTGTTCCAACACCAAGCCAGCCTGGCAGTAATACTAATAATCAGGCACAAAATCCAAATTTACCAAATAATAATGGTCAAACACAAAATAACCCATCCAAATCAGGGATCTAATAACAATAACTCTTCTACAAGCCAAGTTCCTAAAAACACGGATTTTACTGGAAGAGGCGTTAGTATAGCAGTTTTAGATAGCGATTTTTCTATCATCTGATGTTCATACTAATCAATTATACAATAAGAGAAGTTATATTGACGAGAAATAATAGACAGGGAATTTAAAGATAGATTTATTAAAGAGCCGATAGTTACTAATGCGACTTATTTAAGTAAAAGCAATCATGGAATTCTTGTAGCTTCTATCTTAGGTGGGAATAGCGGTACTGGTGCAACTGGGGCAAAAATCCATGGCGTGAGTGTCAGTCACGGAAACGGTTTTTATTTAGACATAGATAAGTATCAGGATCTTCAAAATAAAGGTGTCAGAATATACAGCCATTCTTTTTGGAACACAGCAAACATTAGGAGAATTTTAATTTCAATAATTTTAGGGAACCATTTAGAATATATTTAAGAAAAGCTTTAGCGAAACAATTGCTCTATCAGAAAACGATAATAGAGTTAACAATTTAATAAATTTTTACAGAAATGCGGTAGACCAAGGTTCATTGTTTATTTGATGCAGGTAATAGACGTGCTGATGGAACAACTATGGATGAAACAAAGTATTCAAGCAGGGTTGCCTTTATTATGTATCTGGACTTTATAAGGGATGGATTGCTGTAATGGGAGTGCGTCCTGATGGAACTGAATATAATCCTCATTTAGCAAGAGCAGGAAGAGCAATGTGGTGGACTGTAGCTGCAAATGGAGAATGCGGATTGCCAGGATGTACAGAATACGGTTCATCTTTGCTACTCCAAAAGTATCAGCGCTGCCATGACTAAATTAAAGAGAAATTCCCTTGGATGACAGGGCATGAAATACAGCAGACAATATTAACAACTGCAACAGATTTAGGACAACCAGGAGTAGATGAAATATTTGGATGGGGTCTTTTAAACGAAGAAAAAGCATTAAAAGGACCTGCTAAATTCAGTAGAGAGCTACTTGTAGGAGAAAAAGCTGCAAATGCTGGATTGAGTGGACAATTTAATGCTAATGTTGAGATAATATAACTTCAAAATTTGAAAATAACATTACAGGTTTAGGAGGACTTAAAAATCTGGTAATGGTATATTATATTATCCCGGAAATAATGATTATCAAGGAGCTACTACTATAGAAGCGGAATTTTAGAAATACAAAAAGAAAATGGATCGCCAATAACTATAAAAATCAGGTGGAACTTTAGTAACTACCCTACAACTGTGATTGGATTGAGAAACTTACAGCGAAACCTGTCGCCAGTAAATGTTAAAAATGAAGTCGGAACTTTGGAAAATAGAGGCTCTGGAGCCGTTATAACAGGAGATTACACTGCAACTGCCGGTTCTGTAACAAAAAGCAGAAATAGGGACAAAAGCTTACAGTAAGAGGGCTGTAAACTTAAATGGAGGAAATACAACTTTACAAACATTAAGCAATGGAAAGTACATCACCGCAAAAACTATGTCTTCGGCTGTAATTGAAGCTGAAAAAGGGATTAATGGAAATTTTGACAGAGTGGAAACTCCTGAATTGATAAATGGGGCTGTGGAAACTTCAGATAATAAAAATAAATGTAAAATTAAGCAGAAAAATGTTCTTGAGTATGCAGAAAAAATCGCAGAATCTGATGAAATGCAGAAAAATACTGCTCAAAACTTGGAGACTGCCTTCCAGAACCTGGACGAGAACATTGAAAACGGCACTGCCGGAAATGTTGCACAGTTTGAAAGAAAGGCCGCCAAGCTCCAGTCTCTGAACCATTCAAACAGAGCCGCAGTCCTAGACAGCCTATCCGGGCAAATCTATGCTTCTGCACAGGCTCTTACTTTCCAGCATTCACAAACTGTGAACAAGGACTTGTCAAACAGACTGGTTATGCTTGGAACTCTTGACAATCCTGGAGATAATTTTTGGACTGTGGATTTTCGGGCTGGGGGCTAACGGTACGCTGAAAAGCAGGACGGATACGGAAAGGGGACACTCAAAAAGTATCTCGGAGGGCAGGCTGGAGTTGACAGGCAATTTGGCGAAAACCTGATTCTAGGTACTGCATTGTCCTACTCAAAAGGCTAACGTTAAGTTTAACAGATATGGCGGTAAATCTGATGCCAGCAACTTGAGTTTCATTGTATGGAAGATTAGAAACAAAAATGTCCCATTCTACTTGCAAGGACGTCTTGGAATTGGATTTGTTGACAGTGATGTTGAAAGGGACATTATTTTTAAGCTCTAATGACTATACAAGGGCTAAAATTAACCATAACGATAAAGTTTACTCCGGATACTTAGAAACAGGATACGACATTAAAAAAATGGTAATGGCGACTTCGTTGTAACACCATTTGCGGGACTGACTCATGATACAGTCGTAAGAGGGTCGTTCTCGGAAGAAAAGAGCCAGTTTGGACTGACTGCTGACAAGAAGAACTATAACCGGACATCCGCACTGCTTGGAGTTAGGGTCGGAAAGGCTGTAAACTGGAACGGAAGCAAGACTACATTCAGGGCTATGTTACACATCAGAGAGCTTTCAATGATCAGGATTTAAGTTTTTGATGCAAGATATACAGGACTGCCGGGGCAACGTTCAAGGTAAAAGAATAGGGGCTTGCTAAAAATAAAACTTGGGCAGGAGTTGGAGCATTGACTGAAGTGAATTTCCAAATTCGGATGGTATGTAAACTATGACGGCTCTGTTGACAGCGGAAAAGGGCAAAGGAACAACAATGTGTTTACTACAGGGCTTAGATTTAACTTCTAGCGTAATTTTTACCAGGATAGTCATTTTAAATAAAATACAGAAAGAAGTTGTAGCATTCAGACTTTGTTACAACTTTTTATTTTTCTTCCAATATTTTTTTAGTAAAAATTTATTTTCCCCTAATCATATATTCTGTAAATTTCAACCCAGCCTTTCCACATTTCCAGTCGCATTTAATTGCCCAGTCTAAAATTTTTCAGAAATATAAGCATTTTTAATTAAAGAAATTTAGTAAAATGTCATAATTAATATTGCGATTTTGAGAATAAAAATAAACTCACAAAAATATTTTTTCTGAAATAATATGACAAATATATATAGTATAATATAATAATGTAATAATTTTTAAATTTAAACTCCAAACTTTGAATAATATAACAATTCTAATTTAAAATAAAAGCAGAAGATTAAGCTGAATAGTCAATTCATTACTTTTAAATATTTTTTTATTTCTATTTTTTAGCATATTGACTATAAATTTGGAGACAATAAAAATAAATATTGAAAAACAGGAGGTTTATGTTATGGAAAATATCGAATTTGAAAATTTCGATAATATTGAAAATGATGATTCTGGACGAATGTATGAAATGGGGAAAAAAATTACTATGACAGCGGTTCCGACATACTTGCTGAAAAAAATACTTGAAGGAAGTCGCAAAAGTGCAGTAACAGAAAGGCCTTTTCTCTTACTTGCTGATATTTATCTGAAATATGATAAACCAACTCTGCAGAAAAATATTTAAAGAAAAATCGCTGACGGCGAGATTTTTGAACTGCAGGATAAACTCAGAACTGTTTATAAAAAGAAAGGCAAACTTTGAGCTGGCAGAGTACTATTATAAACAAGCTATAAGCAATGGAAATCAAAGAGCGCAGTATCACTTAGGAAAATTATATTATTTATTCAAAAAGAAAAATTTGGCAATAGATTACTTAAAACCTGTTGCTGACGAAAGAGACCAGGAGCACAGGTACTGCTTTCCAAAATTTATTATGATAACGGTCAAATTGACCTAGCTGAAGAATATTTGCATAAGGCTAGGACAACTGGGAAGCATATTATCTCCTTGGAAAGCTTTATGGAGAAAACAGGATATCGAAACTGCTGAAAGACATCTAAAAACAGCGACAGATGACTATGACAACAAAAGAGCGCAGGAAGTACTTTTCAAAACTTTATATTGATAAAACAATCTCACTCTTGCAAAGCACTATTTAACATTGCTTGCTGATGAAAATCATCTGGAAGCCTTTGCCTCACTTGGAAATATATTTGCTGATGAAAAGAACTATAATCTTGCCCACTACAAACTACGGACATTTTTGAAGGAAAAAAACGGGAAAATGCAAAAGTTGACATGAGAAAAATTGACGAAAGCAAAACTTAAATTCAATTTTGGAAAAATGCTGTATAAAACTTGGAAAATTCGATGTGGCTGAGCAAAACTTGAAAGGTAGCGAATATCTAAAAATTTCTGATAATGTAATTGAAGTTGCAAAACTTTACGAAGAAGCAGAACAGTTGAAATTGGCTATCCAATACTACAAATCAGCTTTACATCTGTAATTTAAATAAAAATAAAACAATTAATCTTAGGAGGAAAAAAATGGCAACTACAAAAACATCCATCGGTAATTTTGATTTTGAAAACTGCTTTATGAATGCGATGGGAGTTTACTGCTACGACAGAAATGAATTGGAACAACTTATAAATTCACAGGCTGGAACATTTGTCACGAAAAACTGCTACATTACAGCCCCGTCCCGGAAATCCAGAGCCTAGGTATCATGACACAGTTCTAGGAAGCATAAATTCAATGGGACTTCCAAATTTGGGATTTGATTACTATTTAGATTATTTACTCGAATTGCAGAAAAACACATCCTCACAGAACTTTCTTTTTTTCTCGCTTGTAGGAATGTCAACAGAAGACACTCACGCATTACTAAAAAAAGTTCAGGAAAGTGATTTTTAAAGGAATAACAGAACTTAACCTGTCTTGTCCAAATGTGCCAGGAAAACCTCAAATTGCATATGATCCGGAAACTACTGAAAAAGCTGCTGGTAGATATTTTTTTCATATTTCAAAAAGTAGCTTGGAGTAAAATTGCCTCCCTACTTTGATATTGTCCACTTCGATCAGGCACTGCAGTATTCAATAAATTTCCATTGACATTTATAAACTGTGTAAACAGCATTGGAAATGGGCTTGTAATTGAAGATGAAAGTGTTGTAATAAAAGCCTAAAATGGATTTGGAGGTATTGGTGGAGAATATATAAAACCAACTGCCCTTGCTAATGTTCACGCCTTTTATCAAAGGTTGAACCCTTCTATTAAAAATTATTGGAACAGGCAGTGTTCTTACAGGACAAGATGCTTTTTGAGCATATTTTTATATGGAGCGAGCATGGTTCAGATTGGTACGACTTTACACAAGGAAGGTCCCTAGTTGCTTTTTGAGAGAATAACTAACGAATTAAAAGATATTATGGATAAAAAGGATACAAAACTATTGAAGATTTTTAGAGGAAAAATTGAAATATTTATAATTTTTTTACAATAAATTTTTGATCCCTCTATTTCAATAGTGAATTTAATAAATAAATAAAAAAGTAAAAAAGCAAGGTGATAAAAATGGATAAAATAAGTTTGCTTCAAAAAAACAATTGATGAAAGTAAAAAGAGTTGTCTTTTTGGAGGTGCTGGGAGTTTCTACAGAATCAGGCATTCCTGATTTTTAGAAGTGCAAATGGAGTCTACAATTTAAAACTTGATAGGAATTTTTCTCCGAAGAGCTTGTTTCTCACACAATGTACGAGAAATATCCAGAAGAATTTTACGATTTTTATAAAAACATCTTGTTTATCCAAATGCAAAACCGAATTTTTGCTCATAAATATTTGGCAAGGCTGGAACAAGATGGAAAAATTGACGGCTGTTATTACTCAAAATATCGACTGCCTGCATGAAATGGCTGGAAGTAAAAATGTCCTAAAAGCTTCACGGAACTGTTGACAGCAATACTTGTGTTATTTGCGGTAAAAATATAATATGGAAGAATTTTTAGAAATCTGTGAAACTGAAAACATCCCTCATTGTTCAAAAATGTGGCGGAATTATAAAACCAGATGTTACTTTGTATGAAGAGTTCCTGATCCGAGATACTTTTTAGAAAAGCAATAAAACGAAATATCCAAAGCTGATACACTAATTATAGGTGGAACTTCACTTATCGTGTATCCAGTAGCTTCCATATACATTATTTTTCAAGGAAAAATCTTGTGTTAATAAATAAATCCAAGACCGAGCAGGACAATTTTTGCAAATTTAGTTATACACGAAAGCATAGGAGACGTTTTTAAAAATTAAAATAATTAGATTAAAATAAAAATAAAGAGGTAAAAATGGTAAAAGTATTATTTGTCTGTCTAGGAAATATATGCCGTTCCCCAATGGCAGAAGCAGTCTTTCGGGAAATGGTAAAAAGGAAAACCTTTCTGACAAAATCATTATTGATTCAGCGACGACAAGTTCATGGGAACATGGAAATCCAGTTCATCACGGTACTAAAACTAGGCTCGCCAAAGAAGGAATAAGTGTAAAAGGAATGTATTCCGAATTTTTAAATAACGATGATTTGGATGCCGATTATATTATTGGGATGGACGAAAGCAATATAGAAAATATCGAACTTTTTACAGATGGAAAAAAATAAAGGCGAAATAAAAATGCTGTTAGAATATGCAGGAGAAAAACGGAAATAAAAGATCCGTGGTTTACTGGCGATTTTGATACAACTTATGATGATGTGGTAAAAGGTTGTAAAGCGTTATTAGAATTTATTAAAAGGATGATTTAAATAATAACAATTCGGTAAATAAGAATAGAAGGTTAAGCTGTATCCATCTGTATCTAGCAAAGCTATTTGCTTGTTAAATATTTTTACTCCTATTCTTAAGTGGATTGATTACAGTTATAAAAACATTTGGTGCTAAACATTTTATCAATTTTTAATGAATAGCACCAATTTTATTATACAATCTATTTTTATCAAAAATCTTACTCTAAATTTCCTCCATTACCTACTTTCAAAGTATTACATAATTTTTCCCATTTCTTAAAATTATCAAATCATTTAGAACAGTTTATTTTTCTAGTTTTTATTAATTTAATCCTTTCAACATGACATTGTTTATACTGAATATTGTAAAAAGATTCAAGATGTTTCAATTAACATTTCTCAGATTCAAGTGACTCTGCTATATACTTAATCAACTCTTCAATTGCATGAAAGGATATTCCGTAATTCAACACTGGACGCTTTATTGCTAAAAATTTTAACTCCACATTCCTGACATGCTTCAACTTTCTGAAGCTCTCCACCAGTCTCACTGCTTTCCTTCAGTAATAAGATAATCAATCTTCAAGTCCTTTAATATTGCAATATTCATATTCTTAGAAAAGCAATTCCTGCATTGCTATTATATTTTTAGGCAGATATCCAAGCTCTTCTGCACTTTGTATGGAAGTTGTCGTCGGCAGTATTCTGACAAATAAATTATTTTTATTTCTTATTTCCTTTATTTCTGCTAAAGTGTTAGATCCCAACGTACTCAGAACATTCTTATTTTTCAACCTTATTCAAAAATTTAATTAGTTCCTGTAAATTATTGAACTGAAATACATTTTCATTTCCATAGTCAAGCATTTTTCTTTCAAATCGCACATATTTTTATTTCTTTTCCTACTGACTTTTTCATTTAAATAACACCATTGAAATAACAGTATTACTGATATTCTGTGCATACGGATGACTGGCATCAATAATCAAGTCAATTTTTCTTTTCCAAAATCATGCTTTCAATCTGCAATACATTTAATCTTTCTGAAATTACATGTACTTGCTCATTTTTTAGCCACATCTTCAAGCAATTTCCCACCATATTCAGTAGCTGTGCTCACAATAATTTCATCTTCCTAACTTTCAAAACTTCATCTAAAATACTTCTGAATCCTTTGTTCCACCAATTATCCAAATCATTTTAATTTCCCTCTCCTAATGTTCTAATTTTTTTAGCGACTTCAATACACTTTGCAACTACTACCTTACTATTATACTAATAATTTAAACTTTTGCAAGTATTATTTAAAAATTTATTTATTATAATTTTTCTATAAATTTATTTAAAAAAGTCTATTAATAATTAAAAAGAGAAATGAAAATCGATAGTTTAGAAATAAAAACTGTTTCTATTTTTAATATTCCGATTATAGAATATATTACTATAAACTAAAAATATTAAAATTTATAATATCTTTTAATTTAATTTTTTATAAAAAAATCTTTAATATTAAGTTTACTAAATAGTTTCAGATTATAATTTTTACTCTACAAAAATATTTTGAATATCCTTCCTAAACAGACTAAATAAAAATTATTTTACAGTATAACGTATTTTCCACTTTCAAAAGTAAAAATCTTGTATTGTCCATTGCCTATTAACTTCCGTTCATCCAAATCGTAGAATTTTTTTATTTTGAATATGATTTTAAAAAGTTCTAGGACTGTTCCATGTGTTATAATTAAAAATATTCCCAGTTTATATTTAGTCCTGATTTTTTTCAATGCCTTTTTAAAAACGTTCCAATCCATCTTTCAGTTCTTCACCTTTTTATATTTTTAGCAGTATAATTTTTTCACATCGTAAAAAGTAACTATGGGCTTCTTTTGGATATTTCAAAAATTTCCTTAAAATCCATCCCTTGCCACTCTCCAAAGTGAATTTCATTTAATTCGGATAATTTTTGAAGTCTTAATTTTTCACTATTGTTTTTCCTTTTTTCAAAATTGTTATGTTGCAAAAATTATATCAGCAGTAGAAATTGTTCTGCCCTAGTTCACTAGTATAAACAGCTTCAAACTTTATATCTTCAAGTTCTGCTGAAGTTTCTTTTAATATTCCTTCTAGTGTAAGTGGTGAATTTAGCTGTCCTTGAAATTTTTCTAGCACATTCCACTCAGTCTGTCCATGCCTAACAATATATAGTTTTAATTTATTATCCATTCACATATTCCTTTCTGCTATTCTTATACATTTTAATACTCAAGAAAATACTACTTGTTATTTTTAAATTTATTTCATTTTTATTATACAATCTGTATGTTAGAAAATATTTTCGTATACTACTTAGAATATCAAATCTGTTGTAAAGTTACTTTTTTAAAAATAAAATTTACAGCTTTTTTTCTCTTGTATTAAACCATTAAAAATAGAGATTAAATTCTACAATAATAATTTGACAGCCTTGTTTATCAAACCTAATCTTTAAAAATTTTTATTTAGTTTTCAAGAACCGCTTACTTTTTAATAATCTCTTTCTTATTATACGACGGGGAGAAAACAATTGTCTTTTTCTTTTCTCTTATTTTCATAATAACAGTTACATATTTAAATAATGACATAATAAAGACAATAGCAAAAAAGCCTATACGCTATCTTGATTTGCTTAAGCATCTTTTTCAAAATTTTTATTTTGGAAAACAATATAAACTTCATTAATTTTCTAACATTTAGCTTATACATAATGACAAAAATTTAATATTAATAGTTAGTAAACAAATATAATAACATAATCTTGAAAAAAATGACTTTAATTCCATAAATTTTTTTGATTTCTCTATTTAAACGGAAAATAATAATATAAATAATATTGAAAAGATGAATTGAAAATAACTGCATGGCGTCCCCGGTTGGACTCGAACCAACTACTTCTGATTAACAGTCAGATGCTCTGACCGGCTGAGCTACGGAGACACGCAAAAGAAAAGAGTTTGGCAACTGCTCATTTTCCCGGGACGAATCCAAGTATCGTAGGCGTAAGCAGACTTAACTGCCGGGTTCGAAATGTGACTGGGTGTATCCCTCTTTGCTAGCATCACCAAACTTCAAAAACTAAACTGTCTAGTTAAGACAATGGGAAATAAATAGTAGCAGTAAAGATTGACTAAAAAGCAGATGTAATATTAGTACCAGTCAGCTGAACGCATTCGTTTGCGCTTGCACCCCTGGCCTATCAACCATGTGTTCTCCATGGATACTGCGAGCACTCATCTCAAAGCCGGCTTCCCGCTTAGATGCTTTCAGCGGTTATCCGTCCCGGACGTGACTACCCAGCCGTGCCACTGGCGTGACAACTGGTACATCAGAGGTCTGTCCAGCCCAGTCCTCTCGTACTAAGGTCAGATCTTTTTCAGTGCTCAGGCGCCTGCAGTGGATAGGGACTGAACTGTCTCACGACGTTCTGAACCCAGCTCGCGTGCCTCTTTAATGGGCGAACAGCCCAACCCTTGGGACCTTCTCCAGCCCCAGGATGAGACGAGCCGACATCGAGGTGCCAAACACTTCCCGTCGATATGGACTCTGGGAAGTATCAGCCTGTTATCCCCGGGGTAGCTTTTTATCCGTTGAGCGACGGTCCTTCCATGCGGAACCGCCGGATCACTAACTCCCACTTTCGTGCCTGCTCGACCCGTCAGTCTTGCAGTCAAGCTCCCTTATGCGTTTGCACTCTAGGGCTGATTTCCATCCAGCCTGAGGGAACCTTTGAACGCCTCCGTTACTCTTTTGGGAGGCGACCGCCCTCAGTCAAACTGCCCATCTAGCACTGTCTCCGTTGCCGATTAGAATTTCAACGGCATATGGTTGGTATTCCAACGGCGACTCTGCTGAAACTGACGCCTCAGCTTCACAGTCTCCCAACTATCCTATACACACACAGCCAAAAACCCAATGCCGGACTGCAGTAAAGCTCCACGGGGTCTTTCCGTCCCACTGCAGGTAGCCGGTATCTTCACCGGCATTACAACTTCACTCAGGTCTCCAGCCAAGACAGCTCCCAAAATCATTTCACCATTCGTGCAGGTCGGAACTTACCCGACAAGGAATTTCGCTTCTGTAGGACTAGTTATAGTTACGGTAGCCGTTCACCAGGGGCTTCAATTCGAACCTCTCAGTCCTCCTCTTAACCTTCCGGCACTGGGCAGGTGTCAGCCCATATACGTCGCCTTCAGCTTAGCATAGACCTGTGTTTTTGGTAAACAGTTGCTTGGGACTCTTCACTCAGCTCTGTTTCCCCTTGAGGCGCTTCTCCTCCTCAGGTATGTCAGGCACCCCTTCTCCCGAAGTTACGGGGCTATTTTGCAGAGTTCCTTAGCTAGAGTTATCCTGTCGGCCTTAAGTTTCTCACTCTGTCCACCTGTGTCGGTTTACAGTACGGGCACTATTTCTCATCGATAGAAGTTTTTCTTGGCAGTGTAGGATCTGTGACTTATGCTAATGCACTTCCCCATCAGGTCTCACATTTAGGCATGCATGGATTTTGCCTACGTGTCCATGCTGCGCGCCCTTAGAAAGACTATTCCGTCAGTCTCTCACATACCTTCCTGCGTCACTCCGTCTCTCAAGCGATAATAGTGGTACAGGAATATTAACCTGTTTTCATTCGCCATCACATTTTGCTTATGCTTAGGGCCCGACTTCCCCAGGGCGGACAAGCCTTCCCCTGGAAACCTTGGACTTCCGGCCGGCGGGATTCTCACCCGCCTTCTCGCTACTCATTCCTGCATTCTCACTTCTGATACCTCCAGGATGGCCTTACGGCATTCCTTCAACGGCCTACAGAACGCTCTCCTACCAGGCGTGAAACACGCCTCCGCGGCTTTCGGTTTATGTCTTAGCCCCGTTACATCTTCGGCGCAGATACTCTCGACCAGTGAGCTGTTACGCACTCTTTTCAAAGGCATGGGCAGCTTCTAAGCCAACCCTCCTGGTTGTCTGTGAATATCCACCTCCTTTCCCACTTAGACATAATTAGGGACCTTAGCTGGCGGTCTGGGCTGTTCCCCTCTCGTCCGCGGACCTTGTCATCCGCGGACTCACTCCTGACTATTAATATATGGTATTCGAAGTTTGCTTGATTTCGGTAAGCAGTACGCCCCCTAGACCATACAGAGCTCTACCCCCACATATCTTGACGTCAAGGCTGCACCTAAATGCATTTCGGAGAGAACGAGCTATCTCCTAGTTCGATTGGCTTTTCACCCCTAGACCTGCCTCATCTCCCAACTTTTCAACGGCGGTGAGTTCGGCCCTCCACTGAGTCTTACCTCAGCTTCAGCCTGGACAGGCCTAGATCACTAGGTTTCGCGTCTATGACCAGCGACTTGTCGCCCTGTTAAGACTCGGTTTCCCTTCGGCTCCGCTATATTAACCTTGCCACTGATCATAACTCGCAGGATGATTAACCAAAATCCACGCAGTCACGCGTAAAGCGCTCCTACCGTTTGTAAGCACACGGTTTCAAATTCTGTTTCACTCCCTTGCTCAGGGTTCTTTTCACCTTTCCCTCACGGTACTCTTCACTATCGGTCAACAGCAGTATTTAGCCTTGCGTGATATGGTCCACGCTGATTCACGCCAGATTCCTCGTGCCTGACGCTACTCGGGTGCTTCCAGTCACCATATGCATTTTATGTTCTACAGGACTATCACCTTCTTTGGTCCAGCTTCCCAGCTGGTTCCACTTACATGCATACAGCTTAAACATTATGACAATCCGTTAATGGAAGTCCCGCAACCCCGTGCCAGCAACGCTGTCCGCTTGGCACTGGCACGGTTTAGGCTTTTCCCCGTTCGCTCGCCGCTACTCAGGGAATCGTTTTTACTTTCCTTTCCTCCCGCTACTTAGATGTTTCAGTTCGCGGGCTTACCGTTTTCACGCATGCCCTCCAGGCATGCAGGTTTTCCCATTCGGAGATCCGGGGATCAACGATTATGTGCATCTCCTCCCGGCTTATCGCAGCTTATCACGTCCTTCATCGGCTGTTGTTGCCTAGGCATCCTCCGTGTGCCCTTGTCAGCTTTTTATCCAGAATAACTTTTACTCCAGTTTCATTGTAATCTTTTACCTACTATTCATTTCCCATTGTCCTAAAGACCATAAAGATATGCGAAGAAGCAGTGCAGTGAATTAGCTCCTTAGAAAGGAGGTGATCCATCCGCACCTTCCGGTACGGATACCTTGTTACGACTTCACCCCAATCACTGTCCACACCTTAGATGCCTTCCTCCTTGCGGTTAGACCGGCAGCTTCAGGTGCAGACAACTCTCGTGGTGTGACGGGCGGTGTGTACAAGACCCGAGAACGTATTCACCGCAGCATTGCTGATCTGCGATTACTAGCGATTCCAGCTTCATGAAGTCGAGTTGCAGACTTCAATCCGAACTTGGACCGGCTTTGAAGATTCGCTGGGCGTTGCCGCTTCGCGGCTCTCTGTACCGGCCATTGTAGCACGTGTGTAGCCCAGATCATAAGGGGCATGATGACTTGACGTCATCCCCACCTTCCTCCTGCTCTTCGCAGGCAGTCTCGCTCGAGTCCCCAACTTAATGATGGCAACTAGCGATAGGGGTTGCGCTCGTTGCGGGACTTAACCCAACATCTCACGACACGAGCTGTCGACAGCCATGCACCACCTGTCTCTGCGTTCCCGAAGGCACAGCCTGCTCTCGCAGGCCTTCGCAGGATGTCAAGATCTGGTAAGGTTCCTCGCGTTGCGTCGAATTAAACCATGCTCCACCGCTTGTGCGGTACCGTCAATTCCTTTGAGTTTCAGCCTTGCGGCCGTACTCCCCAGGCGGATTACTTATCGCATTAGCTTCGGCACGGACACTCTTCATGCCCACACCCAGTAATCATCGTTTACAGCTAGGACTACCAGGGTATCTAATCCTGTTTGCTCCCCTAGCTTTCGCACTTCAGCGTCAGTTACCGTCCAGTGAACTATCTTCATCATCGGCATTCCTGCACATATCTACGAATTTCACCTCTACTCGTGCAGTTCCGTCCACCTCTCCAGTACTCTAGCCACATAGTTTCCAGGGCAGGCTTGCGGTTGAGCCGCAAGTTTTCACCCCAGACTTATCTGGTACCTCAGATGCCCTTTATGCCCAATAATTCCGGATAACGCTTTGCGACATACGTATTACCATGGCTGCTGGCACGTATTTAGCCGTCGCTTCTTCTGCAGGTACCGTCACTTTCTTCTTCCCTGCTGAAAGCACTTTACAATCCGAAAACCTTCCTCGTGCACACAGAATTGCTGGATCAGGGTTGCCCCCATTGTCCAATATTCCCCACTGCTGCCTCCCGTAGGAGTAAGGGCCGTATCTCAGTCCCCTTGTGGCCGTCCACCCTCTCAGGCCGGCTACCTATCATCGCCTTGGTGGGCCGTTACCCCACCAACAAGCTAATAGGACGCAAAGCTCTCCCGCAGCATCTCTTTTCATTGCCAGGGCACATGCGTGCCGGCAACTGTATCAGGTGTTGTCAGTCGTTTCCGTCTGTTATCCCTGTCTGCAGGGCAAGTTCTTTACGCGTTACTCACCCGTCCGCCTTGGCTAGCCTGTGCAAGCACAGATTCGCCAAAGACTTGCATGTGTTAAGCATTCTGTCAGCGTTCATCCTGAGCCAGGATCAAACTCTTCATTCAATATTTTTACATATATTTAAGTTCCACCTTCGTCTTGACGAGAATCTTGTTTTTACAACAAGAGCTCTTGACTGTTATTTATCTTTTTACATTATTGCTTCTTCTATTCTTATCTCAATTGTCCTGCGACACGATTTCGTATCGACAGGATATATATTATCATAACTGGATTTATTTGTCAACTACTTTTTCAAAAATTTGTGTTTTTTTGAATATTTTTATTCGTAGTCTATTTTTCATTTCTTAGAAAGCGCTTTTAAAATCTTATTTTTGATTTGTATTATGTAAAATATTTTTATTAGAAAAAGTCTAAAAACTTAAAAATTTTTATTATTTAGGATATTTTTATAATAAAATTTCTTTAAATCTGCACTAAAAAGTTATGAATATTTTACTCAAACTCTAAATTTACATAATCTTTTAGTAGTTTAATTTTAAATAGGTTTGAGTATATTTTGTAAATTACATAAAACAATAGGTAATAGTTTTTTATTTTTCAATAAACTGTTGAAATTTCATTATTTTTGATAATTGTCAGATAAACTTTTTAGATACATAGTAAATATGTTTTGAAATTGGATTTAGGTATTGTATTTTTCATTTTTAATGTTTTTTTATTTCTTTTATTTCAAAAATTAAAATAGAACTACTATATAAAAATTAAGTATACAATAAAAAGGAATTTTTCCCAATTATTGTAACTTGAAAATAATTCCCTTTTGCAAATTAATATTTTAATTGCGAGTAAACTTCATAACCTTTAAGAAAATCCCTGCCTCCTAAATCAGACAATTCTATCATAAAAAGCTAATTCATATACTTCGCTTCTAGTTTTTCTACCAGCTGAGCCATAGCTTTGCTGTTCCTCCTGTGGCTAGCAAATCATCCACTATTAATATTTTTGAACCTTTTCCAAAGGCATCCTTGTGAATTTCAATGCTATTTTTTTCCGTATTCTAATGAATATTCTACACTTTCCACTTCTGCTGGTAATTTTTCCAGGTTTTTCTTGCAGGAACAAAACCTGCTCCAATATTATAAGCTATTGCGACTCCGAAAAATAAAAGCCTCTTGCGTCAGCTCCTACCACATAGTCTATTCCTTTATCTTTATATCTGTCTGTGAAATCTTTTTATAACAATTTCTAATCCTTCTTTATCTTTTAATGCTGTTGTAATATCTCTAAAAATTACTCCTTTTTCAGGAAAATCCTTTACTGAACGGATTAATTTTTTTCTATTTTTCTTTTTTCTTCTATTTTCATTTGCTCTTTTTCCTCTTTTTCTAAAATTAATAGCGATATATTATTAGACAAATCTAAAAAAATATTATCACATTTTACCTGTTTAAAATTCAATTGCTCCATGTTATCCTAATTTTTAGGATTCAAATGTTTGATTAAGCTTTTTTTATTGTAACAAACTAACTAATATTTACAATGTTTAGTCATTCCATAAACTTCCTAAATAAGTTTCGATTCTTTTTACCATTCATTAATTTTTAATAAATTTTTCTTTTGATATTTGGATAAATTATCATTGTTTTGCAACTCCTCTTTTTGTTACAAATTTTTAAATCTGTGAGAATAGCTTCTTCTCCTAATTTAATAGCATCATTGTTCTTGTTAATTCGGTGTATTTTTAAAAAAATAAATTTAAAATGTGACGTTCTTTATTAGGAAATATTGTTTCTGAAAGAAATAAAATTCATCGACTTCTATGTCCATATTTGTTTCTTCCTTGTATTCTCGTATTAAAGCTTCTTTTGCAGTTTCACCCCAGTCGTTTCCTCCACCAGGAATAAGCCAATATTTTTTTATTATTTTTTTATAATGCTGAATTAATAGAATTTTTATTATCTTCTATGAGAATGCCTGCCACACGTATTCGTGGTCTGATTTCTTCCATTTTCTCTCCTTATTTTTTTCTTTTTTTCTTCTTCCTGCTCAATAATAATCGCCCTTACTCTTTCGACGCGCTTATTATCCATATCTGTAACTTTTTAATATAAAATTTTTATCCTTTACCTGATCAAAAACATCGGCAACTTTTCCCTAATTTATCTTGGATATATCCTGAAATAGTGTCATATTCCTCAGACAAAGGAATTTCTATTTCCAATTTATCATTTACTTCTTCAATAGGTGTATCTCCTTTTATATCAAATATTTTTTTCACGAATTTGCTGAATATTTTCTTCTTCCTGATCAAATTCATCTCTTATTTCTCCCACAATTTCCTCCAACAAGTCTTCAATCGTTACAATTCCCTGCGTTCCGCCATATTCGTCAATAACTATTGCCATATGAAGTCGCTTTAACTTAAATTCTTCCAGCAGCTCAATCAAGGATTTTGTAATGGGAACAAAGTAGGCTTCTTTCATGAAATCCTTTATTGGAGGATTTTCTCCAGTTTGCTTATCGTAACGGAGTAAATCTTTCATATGGACTGTTCCTACAATTTTATCGATTGTTTCTGTATAAATTGGGATACGTGTGAACCCTTGATCTAAAAATTTCATCCCATACATCGTCTATTTTGCTTTCTACTTCCAATGCAAATACATCTCTTCGTGGAGTAAGTATTTCCTTGACTGTTGTTTCGGAAAAATTCAAAAATACTTGTAATCATTTCCTCTTCGCCTTCTTCAAATACACCGCTTTCTGTTCCAGCCTTCAAAAAAATGTCAAAATTTCATCTTCTGTTATTTCAAACATTTGATCTTTTACTTTTATCTTAAATAATCCGACAATAAACCTTGAAATATATATAAATAGCCTTATTAATGGTTTTTAGTGCAATTGCACTGCATTTAATGGAATTATTAAAGTTTTGGAAACACCGTAAATATTATTTCTGGCTATTAATCTTGGAATCATTTCAGAAAATAAAAAGAATAAAAATAATTAACATAAAAACGAAATCCCGATGTATAGATTGTCTTTATATAGCTTTTTATTAAATAAGTTCCCTGAAAAAAACCATGGATGAATATGAGATTGTTTTTACAAATAACAATGTCGTAAGTAATTCATTTGGATTTTCAAGCCAAAATTTTAACAATTCACTTTCTCTCGGTTTTTCTCCTTTTTCCTTTGAATCACTTTTTCAAATGAATTTGCTTTTAACGATGATAATGCTGATTCAGCTGCAGATAGAAACGATGTAAGAAACAACAAAACCAATAATAGAATAACATCTAACAAAAATCCTCTTCTCTTCCAAATTTATCCCTTCTTTATTTTTTTCAAATTTATAAATTTAAACTTAAATATTTAATTTTATTCAATAATCATCAATGTTTGTCCTTTTTTTATACCGTCTTTATCTTTTTACCAATATTTTTCACTTTTTCCTGAAACTGTTGATTTTACTTCATTCATAAGTTTCATTGCTTCAACAATACAAAGTGTTTGTCCTTCTGTTACAGAAATCCCCTTCCTTTACAAATGGACCAGCTGTTGGAGATGGCGAGGCATAAAAAGTTCCAACCATCGGAGAAGTAATTTTTGTTCCTGAAATTTCTTCAGGAGTGGCTACTGTTTCAACTGATACAGCTACTTCCTGCGTTTCTGCTTCTTGTTGAACATTTGCCAGCTGCAGGTTGAACCATTGGACTGCTAAAAATAACATTTCTTTTCTTTTCTTTTTGTTAATGAAACTTCAAAATTGTTATCTTCATACCTTACTGACTCAATTTTATTTTTCATTCATACTTTCAGCTAATTTTTCAATAAATTTAATTTTATCTCTCATTAGTTTTTCTCTCTTTCCTTTTATTTAATAATTTTTATTATTTATCTATTTTTTTGTTTATAAGATTTGAATGTGTTTTTTTATTAACATTGCTATTGTCATTGGACCAACACCTCCAGGAACTGGGGTTATAAATGAGGCTTTTTAGAAACTTCCTCAAAGTCCACATCTCCACACAGTTTTCCGTCCACACGGTTTATTCCAACATCAATTACAACAACATCTTCTTTCACATCAGATGCTTTTACCAATTTTGGAGAACCTCATACTGCCTAACTACATCAGCTTTTTTTGCGACTTTTTCAGATAGATTTTTTTGTTTTTGAATTACATACCTGAACTGTTGCACGTTTTTATAAGTAAAAAGTGTCATTGGTTTTCCTACGATATTGCTTTGTCCAATTACAAGGACATCTTTTTCCTTCCAGATTAATGTTGTATTCCTCAAACATGTGAACTACTCCAGCTGGTGTGCAAGGTAAAAATCCTGTTTCATCTCCAATCATCATTTTTCCAATATTTGTTGTGTGAAACCCATCCACATCCTTTTTCGGCTGAAATTGCATTTATAATTTTCAATCCGTCAATATGTTTTGGAATCGGCAATTGTACCGTAAATCCCATCTATATTGCTATTATTATTCAATTTTTCAATTTCCAAAAGTAAATTTTTCTTCTGTAATGTTTTCATCAAGCCTAATTGTTTCAGAATGAAAATCCTACTTTTTCACATGCTCTTATTTTATTTCTTACATAAATTTGCGAAGTGATTTTCTCCTACTATAATTACTGCAAGTCCAGCTTTTCTTCCAATTTTTTCCAGCTCACTATGCTCCTTTTCAATTTCTTTTCAAAAACCTTTTCTGAAAGTGCCTTTCCGTCAATTATAGTCATAGCTTTTACCACTAAGTCAGTTCTAGCAGTATCTCCTTTCATTTTTATATTTTTTTAATTTGTATTATTTAGTCTCCAAAAATTTAATTCCTGTAATTTTGCAGAAATATCCATGTCTACAACTCTAACTTTCTCATTTAGTTCCAATTTGTAAGTAGTCATATTAAGTATCGCACAAATTCCATTTTTTACAAGCCCTTCAGCCGCTGATTTGTGCCTGCTCCTTTACAACTGCCAAAATAGCTGTGTCTATCTTTATATCAAACTCTTTTTCATATTTTTTTATAAATTCATCAACATTTTTGTATATCCTGAACGATTAAAATTATTAGCAGTCGTTTTTCCAATTTTATTCTTATCCTTATCAAATATTCCAACAATTTTAAATCCTTCACCTAGAACATCAAGATTTGAGGAAATCATTTCTCCCATTTTACCATGTCCTGCAATTATAACATGATTAATTTTATCAATTCCTAGAATTTTTGTAATAATTTCTATCAAATTATCAATATCATAGCCTTTTCCTCGGACACCAAACTCGCCAAATGTAGATAAATCCTTACGTACCTGAGCAGAAGTGGTGTTCATAATTTTTAGCAAGCTCGATTGAATTTATTTCATTATCCTGTTTTTCTGGCTTCTTTTTAGAATAGATAAATATTCTGTCAACCTTTGTACAACTCTTTCAGAAATTTCCATTTTTAACTTCATATTTCCTCCTATGAAAATTAGAAAAATTATAGCCTAGTCTTCTATTCTCCTTTTAAACTAGAATTGCTATACAATAATTTTTCTCCAATTACCATTTTACGTCCATTAATAATATCTACTCCCTTTTGAAGTTTTTCCCTTCAAATTTTGCCTCCAAAATCAATATTCCCCATTTGCAACTTTTTACAACATACTTTTTTTATTCATAATTTCAACAATTGTACCATTTTTCTATTTCATCTTCATATCAATTTTTTTCACTTTTTGTAAATTTTTATGTTTTCACCTTTTTTTCGTTGGAAGTATGTGCCGATGGAAATGGGTTTAATCCTCGAATCTGATTGTAAATAACTTCTTTTTGTGTTATTCCAGTTGATTTTTGCCTGCTCCTTTGTAATCGGCTTTTACTAAAGTGGCTTTTGCTATCATCCTGCTTTTTCTGCCTGAACTTTCCCCATTTTCAATCAATTTTAACGCCTTTTTTAAGTCCAGTCGCTCCCAAATCCTTCAATTTATCGTGCAGAGTTCCCAAGTGTATCATCTTCTGCAATTTCACAATATTCCTTTAAAATTACATCTCCGAATCAAGCCCTTCTTCAATGTACATTATACTTACACCTGTTTCAGTATCCCCATTTAAAAATAGCAGAATGAATAGGCGAAGCTCCTCATATTTTCGGCAAAAAGTGAAGAATGCACATTTATTATCCCATATTTTTGGAATATCAATTATTTCTTTTGGCAAAATTTTCCCATAAGCTCACGACCACAATTAAATCAGGATTTATTTTCCTTAATTTTGTTTATAACCTCTTCATCCTTCATTTTTGGCTGAACGATTTCAACATCATTGTCAATTCCAAACTGCTTTACGGGAGAAAATATAATTTTTATTTCCTCGGCATTTATTTTTATCCTCTTTTGTAAAAATAAGCTGTAAATCAGTATTTTTAAATACAACTTCCAGACTTGGTATTGCAAATTCTGGTGTTCCCATAAATATTGTCTTCATTTAATTTCTCACTTTCCTGACTTTATTAGTCCAAGTCCCTGTAAATTCTGCCTTTTGCAAAAATCTTTCTTTAGAACATCTAATTTTTTAGCAACTAATCTTTTATTCATAACCGAAAGTTTGTCTGTAAACAGGATTCCTTCTATGTGATCAAATTCGTGCTGAAATGCCCTAGCCCACATTTCATCCAGTTCTTCAACGACTTCTTCCCCATTTTTCATTCAAATATTTCACTTTAATTTTTCGCAGGACGGTTTACTTTTGTAAATTCCTGGAATGCTCAAACATCCTTCCTCCATATCTGCAATTTCCTCAGAAAACTCCAAAATTTCTGGATTAATAACTTTTTTTACAACTCCTTCGTGTTCTAGCACAAAAAATCTTTTGGCAATATCCACCTGATTTGCAACAAGTCCCACTCCATTGGCTTTTTCTCATAAGAGCAACCATTTCATCCAAAGTTTTCCTTAAACTATCATCAACTACGTCAACTTTTTTTCTGATTTTTCACGTAAAGTTGGATATCCATATAAAACTATTTTTCATTTTTATTTTTCTCTCCTTATTAAACTCATTAGTATCCATTTTATTTTTATCATATTATTTGATAAATTTTAATACAAAACATTAATTAATTTTTTTATTTATTATTCCTCAATTTTTCTTAAGTCCCAATTTCGTTTCTGACACAAGCACTGCAAAAAGCACCAGTCCAGCCCCAACTGCCACTCTTAGTGATAATCTTTCACTTAGTATAAAAAATGCAAAAAGTGGTGCAAAAAGCGATTCTGTTGACATTAGTATCGAAGCTCTTGTGGAAGTTGTATATTTTTGGCAGAATGTCTGTAATACTGTTGGTATCGCCGTTGAGAAGATTGTTAAATAAATTATCGCAATCAGCATCATTCCTGTAGGCTTTTGAATTTTGCTCGTATCTGAAAAAATAAAAATATTTACCACAAACAATATTCCTGCCACAAACATCTGCATAACAACAAGTTTTAAAGGCTCAACTTTTTGCTGAAATACCCATTCGTAGCAATCTGCCCTGCAAAAATACTGCACTTATAATCGTCAGAATATCTCCAAAATTAAGATTTGCAATATTCATCTTCCTGTCAAAACTTATCACTGCAACTCCCAGTACACAAATAACTGAAGCCAAAAATGCAAAAATATCAGGACGTTTTTTGTGCAAAAACCAAAAAATATAAGGCACAATTATAACATTAATTGATGTAAAGAAGGCATTTTTACTGGCAGTCGTAGCATTGCCCCATAAGTTTGAAAAGGCATATCCAAAAACTGAAAAATTCCAACTATTAATCCAGCCAAAAATATCCTTTTCGTAAATCTACTAACTTTCCTAAAGAAAATTCCGTAAAGAATAAGCCCTCCCACAAGAAATCTAACCGCTGATAAATAAAACGGATCAATCCCTGTATTCAGCCCAATCTTCACAAATACAAACCCAAGTCCCCAAAAATATTCCCACAAAAAGTAATCCAAAATCTGCTAAATACTGTTTCACAAAACTTCTCCTTACTGTACTTTTAATCTGCATTATTAAAAACTTCTTATAAATATCCATTTTCAAAAATTCATTTTCTATTTTCCCATCGTTCTTTTTCCAAATATTCCATTACAAAATCACGTACAAATTTTATTTTCTTCACATTTTTACAATGTCCGTAAAAAAAGCATGTCAGATACTCCACTTTGTCTTGTTCCCAGGATTTCTCCTGAATTACGTAACTTTTAAGTCTTCTTCGGCAATTTTGAATCCATCTGTTGTTTCTTCCATAACTTCCAGCCTTTTTACTGAAATTTCATTTGTTGTTTCGGATTCTAAAAAGCAGTAGGACTGGTATTTTTCCACGGCCAACTCTTCCACGTAGCTGATGAAGTGAAGAAAGTCCAAATCTTTGAGCGTCACGGATTACCATAATTGAGGCATTTGGAACATTTACTCCGACTTCGATTACTGTTGTGGAAACAAGAATGTCAAGTTCGTGATTTTTAAACTGTTCCATGACTGTCTGCTTTTCCTTGTAAGTTTGCCGTCCGTGCATAAGTCCGATTTTTCTATTTGGAAAAATTGAAATGTATTCTTCGTATGTTTCCTGTGCTGATTTTACATTCAGGCTCTCACTTTCCTCAATTAATGGCGACACTATGTATACTTGCCGTCCATCTTTCATTTTCTTTTCCATAAAGTTATACATTTTTTGCCTGTCAATTTCATTTTGTATCCATTTTGTCTTAATCGGACTTCTTCCAGCAGGCAACTCGTCAATAATCGATACATCCAAATCTCCGTAAATTGTAAGTGCAAGCGAACGTGGAATCGGAGTGGCACTCATAACAATTAAATTGGCAAGATTTCCCTTATCACGTAAAAGTTTTCGCTGTGTTACCCCAAACCTGTGCTGTTCATCAATTACAATCAGCCCAAGATTTTTGAAAATCACATTGTCCTCAATTAGAGAATGTGTTCCGATTACTATGTCAACAAGTCCTTCTTTTTATCTCGTTCAGCAATTTTTCCTTTTTCTTTCCCTTCACACTACCAGTCAAAAGTTCCACTCGTATGTCAAGATTCATAAATTCATCTACAATTCCCTAGATAATGCTGTGTTGCAAGAATTTCTGTTGGTGCTATAATTACACCTTGATAATTGTTTTTCAACCATATAAAGAAGCATTATAAATGAAACAATCGTCTTTCCGAACCGACATCCCCCTGAATCAGCCTATTTACAATCTTTTCCAGCCTTTAATTCAGAATAAATCTCCTTTATTACACGCTTTTTGTGCTTTTTGTCAAATCATAATCCAGACTCTTTATAAATTTGCTCACAAGACTTTTTGTTGTCCTCAAGTTTGTAAAGATTCTTATTTGCCTTGTCAACACTAAAACGATTTTTGCAAAATTCCCATTTCCGAAGCAAAATTTCCTCCAACATAAATCTTTTCCGTGCTTTTACTTTTGCTTTTTTTCCTCATTTTCTGGAAAATGAATATTTAAAACTGCCTCTTTTCTTCCGAGCGACTTCTCTTTCTGTAAAAATTCCTCTGGTAGATTTTTCCTGCAACAAATATCCGTAATCCATCAAGGCATTTTCCATAACTTTTCTGATTGCCTGCTGTCTAAGTGACTCTGTAGATGGATAAACTAGGTAATATCTGCTTTTTGTTCCTGCATATCAAAACTATCTTGATTGATGTATTCAGGATTTACAAGCTGAAATTTTACAGTCTTTTCTTACTTTTCCCGTAAACTGTAATCTCATCGCCAATGTGAATACCATTTTTCACAAACCTGTTATTAAACCACACAAGCTCAATCATCCGCTATCATCACTTAAAATCACTCTAAACATAGTTCTTCCAGCTTTATATACTGATTAGCCACATTCACAATTGTCCCCTGTAAAATCACAAATTCATCCTAGAATTTCAGCAATTTTTCTTATGATTACTTCTATTCTCATAAGCTCTTGGAAAGAAATAAAGCAAGTCATAAATGTAAAACTCCCAATTTTCTAAATTTTGGAATGTTTGTTTTTGTAACTCCTTTTATTTTTTTACATTTTCTAAATTTTTCATAAAAAGCAAATTATATGTTTTCATATCCATTTCACTTTATTTTAATATCTCCAAATCAAAAAAACAATTAATAAATAAACTAATATTAAGTTTCAATTTTAATAATATTTTTTAATGTTTATATTTTTTATTAGTTCTTCCATATCATTATTAATAATGATACCACAATTTATCGAAATTTTTCCATATTTTGAAAAATAAAAACTGCCCTAAGTTTTAAGACAGTTTAACTAATTTTTCATTTATAAGCATCTTTTTACCATAGATTGTATAATATATTGCGACAAACTAAAAATTAATTAATTTGAAAAATTTTCTCAATAATGTAAAATATAGTAAAAATTCTTAAAAATTAAGAAATGTATTTTTGACTTTAAGAGGAAAAATATACATGTTTATAATAAACAAAAAAATTGAAAGGAAATAGACAAGATGAAAAATTAACTGCTATTTTTATTATTTTTTAACATTTGAATTTTTGGAAATGCAGAAAGCATAAGTGATATTATTTATAAAAACTGAGTACAAAAGGGATTAAACGTGAAATTATTGAAGAAACTATTAAAGCTTGATGAAGAAATTGGCGATGGAATGCTTTTTGAAACTGCGGATATTGATGGAGCAGAATATTTGGAAAAACTGGAAAAATTTGCTTGAAAAGGATAGAAATAATTATATCGTAGCAGGGAAAATCGCTGAAACTTATTTGGCAAGTCTTTACTTGAAAAATATAAGAAATGGAAAAATATATGGATATTTTTTTGAAAAAGTCTAATCCGAAGATTATGAAATTTGGAGCATGAAAGTCACTTATTATGGAAATATTGAAGATATAGATGAGAAAAATAAAATTATTAATCAAATAAACAAAAATATCCAAATTCTTTATTTTTAAAAACTTATAAAATTACAGGAAGAAGCTAATGATAATGGTGTGAAAAACTTAAAGCCTGAAATAGATGAAGTTCTAAAACTTTTTGAGCAATAAAAGTGAAACTGATAAATTTCACAATGTCAGATGAAGAAATCTATTCCTACAAGTTAAGTTTACATTTTTAAATATTCGAATTTTGTTGAAAAATGAATTTCAAAAAGGAATTGACTATTATTTAAATAATATTGCAACACTTTCTGCAAGCAATGAGGTAAAACTATAATTTTGGACAGGAAAAATTTTTGTTTATGATGATAACTACAATAAATAATAATATTGAAAACAAAAAGTCAAAAAGAAAAGAAATGTAGAAAAGCTCAAAAATACAGATATTTTTAGAAAAAAATTGATAGAAACAGAGAAATTGAATTATAAAAATTTTACTCAAAAAGAAAGTTCTTGTAAAGTGATAAAATCAACAAATTAATAAAATAAACATTTGGGAGCAACTCAAATTTCTTATAGATTATGTTATACTAAACCCCATTTAAATAACGAATTTATTAAAAATATTTTTCAATAAAAAAGCGAATAGAAATTCGGCTGATGTATAATATATTTATGACAAAACATTACACAAAATAAACTGAAATATATTTTTCAGTAACAACAATATTTTACTAGATTCCTTAAAATTTTGCAAGAAAAATAATATTGGCGACAGTCACCTTGAATATATTAAAATTTCCATTGATAAATTTCTTGCCTGCAGGGATATTTCAAAAGGTTTTGTCAAGTTCAAATGTCCTCACTGTCCTGTTACACATTTGTTTCCTAGTACCTGCAAGTCTAAGCTCTGTCCTTCTTGTGGTTACAAGTACTCTAGGACATGGACTGAAAATATTCAAAAACATATTCTCAATATTGAGCACCGCCATGTCCTTTTTACTGTCCCTCAAGAATGCAGAAAGTTCTTCTTCTACGACAGATCCCTCCTGTCAAAACTTTCTGCCGCTGTTAACCAGGTATTCAAGTTCATCTTTCACAATATCAGCAGGAAAAGAAAAAGAAAAAACAAAATTTCTGGACATTCCAGATATTACTTTACTGATTCCGATATTGTACATTACGGCCTCATTTCTGTCATTCATACTTTTGGCAGGGACCTGAAATGGAACCCTCATGTTCATGCCATTGTTTCATTAGGAGGTTTCAATAAAAATCTTGAGTTCAGGAAAATGAGATACTTCAACGTTGACACTATTGCCGGTCAATGGAAGTACCACGTCCTTAAAATTATTGAAAACGGCAGCTATCCCAACAGGAAGATTGAGAAAGCCGTTAAAAATACTGCCGCAAAGCTTTACAAGGAAAACAAAAGGTTTTTCTTTAACGTTGGCAATGGTGATATTAACAGCACAAAAGGTATTATCAAATATCTTGGACGATACCTTGCACGTGCTCCCATTGCTGAATACAAGATTACTGACATTACTGACAAGGAGGTCACTTTCTTTTTTAACGACCTGGCTAATGATAAAAAGAAAACTTGCATTACTATGCCTTCTGAGACATTTGTTTCCCATATTTTAATTCATCTGCCTCCTAAACACTTTAAGATGGTAAACCGCTACGGATTTTATTCAAGGCATATTTCTGGCAGGCTTAAAGAGGCAATTGATGCTTTCAGGAAAAACATTGCCGTGTCAAGATATTCATTTTATCAAAGGCAGATGTACAGGACTTTCGGGATGAATCCTTTTTACTGTCCGGTATGCAAGGTTAAAATGATTGTATGGGAATTTTATCATTACAGATATCCGCCCCTCAAAAATACTATTAATATTTTATTAATCCAACTAGGTTGGATATTTTGTCGTAGACATTTATATATTTGTTTAACAAAAGAAGAGGGAAAAAGAGGCTGACGCCTCTTTTAAAATTATCAAATATATCAGTAAATACCTGAAAAATATGAATTTAATTTCCTTTATAAACAAGAAATATAAAAATTCGATATTTCTAAATAATCAAATTTCGTTATTTAAATGGATAATTGTGTTAATATAAGAAATTTGAGATTGTTTTCTGCTTAAACCTATTTTTACTCTATCTATTTTTTTAAAATCAAAATCTTAATTATTTTTAATTTGTATAATTTTTCATTTTACTAAAGACAACTAATACGTATTTTTAATAATTTTCCCACAAATTCCTCCACAGACAAAATCTTTTCCGCTCATTTCCATTTCCTTAGACAGATCACTGATATACGGCTGTTTTACCATGCTTTTTATCTAATATGTCAAATTGCAGTAAAAATATCACGTTTATCTCCATCAGCGATAACTTTTCCATTTGTCATTACGATTACCCTGTCAAAATTTTTACTACAAATTCCATATCATGAGTTATTGTAATTATAGTTTTTCCCTGCTTTTGAAGTTCGTCAATTAAGTTATGCAAAACTCTCATTCCTCTAAAAATCCTGCCCTGCTGTCAGCTCATCCATTACAATAACGTCTGAACCCATCCCAATCACTGCGGCAATTGTAACAAATTTTCTCAAGGAATACGGTAAATTGTACGGATTTTTCCCTTTTGATATTTTTTTCAAGTTCCGTTAGTTTTATGGCGTTTTTCCACCATTGTTTTTTTGTTTCATCAGGAGAATATTTTAATTTTTTGCTCCAAAGGCTATTTCATCGTAAACATTGTTATGAAATATCTGATCCATTGGATTTTTGAAAGACATATCCGACTTTTTTCGGCTCATTTTGGCAACGGTATATTTCTTTTGTATTCCAGCTCATCTACAACAACATCTCCGCTTACTGGCTTTTAACAATCCATTCAACATTTTTTTACCATCGTTGTTTTTCCCAGCGCCATTTTGCCCAATAATCGCAACTTTCTCCCCTTTTTTAACTTCAAGAGAAACATCATTAAGAACATTTTCAGTTCCATTAGGGATATTTAAAATTTAAATTTTTACAGTAATAAAACTCATAATTATAGCTCCTTTTAATAATTCTATTAATAAATTATCTTTAATAGTTATTTTATTGTTCCAGCTCCTCTTTTTTTCCTCTTCATGTATTCTGTGACTGTTCTAAAACTAAAAAGCCCCAAATATTATAAAAAGTTACTGATACTATTAATAAATTTTTATAAAAATCGTTGATTAAAAACTTCATTTACCGAATAAAAACTCTGCTGTAAATTTTTGTTTTCTCAGTGGAACTTATAAAATATGCCAGTTCAGTCGCATTTCCAAGATAAATTGTTATAATTGCTGGAATATATGCGAGAAAAAGGGCTGACAGCAATTCTTTATTTGAAGGCTCTTTTATTTTTCTTTTTGGTGCAAATCTGCTTCTATTCTTATCCTTTTTCATTTTCAAAATTTTTATCATATCTATTTAATCCGTATGTCCAGCCACTACATATCCCTAAAAAAATCAGCGCTTCAAAAAGGTATGTATTTATTAACAAATATTTTTAAAAAGACAGTATAGGCAATAAACAATTGTCATCACAAAAATAACAAAATAATTCCTAATAAGCCTGACAAGCATCTTTTTCATCAAAATTTCCCTTTCTCACTTTCCAAATTTTCTTATTTTTCTAATAAAATTTAGGATATTTTTTTATCAAAATTTTTCTATCAAGTTTTTAATAAAATTTCCTGACAAATTACTGTATTTTTTTAGCTTCAATTTCAAGAATCGTATTCTTTTTCAAATCACTTACTGTAATTGTGCTGATTTCAAATTCAATATTATAATTTTTCCCAATCATAAATCTCATTATCAAATGTTACAGACTTATTCGATACTTGTATTTTAGGTGAACTTTCAAAAATCTGAGTTAATTCCTGCAATCCTTCTTCACTTGAAAATAAAAATTTGTTTTTCACAAAACCTTGATTTTTGAAATGGAAAAATCTCAACTCCGCCATTTTCAATATTTTCTACTGCTTTTTGAAAAATTTTTCTAAAAAAATATTTTTTTGAAATACTGAAAATAAATCATAATCATACCCGCTTCCATCTATCTTTTTCCAATTACTGCCATCAGGTCTATACAAAATTTTTAGAAAACTTCTTCATTTGAAATAATCTATTATCCTTAAAGAAAAATATTTTTAAATTTTTATAATACACTTTCTCTTTTTTGAAAATAAAATAATCATCATAAAATTCTATATTAGGAAATTTATTTTTGTAATAAAAAAACAAACAATCCATTTAATAAGATAAATAGTATAAATAAAACTATTGAAGTTGAAACAGAAGATACGTTAAAGCCTTTTTTTCCATTTCTTTTTGTTACTGAGAAAAGCAATATTATATCCAAAAAAATATCAAAAATTCCTAAAATTTGTATTCTTGGTTTGGAATAAAAATATAGTCCAGTCTATTTTTATAATTTTTTTCAGTTTTCCTTCTTTCATAAAATCCCTTTCTCTTCCAGTAATTTTTGATAAACTCTCAAAAATTTTCATCTTCAAAACATACAAAATTTACTTTTTCTATAAAATCACTTTTCCCAAATATTCTGTCACAGCGTTAATAGCAGTTTTTGCTGACTAAATCTTTTGGAAATCTGTACACTCCTGTCGAGATATTTGGAAAGGAAATATTTTTCAGTTTATTTTTCAGCCAATTCTAAACTTGAGATATAGGCTTTTTAATAGTTTTTCTGCAAATAATTTTGCTTCATTATTTTTTTCCTGACTGCCAGACAGGCTCAACTGTGTGAATTACATTTTTTGAAAGGCATATTTCCTGCTCTTGTAATAACAGCTTCCCAACGTTGCATTTCCCTTGAGAAGCACGTATTTTTCATACAATCTTCTGTTATTTCTTTTCCGCCTTTTTCTATGAATTGCACCATCAACGCCACTGCCTCCAAGCAAGGAAGAGTTTGCGGCATTGACAATCACATCAGCAGGATATTCAGTAATATCGCCTTTTACAAGTACGATTCTATTTTTTTCAAATCTTTTAGTTTCATAATTTTTTTCCTTTTTAATAAATATTTTTCAAGATTTGCTTAACAATTTTTATTTTTTTATTACTTTATTTTTCAATAATTCCACTGTCTTTTTCCTTGGTTATAGGAATTTCTTCAAACTCAACTTTTCCTGATTTTTCAAGTTCATAGGCAAGTATAGAATACTGTGTCATACCAATTTCCTTTTCCAGCAAGATTTTATTATTTAAAACTTCCTTAGCCTTCCCACTCAAAATTATTTCTCCTTCATCAAGAACAAGTATATTTTTGGGCATATTCTGCTATTAATTCAATTTATGCTCAACCAAAATAATTGTTTTTTTCCTTCATTTGCCATTAAATTTATAATTTTTGAAAAATATCTTCCGTCCCTTTTGGATCAAGCTGTGAAGTTGGCTCGTCAATAACTAGAATGTCAGGATCCATTGCGATAATTGAGGCAAGTGCCACTCTTTGTTTTTGTCCGCCGGACAAGTCATAAGGATTTCTGTCATGTAGCTTTTTCAATTTCAAGCAATTTCAATATTTTTTTCAACTTTGGAAAATTATTTCTTCTTTTATCTAAACCTAAATTTTTCAAGTCCATAAGCGATTTCATCAAAAACAGTATCTTTTACTCCACTAATTTGCGTAAACGGATTCTGAAAAACAAATCCAATCTTCTGAACAAGTTCCTTTTTGAGAATAATCTTTCAGTTCTTTATCTTCCAGCGTTATTTTTCCTGTCAGTTCTCCTTTATAAAAATCAGGCACAAACTGCCTCAACATATTGCAAAATGTCGTTTTTCCCGCTCCCATTTTTCCAATTATAGCCCAAAATTCGCCTTTTTATCTCGATATTAATATTTTTTCAAGGCTTGTTTTTCTTCAAGCGGATATTTATAGTTCACATTTTTCTATTTTGAAATAACCCATAGCACCCTCCACACAATACACAGCACTATAAAAATAGCCAGCATAATTTTCATAATTTTATCATTTTTTGTTTCTTCTATATCATGCAATATTGTCCGCTTTTCTCCAATCGAAAATCCTCTCGACTCAAGTGTAATCGCACGCTCTTCGGTACTTATTATGGATGACAACACCATTGGAATAAACATTGGAATAAGCGCCTTAAATCTTACGAATACATTTCCTTCCATTTCTACTCCCTTGCCTTTTTGTGAATCCATAATTATATCTGACTGTTTTTCATTTCAGGAATCATTTGAAGCGATAAAAGCAAGATAAATGCCGCTTTTAGGATTAAGTCCTTTTTTTTCAAGAGCCACTGTGAACTCTTTAGCTTTTGATATTAGTGTCAACATTGTTATAGTAGAAACTAGAGCTGCAATTTTGGAAGTCAATCTTACTGCAGTTATTATCCCAGTCTTATATACTGTAATAAAAACCAAATTTTTGCGATAATATCATTAGAAGGAATCATCAGCCCCTGTACAGCAAATATAATCAAAGTTAGAAAAAAACAGGCTAAAAAAACTCTTTTCAAGTATATTCCCAACTTTTCATAAAAATAGGCAACAATTCCACAAATTGCTATCAATAAATATCCATAAGTATAGTTTGGCAATATAAATGCTGATATTAATAATACTGCATGCTAAATAGAACTTCGTAAGAGGATACAAGTTTCTAAAAAAATTTTTTTAATCATAACTTCCTATTCTCCATTTTTCTTATAGATATAATTTTTCTCCATATTTAAATTTTTATTAAATATCTATCTGACATGCTTTTTATAATTAATATAGAAATTACTGTTGTTACAATTTTATCAGTAGCTCTGTAAGCATAGTGGCTATCGCAACTGCTTGTTCCAAACTAAATCCTATACTTTTTAAATAATACTACCACTGCAGATGAAGCATTTTCCTGTAAATCCTCCATAAACTTTAATAATTATAGGAATAGATACAATTATTGAAGTCGAAGCCAGTGCCAAAACTTACTATAATTGTTTTTATTACTAAATTCTTAGTTCTCATTTTTGCAAGAACCCCTACAACTAAGGCATTACATATTGCCACAGGTATAAATGCAAAATATTCTGGAGAAAAACTTCCTGTAATCAGACTCGTAATAACTGCTGTTACTGTCCCCACCCGCAAGCCCTGCAATAAGACTAATAAACACCGATCCAATTGAATCAAGAAATATAGGCAACTGTAAAAATTTCGCAATCCCAAAACCTGTAAAATTAATAGCCACTGCTACTGGTATCAGCAAACTTGACATTAAAGAAAAAAATCCTCTTTTAAACTTTTTCATTTTTTTCTGCCTCCTTAAAAATTTTATTTACTATATTTTTAAAACATATTTTTTTCAATATTTCAACCTTTGGAGGAAAGTTTTGTTATTTTTAACAATCTATATTGAATTTTTCCTTTTTAAATATTTATCTCGATTTCTATTTTCATCATTTTTTTATTTCGATTAATAAATATTTCTCTATTTACACTCTTAGTTTCTTTTCACGTAAAGGCATCAAACACCATGCCTTATTTTCGCAATAACAGTTATTTTTAATATATTTAATTGATTATTACTTAATAATGGCGAAAAGTTATATGAACTACTCCCTTAAAAACTTTCTTATAGAATAAAATTTTTCTTAATAAAGTTTATACTTTCTAATAGGATTCAGTATTAAATGAAGTTTAGTATAAAATCAACAAAAAAAGACTGAAACAATCAGCCTTGCATTAATAAATTAATTTAAAAAGTTGTGTTTTTACCTCCACTGTTCTAATTTAATGTGTACCCAAAAATCCGTATATTCCTAATGTTACTATTATCAGCAATAACCATTTTATCCAATTACCAAACAAACCTACTGCACTGCCATTAAATTTTAATCTTCTGCCTTCAACAACAGTATGATTTTATTTTTTCCAACCATAAATCATGCACAATGCCCACGGATAACAAATCCCTGAATGTACAAGATGTTATAAGAGAGCCTAAAATAATCCACCCAATGTAACTACAGCGAAATCGCCATCAAAAATAACTTTTTATTTTTCCATAATTCCTCCTTATAATTTTTAAATTAATTATAACACAAAATATTAATTTATCAAATTTTTTTCATTTAAATAAAAACAGCAGGAAAGATATAGTATTCGTATATTTTCTTTATACTGTACTGTACTGTACTTTTTCCAAAATAAAAAAATCAGAAGTATCTTTTTATACTTCTGAAAATATATGTTATAATTTTTTATTTTTACCATGCAGAGTTTATTAGAACTTCTTCTCCATAGCCACCGTTCATTTTTGTGGATTTGTAGAGTTGTAAGCTCTTTGAACTCTTATTCCTCTTATTCCTAATTCTCTTGCGTCTAGGATATCATCATCACTGTCGCCATAGTGGATTGAGACATTGTGTTTTTTTGATGTAGAATGATTTGTCATATTTGTAGCCACCTGTTGGCGTGTCAGCTGTATATTCTACGTAAACTTCTTTTTGGCAGTTCAAAGTATCTTTGCAATGTTTTTAGAAAGTTTTGTAGAAGTGTAGTTTTTATCTTTTTGAATGTTTTGTTCTTCCTGTGATGAAAAAAATATGTTATCTCCTCTTTCCAAGTGCATTTTTTTATCAAGTCTTTTGCAGATTGTTTTGGAATTGAATGTTCATCTCCATTTTCAGCTACATAATCCCAGAATTTTTGGTTGTAAAGGTAACTTACAGCTCCTCTTTTGTCTCCTGGAATTTGAAAATAATGCTGTCCATAAATAAAATATCCGCTTGAGTGAAGCAATGTATCGTCAATGTCAAAACTTACATTAATCGGCTCTTTTCCTCCGGACTTTTCTTAATGTCGTCAACAGACACAAAATGAACAGCCTTCTGAACTTTATCTGTTGAATAAAATCCCTCATGAGTATAAGGAACCTTTTATTCTGCCGCAAATACTACAGATGCGAGCAAACAAAAAAATAATAATGCTTTTTCATAACATTTCCTCCTATATTTTTTTATTTTTTTCAATATAATTTTATTCCATTTTTTTCAAACCATTCTCTTTTTCTCTAAAAAATTTTTTTCCAAATATACTTCTAAATTTCTTACTTTATCTCTTGGAGAAAGTACATCCTCTGGTCTAATATCAAGTCTTTTCTTTGAATTATCCTATTCTTAAAAAAATTATTTTTTTGCTATTTTATAGGTTTACAACCTATAAATTCTCCCTTTGCTGTATAAGTGCATATATTCCTGATTTATCTTCCATTTTTGGGAATTTTTAAAATAGGAGCAACTTACAGCCGTTAATGTAAATAAAGCCAATATTATAAATATTTTTTTAACTTTTTCATAGGAAAACCTCCTGAAAAAAATAGTTTATTATTTAAAAATTTTTAAAATTAAAAGTCCAAAAAAAGATGTTCCCCTAAAGAAAACATCTCTTACAAATTTACATGTCAAATACAATAGATTTAATCCTTGTCATGCTTTCTATACTATATTTTATTCCTTGAACTCCTGCTCCCGAACCTTTGATTCCTAAGAACGGAAACTGTCAGGCCCTCTTTGAGTCTTGTTATTTATATGCACTGTTCCCACTTCCAGCTTTTCAGCAATTTCAAATGCCAATGGGAAATTTTTTGTAAATACTGCTGATTGCAGTCCATATTCTGATTTATTTGCAATTTCTACTGCTTCGTCTGCAGAACTTACTCTGATAATTGGCAATACTGGTCCAAATGGCTCTTCCCAGGCAATTCTCATATCAGTTGTTACATTGTCAAAAACTACTGGCCATATTAAGTTTTTTTCTCTTTTTACTGTTGTCAACGCTTTTGCCCCTTTTTCTTGTGCATCTTTTATCAATCCTTCAATAAAGTCTGCTGACGGAGTGTCGATTACTGTTGTAATATCAGCATTGTCAAAAGGGTCTCCCACAGTTAATTTTTCAACTTCTGCTTTTATCAGGCTAGCCAATTTATCTGCAACAGAATCCATTACAAGCACTCTTTTAATTGCAGTACATCTTTGTCCAGAATAGCTGAACGCTCCTGCCACTATATCTTTTGCGGCTTTTTCCAAATCAGCATCTTCCAGCACGATTCCAGCGTCTTTTTCCACCTAATTCAAGCATAATTGGACGCATTCCAGCAAGTTTTCCAATTTTTTCCCCAATTGGTGTACTTCCTGTAAAGTTTATAAAGTTCACTTCTTTATGTTCAATCAAATAATCTCCAATTTCAGAACCTTTTCCAGTTACAGAGTTGAATACTCCCGCTGGAATTCCAGCTTCTGCAAATACTTGAGTTAACAGCAATCCGCTAATCGAACCTTGTGTAGGCTTGAAAATTACTACATTTCCTCCAATTAACGCTGGCGCGATTTTAGATGCTGACAAGTTTACTGGATAGTTAAATGGTGCGATTGCAAGTACAACCCTCAACTGGCTCTCTTTTACTGCCCCATATTTTTCTCTTGCTTCCAGCTTCAAATCCTCCACCGTTTACAAATTCACCTGTGATTCTAAGCCCTTCTTCCATGACAGATATCTAATTAAATCGGCAGTTCTAACAACTTCTGAAATAGTCGCCTTTAATTCCTTTTTGCCACTTCTTTTGCCAAGTTTTTCCCCAATTTTATCCTTATCTCTTTCAAGAATATCCGTGACCCTTATTCAAATAAGTCGCTCTTTCCACAGCCGACAACGCTCTCCATGCAGGCAAAAGCCTTTTCGGCAGATTCCATAGCAAAATCAACTTCTTCTCTTGACATAGCTGGTACAGTTCCAAGTTCTTCCCCATTTATTGGCGAATAAATAGTTATTGTATTTTTAGAGTCTTTCCACTCCCCATTCACTAAATTTTTATAATTCATTAAAAATTCCTCCTTATTTTTGTTTTTCTATATTTTATATTTTTAGCATATATTTTTCATAATTAATATAGTTTTTTTCATATATTTTTCATATTTTCCATTTTCTAAAAAAAGTAATAGAAATTTGATTGACTGATAAAATAGAATGTGATATAATAAATATGTTTTAAAAAAACGGATTTAAAGTCTGTATTTGGTTAAAAATAGTGAAAAATACCTCTTCTTTTAGAAAGGGGTATTTTTTTATATTGCATTATGATATAATACTTTTTGGAGTTCACTACTCCATAAAACCAAATACGGATGGAGGTGAGATTGTGATAAGTGAGATTTCATCTTTGTTGCTATTATAGCCATAATTTTCTATTTCTATTTTAGCAAATAATAATTTTAGCCTCAATCTCCGTTTACCCACAGATATAGTGATCTGTGGGTTTTTACTTATTGACACCTAAAGACATTTTTCACTTTCTGCTTATCTGCAAGAAAAATTTGTAATTGCATAATATTATATTATAATGAGTATAAGTACTTGTTTAAAATTATTGAAAGATTGAGTATTTGATAATATTTTTTTCAGAAAGGAAAATAATGGAAAAAAACAATATTTTGAAAGTTTTGATAATAAAAATTCCTTATTTATTTTTTTGAATCAAAAAGAGAAAAATATAAAAAAACAATGTTGTAATATTTCACGGAATGATGGAGCCTGTCGATAGATATGCTGATTTTTGGGGAGTTTTTAGCTTCAAATGGATACAATGTGTTTGTTATGGAAATTCGAGGACATGGCGAGCTGAAAGAGGATGAAGCTGGAGATTTTGGAAAAAAACGGAATAAAAGCTGTCTTTAAAGATATTGACAACTTTTTTTGCAAAGATTTTTGAATAAAGTTGGAGCAACTCCAAGTAATACAACAATTTTGGGACATAGCATGGGTGCCCTTATTGGAATGCAGTGGGGAATAAAAAAATAAATACAAATACTTTATTTTATCAGCTTTCCCTTTTAAAAACCAATTATCAGTCACTGGTGGAAGCCTTGCCACTCTTTTTGGAAAGAATTACTTTCAGAAAAATTTCTGCATTTAACAAGATTTTTGAAAAATGGAATTCAGCATTTGAGCCAAATACAACTAAATTTGACTGGTTAACAAGAGATGAGGCTGAAAATAAAAAAATATGAAGATGACGAACTTTGCTACTATCCTGTCACACCAAAAGTTTTTTCTGGAATTTTTTTCTATGATGGGATTTATCAACAGAAATTACAAAAATTAGACGAGCATGCAAAAATACTAGCCATTTATGGAACTGATGACAAAGTGGTCGATATTCCATATATTAGTAAAAATTTTTAATGTATTAAGAAAGAAAAAGAAGAATAAATATTCTTGAAAATAAAAACGGACGGCATGAATCGCTTAACGAAACAAATAAGCACGAAATTTATGATGAAATTTTTAAAGTGGCTAAATGCAAAAGATTTTTAATTTATAACAAAAAAATTTAAAAAAATTTACAAAAAAATAATAAATTTTTATCGAAAAGTATGATATAATTAAGAAAGTTAATTTTAATAGGAGGAAAAATGGGAGCATTTGATTTTGTAAAAAAATATTTAGAGTAAATAAAAAGTATCTCAATAGATTTGGGAACTGCAAAACATATTGATTTATGATAAACAAAGAAAAAATAGTGTTGAACGAGCCATCTGTGGTTGCAAGAGATAGAAAAAAACTGGAAAAATTAATTGCAGTTGGAAGAGAAGCTAGGAAATGTTAGGAAAAACTCCTGACAGCATTCAAGCTATCAAGCCTTTTACAAGATGGAGTTATTGCCGACATCGACTCAACAAAGGAAATGATTACATACTTCATCCATAAAATTTATGGAAATTCATTATTCAAGCCGTAAGTAATGATCTGTGTACCAATCGAAGTAACAAGCGTGGAAAGAAAAGCCTTGTTTGATGCAGTAAAAGGTGCTAAAAAACGTATATTATTGAGGAAGGAAGAGTCGCCATCATCGGTTCAGGCGTAGATATTTCACAACCCTGAAGGAAGCATGGTAATTGATATAGGTGGAGGTTCTACCGACATTGCAATTCTTTCACTTGATGAAATTATCGCAAGCAAGTCAATCAGAATCGCTGGAAACAGATTTGACGAAGATATTGTAAGATATGTAAAAAGAAAAATACAACTTGTTAATTGGAGACAGAACTGCCGAAAAAAATTAAAAAGGAAATGGCTACAGCATTAAAGGTTCAGTCGCCTGAAGTTATGGAAATAAAAGGTAGGGATTTGGAATCTGGTATTCCTAACACAGTAGAAATCAACGCAAATGAAATTTATGAAGCAATTGAAGATTCTTTATTCCAAATTGTAAACTCTACGAAAAGAAGTTCTTGAAAAATGTCCTCCTGAACTGGCAGCAGACATTTTTAGACAATGGAATTGTAATGACTGGTGGAGGTTCATTAATCAAAAACTTTATTGATATGATGGAAAAAGAAGTTGGAATTAAAGTGTTCTTATCTCCAAATCCATTAGATTCAGTTGTTTTTAGGTGGAGGAGTCGCATTTGACAACAAAAAAATTATTAAGAACTCTTCAAATGAAAGAAAACTAATATTTGCTGTTAATAAAAAGAGAAAATGGGAAAAATGAAATTACAGGAAATAACTGAAAAAAATTTAAAAATGAAATAAATCAGGATAAAATAAGTGCAAGTTACCTCTTTTACGGTGATAAGAGAGTTGACTTGCTTTCTTATGCACTAATGTTTTCAAAGATGATTATGACAAAGGATATGCCGAATGACGCTGAAAAAGAAAAATTGAACGGCTTATTGACAATTTTTCAGCATCCCGACATTGAAATAATAAATAAAAATAATGAAAACATAAGAATTGACGAAGTGCGTGAAATTATTTATTCGTCAATAGAATCTTCATTTAACTCGCCAAAAAAATATTTATTCTATGTGGAATCGAAAACTTACGAAAAGAATCTTCAAACGCGCTTTTAAAAAAATTTTGGAAGAGTCATCACAAAACGTATATTTCATACTTCTATCAAGAACATTAAACATCATTTCTACAATAAAATCCCGCACGATCAAATTTCATCTATCTGGAATGAATAACAATGAACTGGGAGTCAGCAAGAAATCTACTATTTCTTTGATGGAAATGAAAACGATATTTTAGAATTTAAAAAGGCAAAATCTCTCACTTGATGATATTCAGTTTCAAATTAATACTGTGGAAGATATTTTACAAATTATTTTTGAAATGAAAAATTACGCAACTGGAGAACTGATTATAAAAAAACAATCTGGATTTAACAATAAAAATATAATAAAAGCATTGAGTTGCTGGCACATCGAATACGTTTCTGGGATATTGAAAATGTATATTTTTTTATAAATGAAATCGAAAGTGAACTAAAAAGGAAAAGGAATTTCTAATAAATTTTCCTTTCAAAAATTATTATAAATGTAAAACATTCTGTGGAAGCAAACGAATTGAAAAAAACTGATAAATTTGAAAAATAGCATTAGAAGCAATGTCAATGTAAAAAGTGTAATTTTTTAACTTTTTTGATATTTTTACAAAATTCTTGAAAGTAAAAATTTTTAAAAAAACAAAAAGAAAATGGGAAATAAACTGTGCAGGCAGAATATCTCCCATTTTTTTATAACATTTAAATAGTAAAAACTATTATTAAACAAAATAATCTAATATTAAACCCTGTTAAAAAAATAAAAACTGTTAAGGACAATAAATTTTAATTCCTTGATAAACATATTTAATTCAAAAATTTATTAAATATGCCCTATTTAAATGGGGAATAATATTAATTTTTATCTTTTTACTATCGGAATCCAAGTTCCATTTCATAACCAGGACTATACATATCTCCTTCGCTATAAACTTCAAAATCAGGTGTACCAGCGTGTCTATAACCTTGTTCGGAAAAATGTCCCTGTCACATATTTCCATCCTTCGTGAATGCAATTTGGAACAATTCCTTTCAATTTTACTACAGCATATTCAGCTTCAGGGACTTCAAGAATGCTTAGCCCTAAATCTTTTTGCCTTGTCAATATTTTTTGAGCATCATATCCAGCCATATAGCTTACTGTATACTTGCTTTCAGAATTTTCTTTTTTTCATTTTTCGATTTCGTAACATGCTCCATAACTTTGTCCATTTCCTAAGCTTTCCAATTTTTCAGATACTCTTTTTAAAAAGTTTGTCCCGGACATTAGGAAAATCGCCACCTTCTTCAATTCTTTCTGTCAAGCCTGCAACTTTAAAAGCCGATTTTTTCATAATTTTGATGTCCATATTTTTTCCTCCTTCAACGCTTAAAGATAATCTTATAGGAGAAAAAATTTGAAATGCACTTCCTTTTCTGACTTCCTTTGGCGTATGCCCATGGAATTTTTTTGAATGCCAAGGAAAATGAATCTTGAGATTCATAGCCATATTTAAAGGCTATTTCTATTATCTTTTCATCGCTTTCACGTAAATCTATCGCGGCGCAGCTTAACTTTCTAAAGCGAATATACTCGCTTAACGGATAATCCACCATAATTGAGAACATTCTGCTAAACAGCGGATACGAATACCCGAAAGCAATGCAAACTTTTCTCTCATCAATTCTGTCAGTCAAGGTCTCTTCGATATATTTCATCGTTTCATTAAATGCCTTAATCATATATTTTTCCTCCTTATAACAAAAATTATATATGATTTTTTTCGACTTTTTCCCGATAATTCCTGTACAAATTTTTATAGTTTTAAAATTCAAAAAAACTCCTCAATCGTAGTTCTCAATCCATGCTCCACATTTGATGTCGAAATAAATTTAGCTATTTCCCTTAATTTCAGGAATAGCATTTTTCCACAGCCACAGGCATTCCCACGTACTCCAGCAACGGCTTATCGTTCGCACTGTCACCAACTGCAATCATTTCTTCAGGCTTTATATTTTCAATTTCTCCCAATTTTTCAATGTTTTTTTCCTTTATCCACATTTTTATTGGCAATTTCTAGAAAGATTGGTTTTGAAATGGCGATAAAATAATCATTTCCATGAACTTTATTCATGTGTTCCTGAGCAATCAATACTTCTTCAGGCTTTCCAATAATCATACATTTTGTAGTTTTATCAATTCCTTTTTTCTCCAAGTCTTTAAGTGTATCGAATTTTTGAAATTTCATCTTGCATTGATCGACTTCATACATTACTCCATCTGTCGCTTCAGTTCCATAAATTGTATCTCCAACGTACAAAATCATCGGAACATTTATTTCCTTTGAAACTTTATAAACGTTTTCAATATCCTTTTTCCCCAGCCCTTCGTGAAAAATTACTTCGTTTGTCTTCATATCAATTAATTCTCCACCATTAAATGCCAGCACATATCCTTCGTATTTATCCATTTGAAGCTCTTTTGCATACTCAAGCATCGCATAGCTTGGTCTACCGCTTGCGAGCACAAATTTAACGCCTTTTTTCCTTCTGAACTTTTAATAATTGCCTCAACATTTTTCCTTTTGTTATCCCATGCTCCTCATCCAGCAATGTTCCATCCATATCAGTCGCAATCAATTTATAATCCATAAAATCCTCTCACTTTCTTTATTTATTTATTTATTTATAATAATTTTTACTAATTCATTCAAATCTTTTTTTCTGTAGTTGCCCAGCTTGTTGCCAGTCTTATCACTGTGTGTTTTTCATCCGCATAAAATGCCAAAAAAAATTACTGCTTTATATTGGTATTATACAGGAAATATGGGGAAAAAGTCCAACTTATAAAAGTTTAAATCCATTTTTCTATTTCTTCTATCAATGCAATAATATTTGTTGCTCTTCCCTTGTAATTTTGAATTTCTTTTATAACTTTCTTCATAAATGTTCCAAGTTTTTATTTCACTTTGTGAAAATGAGCTTTTAAAATCTTTTTCCATTTGACACATCTATTGCAAATTCTGTAGATAATTTTGTTTTTCCTTATCAGATAATTTATTTTCTATACCATATAAAACATGTTCTAAATTATTTCCAAAAAATTACTTCAAATGGTTGTTGTCTCGAACCTTTAGATTTTTCCAATTTTCTTTAATTTAAACAATTTATTTAGACATTTCCTTTTTATTTATTAAATTTTTCTTTTTCTATTTTGAAACAATTATCTGTATCAGTTACATAATAAATTTTTATAATATCTGCCCATTTTTATAACATTTGATGGCTTTTTAAAAAAACTATTTACAACTTTTTGTAATTCTTTTGTTACATTTGAAGATGTAATTTCAAATTCTTTTCGAATATTTTTTTATATCTTGTCAACATATCACCATGTATCACAATTGGTGTAACTCTTTTTCAATTTATTTATAGTTCTGTTTATCCATGGAACAAGAGTTTCTTCGTCACTAATTCCCTCAACTATTATTAATATAACACTCCCCTTCATTTATTTCACCAACTTCCTCATATACAATGCTATTTCTGTTTCACTTATATTTAATGGATTTATATTATCTTCACTCCATATTGCTTGTGATCTTATGTACTTTTTGTCTTAAGTTTGTTGTTTTAGAAATTCTTTTTAAAATAGCTGTAATTTATTTCATCTTCATCAAGAGAAGTAACTATTATATTTTTCTCCTTTTAATCTTTCCATTGGAGAAAGATTATGAGCAGAAAAATTAGTTGTCCTTTTGCTATTTTTGAGATCTGTTCCAAGATTACTGCGAGCAAATATTCAAAAATATGGGCATCTAATTCATCTATTACTACAAGCGCATTTTTCGTCTTGAATACAGTAAATCAAGGCTGATAATATTGAAACTATCTTTTGTATTCCTACAGATTCATTTTTATAGAAATTTTTATCTCCTTTTTTTATTACATATAAGTTTATTCCTTTTTCCTTTTTCTTTTTCAGTTATTCTTTCTCCATCTATTTCGCATACCAATTCAGAATCAGGTATAATTGCTTTTAAAAAAATTCCGTTTATTTGTTTTACAGTATTTATAATTGCTTCTGCTATATTTTTCAGAATAAAAGTTATTATTTTGGTTAAGTGTAATTGAATTGTTCCTTGTGAATTTTTCCAAGTGGATATTCATATTTAAGAAAAATTTTTCAAATTTGTCATTGCTTGATTTTCTAATGTTATAACAAAAATTTTTAGTTAAATAGTTTTCAATTTCTAAAAAAATTTGTCAATACATTTTCAAGTTCATCATTCAATTTTTATTTTATTTTTCACTTTTTCTGATTCTCAATAATTTGACTAAAAATAATCCCTAAATAACTATTTAAATTTACATTTTCTAAATTTATACTTAATTTACTTGTTTCCTGCTGTTTCAATATTTTTTTCTATTATATTGATACTTTCAGATTTCTTTAACTTAATTTGCTGTACTTCATAACTTTTGAAAGAAATTAATTTTTATAAGTTTCTCTTTTTTATCTACATTTTTTATATAAAATTTTTTTCTTCCATAGGCAAAAATATTATTAAACTTGTCTTTTGAAAAATTAAAATTATCTTATATTTTTTGTTTCACCTTCTATTTCAAACTCAATAGAAGTAGTAGTTTCTCCTATTTTTATAAAAATTTTTTAACTTTTCATCCAATTCCTTTTCCATAAAATCAGGTTTATCAATCAAAAAAATATTCTCTTACAACTTCAATTGCCTCTATTACAGCCGTTTTCCCACTTCCATTAGGGTAATGCAAATTGCTGATAAATTATTACTTTTTAAATTCAATTTTTGAATTTTTATATTTTAAAAATTCTCTAATTTTATAGATTTTAATTTCAAAACTAATCTCCTTTGTTAAAAATATATTTTATTAACTATATTATACTATATTTTTTTAATTTTTCAATAAAAATTTGATAAAAAAATACATTTTTTTATCGTTTTTTACATAATTTTATATTTTTTGTTTTAAATTTATTGTATTTTTACTATACACTCTATCTTTAAAAAACTTCTCCAAAAAAACATCTCAAAAAGCCAAAAAAACTTTTTCAAGACAGTTTTCAAAAACAAATATTCTAATTTTTTTATTTTTATCCTCCAATATAAGCCTTCTTAATTTCAGGATTTGTAAGCAGTTCCTTCCTGTTCCTTCCGAATTATTTTTTTCCAGTTTCGCAACATAGCCTCTGTCTGCAATTGATAGTGCCATATTGGCATTTTGTTCTACTAACAGCACAGTTACGTTTTTCTTCTTTATTAATCCTTATAACATATTGATATTATACAGGAAATACAGGGAAAAAGTCCACTTAACAAGCTTCTTTATTAAATATTAATCTGCCTAAAAATATTTTTCTAAGCAAAACTAAGGGTTTTAAGATATAATATAACCAAATTAACTCAATAAATTAAATTTCAAAAATCAAGGGAGAAAAACATGAAAAAACTATTTTTAATTGCAATGCTATGCCTAACATTCACAATTCCAGCAAAGGCAGACTTCGGAAAAACTGAAAAATGCAGTAACTGGAACAGACAGTTCATCATCTTCGTCAAACAGTTCGGGAAAACTGGAGGAACTAGAGGGTATTTATCAACAAATGAATATGGAACTAAAGTCATTGTAAATCCTTTTTAATAAAAATGACTACATATCAGAAGACGATATATATTCGAGAGAAAGAGAGGCTGTGTACACATATAGAAACTTACAAGGAGAATCAACTAAAGTGAATTATGTGGAATGTCGAATAAGACCAGAGATTTTTAAATTCGGTAGGAAATTTATCAGTTTACGGATATGTTAAATTTCCAGTATATGCAGTTACTTATGGATATTCCACTAGCAGTGTTTTTAGGGTGTTTTTCAAGAGATAAATCAGGAAAGGAACAAGAAATTACCAACTCGATATATTTAGATCATGACTTGGCTATGTATATTTGGGATAATCAACTTACAGTAACTACATTGGCAATGAAAAATGGAAAAAGTCGCTATGGATGGAACACTGCCTGGAAAAACAGCCTTGGTTTGATTCAACAAATCCTGAAGCTGAAATCTTTATTAATGGGAAAAAAATTTAAGTAATTTTGATAGTTTAGTTAGATTTAGAAATATTTTATTATTTTATGATTATGAAAACTGGGAGAAATCTCAGTTTTTCTTTTAAAAGTTATTAATAAAAAAATAAATTTATAAAAAGAAAAGAAGGAAAAATTTATGAAAAAGACTATATTATTATTTATGCTGGCAACTATCTCTATTTGCTTTTTCAGCAGGTAAAACTTCTAAAAAGAGCAGAAGAACTAAAAAGCAAGAACCACATCAACATCTAAAAAGCGGAAAAAGAAAGATGCAATGAATATGGAAAGATTTAGCTTTCACGATTTAGCAAACTACCCCATACCGCCTGCACCTACCAATTATAAAAAGTTCGAGAGGAATATTTAGAAAAAAATCCTGATAAAATTCCTCCAAGTATGAGAGATCAGTATGCGAAATAAGATAAAACAAAAATATTTAAAGAAAGGAAGAAAAGTCAATGTCACAAATTATTCAAATTTTTTTAACGATTCTTCATCATTAACATTGAAACTCATATTTGGGGCTTCTATTATACTGCATATTCTCATTATAGTCCTATCTATAAGACGTAAAACCTCTCGAAGGAGTAACAAAAGGAAAAGTATGGATTACATATCTTGTATCATACTGGCTATTAGGATCTGTGGCAGGAACAATTGCAGGAGCCGCTTTATCACTTATATTACAAGGTATATTTTATATTCTTAGCCTGTTTAATTATAATCATCCAACTGATATTACGATTTATACAATTGCAATGGTTGTAAAAATTATAACTGGAGCAATTACTTTTGCTGTATTGAACAAAAATATCTAACTTCCAAAGATAATATTGCGAGAGAAAATACTACTACAAAGCAATACATCTTACTAATTTTTAAAACTAATCGGAATAGGAATGCTTATATTATTTGCAATACCGTTAATTGCTATATTTATAGCAGGTTATTTAGTATTTAAAGTGCTGGGAATTGGGAACTTTATTGCAAATGCCAGTAAACAGAGTTAGAGAAGTACACGATGATATCGATATCCATACTTACGAAAGACAGCGTTCGGGAATGTTCAGCCACATGAACGAATTATTACAGATTATGAAGCAAAAAGAAATTAAGGAAAGAATTAAAAAGAAAACGAAAAATTTTTAAATAAAAAAAGGAGTGAAAAATAATGAAAAATTACTATTAGCAGGACTGTTAATCGGAAGTTTTGCATTCGGACAACAAATTACTGTGAAAAAGGGAGCTACTGTACTGGATTTTCTAGTATAGGTGGAGATTTTGGAAATGCCACAGGAGAACATTTTTAGATTTTACGATATTTGTAATATTAACGGAACAGAGTATAAAGATGTTGCTTTAGGGTACACTTGGGGAAAAATGATACTGTAGATTCAAATAAATTTTTTTAAATAAAAATTGAAATCTAATCACAAAACATACATATATCCTGGCATAAAAGCTAGATTTTTGAAAAAATCATCAAATAGACTTAAGAGGCTGAGGGATTCCCAAAAACATCTGATTATCTATTTGAAAATATTGGATATAAGAGTAGAACTGTAAAAAAATTATTTTTGGGTTTGAAATGATAGAATATAAAAAAACTTCCGTTTACTGATGAAATAAAATAAGGATAAGTTTATAGCAAAAATTTGAAGAAAGGAAATAAAATATGAATAAACAAGCTGTCAGAATTACACAATTTGTAATAAATTCTATTCTAACTTTTTGTATCATTTACCAGTGCAATTTTAGGATTTCTTCTTTTAATTCCTCTTGCAATAACAGCTCTTTATAAGTTTTTGGTTCATAACTGGAGCTTCTTTTGGAATTTTCTGGTTATAGTAGCTATTTTGATGGGAGTTGCATTTTTCATAGAGACATTAAGCTTTTAAACTTCCGAAATGTTTGGAAAATTTTTGAAGAAGAAAAAGAAGATGAAAAAAATATATCAGGAGTATGAAAACTGGTTCAACGAATGGTATCAAAAAGAATACGAAAAATACCAGCAGAAATGGCAAGAACAGCAGAATCAGCAAGGGTACAGCACCCATTATTCAGCTGAAGATATAATTGAAAAAAATTTGAAGAAAATCTGAAAGTTCTTGGGCTTGATTCAAGTGGCGAACTGACTCTTCAAACTATAAAAAAAGCACACAGAACAAAGGCAAAAGAATTTCATCCAGACAAAAACCCTGGAAAAAATACCACTGCCGATATGCAACGTATAAATGCCGCAAAAGAATACTTAGATGCCAATCTTGAATACTATCTATCTAAAAGTATCTAAAAACTAAAAAGCAAAATTTTTAAAAGTTAAAAATTTTTTTGTAAAATACATGATAATACTTAGAAAAATAATTATCAAAAAGGAGGAAAAATAATGAAATGTTTTTATCATCATGATAAAAGATGCCCATGTTATATGTAAAAACTGTAACAAGGCAATCTGTACAGACTGTACAGTAGATATAAGGGAGAAATGTACTGCCCTGACTGCTTTAGTAATTTAATTGCCTATCAGGAAAAATATTTATCAAAAATTAAAAATGGTTTACATTGTAGGTGGAGTCATAGCGACTACCGTATTTTTTTCATTTGTTGGGAAAAATTTTGAAGGGCATTGCTTCGGCTATATGGTTTTGGAAGTGCTCCAATAGGCTTATTTGCTTCAAAAATGCACCGAGTCCATACGTACCAGTCTCTATGGAAGGATTAGGAAAACTATTGCTAATGAAATTAGGAATAGCCCTTATTCTTAGACTCAGTTTTTGCAATAATTTCAATCTTTAATTATTTAAATACATCAAAGACTGTTCAAGAAAAATAAAGCTTTACTTGAACAAATAATGAGTCATCAAGCAAGATAATCACGAAAAATTTAGTTTTTTTATAGTATTCTATATTATCGTGTATTTCATAAAAATTTTTAACTTTTTAATATTTTTATGTCAAAAAAATCAATAATGAAGGAGATTAATATGAAATCTAACGAATACAGTTACATAAAACTATGTTATTTAGTAAAATATGTCTTTATTGCTATTTTTGTCGTAAGGGCACTAATTCTTAGCATGTTTTTGGAAAAGCAATGAATGAACTGATGATAATGGTTGGTATTTATTCTGTTATTATTTTTCATTTTTAAAGGAGGGATTGAGATTGAAGGTTTAATAATAATGAGAGAGTTGAAAAGAAGAACAGATAAATTACCCATTCCAAAGGAAAATATCTTTAACTGGAATAACAAAGGCGAAGTTGGAATATTTTTTTACCGATCCTGAAAAAGGGACATTTTGGTTTTGCAAACAACGGACAGACTACAACTTATACGTTTATCCAATAATGGAATTTAACATATACGAAAACAATACTCTAATCTTTTTTTGAAAAAATAGCAGGAGACTGTGATTTACAAAAATTCAAAGTTTTTAAGCCAGTACAAACATATTAAAAGTTTTGAATTTAACACAGCAAATAACCTGAAAAATTAAATAGTAAGCTGGGAGAAATCCCAGTTTCTTTCTATATTATATCTTTATAAATATCTTTGATTTCAAGGATTTTAATAAAATTCATCTTTATAAGTAATTATTTTTAAACCCTTATTTTATGGTATCAAATCATTTTTGTTTAACTAAAATTTTATATTTATAACAAAATAATAAGCAATATTAATATTTTTATGTGATATAATATAAAAAAATTTTTATAATTCAAGGAAAAGGTATCAAAATAATAGATTTAAGGATAATATAAACAGAAAATAACCTAATTCCTTGTACTTTATAATATAAAATTATTTATTAAATAACAAAAAAACTTAATACTAGGACAAAGTTATTTAAAAAAATTTGAAAATAAAGGAAAACTAAATCATGAAAAACTTATTTTAATGTTAATGCTTATTTTAGGAACTTTTGCTTTTGCGGAAATAACGGAACAGGAAAGAAATAGTTTTTTTCTCACCTGAAACTACAAATTTATATTTCTAATCAGAAAGACTGGTTCTATCAAGAAACTCCGGAAGGAGATGACGGTGTGTGGGAAAAACAAAATTTTTTATTAATATTTTTGAAAGTAGGGAAAAATACAAAAATTTCATATACGCCTATTGAAATAACGGGAAATTATGATAAAGAAGGCTATCCTAATTTGGTTTATAAATCTCAAAAGAATAAAAAGATACCAACAACTAATTCTTACGGTATAACTCTTATTTCATATATAGGGAATGTTTCCTGGAACTGAAATAAAAAAATGGAAAAATATGAGAGAGACAGTTATCAAGTACTTTCAGAAAGTGAATTAAATGCTCTGTTAAAAGTCTAAAAATGTGAAAAAGACTTGATTCAACCACAGAAAAATACAAAATTATATTTAGACTGGTTATTCCATAACAATAATTAAATTGTTTTTCAATAAAAATTTTTAAAGAAAGGAAATATAAGAAAATATGAAAAAGTTATCAATAGCAATTCTTATCTTGGCATTTTACGGTATCTTGTTCAAATAAAGAAAATGGTAATACGAAAATGCAAATAATACTGCAAATCAAACGACTGCCTATGTGAAGCCTCAAAATCCACAAAGGCACTGCAGTTGCACTTAACTTAACAGACTTTAAGATTGACAATGATTTTATTTTTGTATCAAGGTGCTCCATTCACAGGAAAAAAATTACGTTTGACACATTTTATGAAAGCGGATATTTTTTGTAAAAATGGTAAACTGGAAGGAGAATCTGAAATAAATTACAAAATGAGCGGATTTAAAAGAAAGGATGTTTTTCCAAAAATAATATTATTTTAAGTTTTTCACAAATAAAAAAATGGAATTACAACAGAATTTATATACGAAAAAATGATACATCCTATGGAAAAAAAGTAGCTGAAGTTCGTACTTCGTATGGAAAAATTCATACATCTTTAATATAGCTAACAGTACTGGAAGAATAGAAGTTAATGGCAAAAAGCAGATAATATTACAGTTTTAAGCAACAGTGTGAGCGGAATTATTAAGGAAAACGGCTCTTTTTATAAAATCATCTATTCATATTCAGAAGGGCAAGTTACAGAAGAAAGTATAAACTAGATTCCAAAGCTGACAAATCTGAAGTCTTAGTTGAAAAAAAGACTTCTAGAAGCACTTTACTTGAAACCTGCTGAGAAATCGGCTGGATTTATAAACGAAGAGGAATTGAAAAATTAGATAGAATAATGTACCAGCTTGGAAAACCTGGGACTTCAACACCAACTTCAGGACAGCCAGCAAACCCTAATGCAACAGTTGTACCAAATACAGCACCTCAGCAAAATCAATCTGAAATAAATCAGAATGATGACGATTTGGCAATATTAGACCGAGTTTATGATGAAGTAATGCATAAAAATAATACGGCGATATTAAAATACGTTTTCAAAAAGAAAAAAATTAGGCTATATAAGAAATACACTTTTTGCCAAGAAAGGATATAAATTTAAAAATCCTAAATATTCAAGCTACTTTTCTCAAAAAGCTGGTATAACGGAATATACGATTCCGATGAAATATTAAATCGGAAGAAAAACGATTTGTTCTCATAATTAAGGAACGAGAAAAATAATATAGTAAAACTTATTTAAAAACTAAACTCAAAAGCTATGACTATTTTTACTCAAACCATAAATTTATTATATAATTTTAGCAGTTTAATTTAAAAATAGGTTTGAGTATATAACCAAAAAAACTGAAAATACAAGGAGGAAAAAAATGGAAAATCAGAATAATATAAAAAAATGAAGAAAATAATACAAACTCTAATAACAACCAGTCTCAGGGAGTTCCTCGACAATATTCTTTCAAAGGACAACAATCAAAATAAACTTTTTCTAAAAAGTATTTTTTTGGATTAAGTGCTACAATCTTAGCTGGAATACTGTGGCTAGCATTCAAAAGGGCTTATGTTCTACATGCAAATTAAAAAGGTGGAAAAAAAGCCTCTTCCGGGTTCAGATTTGATGGGAGGGACTAGGGGCTCTTGGAGATGCTGGAACATCCATACTGAATATTTTGCAAACTATTTCAAATGTTCATAACATCTTTAAATTTGGAACAATTCTATTAATAATCGTAGCTTGTTCTGTCGTATTTAAAAATGAAAAAGGAAAATTTGACAAAGCAATTTTACAAAAATAAATTATTTATCAGCAGTTGGAGTCACATTAATCGGAATTTTTGGAAATTATAAAAGTGGATAAATATATGAATATAGTAAAAAATCCACTTGCAGCTGGAATGTCAATGATGAGCAATCAGCAGGAAATACCAAATCCAAATCCGAAACTATGGATATTCTTTTCAGTGCTGTTCCTAATCCTAGCAGTTATTTCCACAACAACAAACTATTTCAAGGCATTTAAAAGCAAAGACTTTGAAATGGCGGATGTACAAGCAGAATCCAAACTGCCAAAGAAAAATACAACAAGATGGATTCAGGACAAAAGAAAAATTGGAATTATAGCGGCTGTAATCGTAGGAGCATTGGTACTTTACAATATCGGCGTGAATTATATATTTTTAGATAATATCGATTTTAGCAAAGCTTATGCTGTCAGAGTCACTGGAGATTCAGAAAATGCCTCAATATCATGGGAGACAAAAATACGATTACTATTTCAAGTTGAAGAGGAAGCAAATAATAATAAAGCACAAAAAGAAATGGAATTCCTAGATAATGGAGAAATTAGCATTGACTATCCTAAAGACAAGCAGTTTAAAAATGGAGACACAGTAACAGTGAATTTCACATACAATAAGGATTTAGCTAAAAATTAAAAATCCGCCCTAAAAATACAAAAGTAAAAATAAAAAAATAGAAAAATCTTCAAAAATAGCAAAAAGAAGTTAATGAAGTAAAAAAATTTAAAGGCATTTGTAACAAAAACTTTCTCAAGCCAGGCTCGAAAATACTTATGACAACATGACTTTTCTATAATGTCGTTGATTTGTCTACATACTCAGCATTGCCAAATATTTATTACAAAAAGACGATAGTGGACACTTTGACTTTAAAAATATTTTTACGGCTCCGTTTCTGCTGGAGAAGAAATTTTTAGCGGTTACAGTAAAAACATTATTCTAGATAAAAACGGCAATATCATTTCATATGATGATAATAACTTGAATGATAAAAATAACTATGAAAAAAATATTATAGTATTCCTGAAATAGAAGGCGCAATGAATTCGGAAGGATATATGCTGTTAAATTAAAACAACAATAAATTTTTTTAACTGGGAGAAATCAGTTTTTTCTTCTCAAAAACTTCCCAAAACAAAAACCATCTCAAAAAGCCAAAAACTTTTTCAAGACAGTTTTCAAAAACAAATATTCTAATTTCTTAATTTTATCCTCCAAGATAAGCCTTCTTAATTTCAGGATTTGTAAGCAGTTCCTTCCCTGTTCCTTCGAATTATTTTTCCAGTTTTCGAACGTAGCCTCTGTCTGCAATTGATAGTGCCATATTGGCATTTTGTTCTACTAACAGCACAGTTACGTTTTTCTTCTTTATTAATTCTTACAATTATGTTGAAAATTTCCTGTACTAATAACGGTGCTAGTCCCATTGACGGCTCATCTAGCAATAGTAGTGAAGGATTTGACATTAAGGCTCTTGCCATTGCTAGCATTTGCTGCTCTCCTCCACTCATTGTTCCTGCCAGCTGTTTTTTACGTTCAGCAAGCCGTGGAAACAGCGTGAACATATGTTCCATATCTTTTTTTATTTGATCTGTATCGTTTCTTGTAAATGCTCCCATTTCCAAGTTTTCCAATACAGTCAATTCTGTAAAGATTCTACGTCCTTCGGAACATGTGCCATTCCACGGCTGACAAAGCATAGCATCAATGTTAGTTACATTTTCACCCGCTTAGGAAATTTCTCCCGATTTTTATTGGTACAAGCCCTGAAATAGCGTGAAGTGTGGATGTTTTTCCCGCACCATTTGCACCAATTAGAGAAACGATTTCACCTTTTTATCTGAAATGAAATGTTTTTTTATAGCGTGAATTCCGCCATAATATACATTTAAATCATTTACATTTAAAAATATTCACTTTTTCCTCCTTTTTGCTAATTTTATTAATTTTTCGTCTTAAATTTTATTCTCCTAAATAAGTTTGCTATAACTTCCTTATTATTCTGAATCTCATCAGGAAGACCTGAAGCAATAATTCTTTCAAAATTCAGCACATAAAGTCTTTCACAAATTCCCATTACCAAGTCCATATCATGTTCGATTAGCGAATTGCAATTTTAAATTTATTTCTTATAAAGCTAATAGTGTTCATTAGCTCTTTTGTTTCATTTGGATTCATTCCTCATATGAGCTCATCCAGCGACAATAATTTTGGATTTGTTGCCAAAGCTCTTACTATCTCCAGTTTTCTTTGCTTGTCCCATAAGACAAGTTTCCAGCTGTAATATTTGCCATTTCAGCCATATCAAAAATATCCAGCAAATCAAGTGCCTTGTCTGTTATTTCCTTTTCTTCCTTCCAAAATCTAGGAAGCCTAAAAATCGCTTCAAAAGTGTTGTACTTCATACTGCTGTTAAGTGCCATCTTTACGTTGTCAAGCACTGTTAATTCCTTAAATAGCCTTATATTCTGAAATGTTCTGGCAACTCCTAAAGCAACTATCTGTGGAGTAGTTTTTTTATTTATACTAATCTGATTTATAGAAATATCTCCGTCAGTGAGGCTTGTAAACGCCTGTCAGCAAGTTAAATATTGTCGTTTTTCCCAGCTCCGTTTGGATCAAAATCAATCCAACCAGTTCCCCTTCCTTAATTTCAATATTTACCTCATCAACAGCTCTTAGCCCGTCAAAAGATATTCCCAAATCTGTCGTTTTTAATAATGACATATTTTTATCTCCTATTTTACTTCATTTTTTTATATTTATCAAAAATATTTAACTTTCGCTTTTCTCACTCTTATTATTTCTATAATTTCTAATTCTATTAATTCTTCTCTTTGTTCCTGCAAATGTAAATTCCTTCGTACCAAAATCCCTTTTTGGACGGAAAATCATTAATGAAATTAATATGATTGCATAAACTAAGTATCTAAACTGCGAAACATCTCTTAATCTTTTCATTTAGAAGTGTCAAAATCGTTCTGTGCGATAATCGCTCATAATACTTCCAAGCCCACCTAGCACTACCATAACAAGAATTTCTATTGAGAATAAAAATCCAAATTTATCGGCGTCAAAATTCCAATATTATGAGCAAAATAACGATCCTCCAACTCCAGCAAAAAAACGCTGAAAAAGCAAATCCATAAAAGTTTTACACGATTTAATCCAATTCCTATATTTTCTGCCGTAATTTCATCTTCCCCTAATTGACAGAATCTCTTTCCCTTTTTCGAGAAGTCATTGCCATTGCAATTACAATAATTGAAATAACTACGATGAAATAAGTATTTGAAAAAAATCTAGAATTGTTGGAATATTATTAAGTCAGTTGCTCCACCTAAAAGTCAGATTTTGAATAATATATTTTACAATTTCTCCAAATGCTAAAGTAATAATCATAAGATAATCCCCTCTTAACCTTAGCGTACTTCCACCAACAAAAATCCAAATACAGTGCAACCAGTCCACCAAACAATGATACCAGTATTAACTGTAAAAATGGCGGTAAATTATAATTTACAAGTATTTTTTTGAAATAAATCTTCGCTGAATATCCACCAATTGCAATAAATCCAGCTTGCCCTCAAATTAAAGCTGTCCCATAAGCCCAACTGTTATGTTTTAAGCTTACTGCAAATAAAACAAAAATTAATATGTTTATATATATTCCTTTTGTATAACTGAAAGCATCGTTTTGGATCAAAAGTAAAAACTTAGGACGATATAAAGTGCAACTATTGAAATAAATGTAACTACATAATTTTTTTACTTTTAATTTGTTAAAAGTAATTCAGATTTTGCCATTTATATTCTTTTGTTTCTTTATCTTTTTTGTTCTGTTCGTTATGATTTTTCTGTATTATCTATATTTTTGTTTTTACATCTTTATTAGTTTTTTTCCATATTTTCCCATTTTCCTCCTTTCAAATTATACTTTTTCTTTCATATTCTTACCAAACAGTCCATTTGGCCTGAAAAATTAATATTAATATCAGCACACCAAATACAATAGGATTTGCCCAAGTTGTAAGTGATGAGACCTTTTACGTACGCTTCAAGAAGTCCTAAAGACGTATCCACCAACCATAGCCCCTGGAATACTTCCAATTCCTCCAAATACAGTGCAATAAACGCCTTCAGTCCTGGCGAGCATTCCATATATGGCTCAATTTGCGGATAAACAATCGCATACAATGCTCCACCTAACGCCCCAAGTCCGAACCAATCGCAAATGTTATAGCAATAGTTTTTGTTTACATTAATTCCCATAAGCTGTCATGCTCCTGTATCCTGTGAAACTGCTCTTGTTGCTTTTCCTAATTTTGTATTTTTAATAAATAAATTTAAGGCAATCATACAAATTGAAAGTAACTACAATTACAAATATTGTAAGCATGCTGATGCTTAAAAATCCTAAATTAATCTTGTTATTATTTGATAAAAATGCCGGTATATATTTCTGATCAATAACTTTTTGGATTTGCTCCAAATATTATAAGCGCCAGGCTTTCCAGCAAAAAGCTCATTCCAATTGCTGTTATAAGTGCCGAAATTTTAGGTGCATTTCGAATTGGACGATATGCATCAATTACAACTCCCAAAACAGCACATACAACAATTGATAAAAATAATAGCCACAATTAACGGCATTCCATGTGACACGGCAATTAAAGTAGCATAAGCTCCCACCATAAGTATATCACCATGTGCAAAATTTATAAGTTTAACGATACCATAAACCATTGTATATCTAACGCAATCAATGCGTAAATGCTTCCAGTCTGCAGTCCGTTAATAGTCTGTTCAATAAAACTCTTTAACATATTTAAAAACTCCTCATACTCTTTTACTTAAAATACGCTTTTATTTTTCATTCATATACTTAGCAGCTTTAAAACATACTCTTCCCCATGTGATTAAATATAATCTTAAAGTCGCACGTATATTTACCCAAATTAATTTTTCTTCTTTTAGATAAAAAGTTCGGACTGTTAGAAGAAAGAAAATTTCTCCTAACAACTGAACTTTTATAACAATTATTATTTTCTATATTTTTAGAATTTTTCTTTCCTAGAATTTTTCCTTCAATGAAAGTTTTCCATCTTTCACTTCAATAAATGTAACTTTTTCTCAGGTTTCTTTCTGCATCAAATTTTTAATGAACCTGTAACCAAAAGTACCATCAAATTTTTAATTGCTTCTTTTATTGCATCTTTTGAAGACAAGTCAGAAACATTTTTAATGCTGTTTCTAAAATAGTTCCTGTATCATATCCTAAAGCGCGAAAAATAATTGGATCTATTTTATATTCATTTTTGTATGCGACAATGAATTTTTGTACATTTTGATCAGGATCATCCAGGTGCAAACTGAGCTTGCAAAAACTGCTCCATTTGCAACTTTTCCAAAGATTAGTCTGGATTCCGTCCATCCATCTCCACCCATGAATTGAGCGTTTATTCCAAGTTCTTTTTGCCTGTGTCAAGATTAGTCCAATTGTATTGTAATAATCGGGTGCGAAAATACTTCAGAATTGTATCCTTTACTTTTGTAAGCAATGCTCTAAAGTCCTTGTCATCAGCAGTGTATTGTTCTTCTTTTACTTGAATTCCTTCTTTTTTAGCCTGTTCCTTAAATGCGTTTGCAAGCCCTACAGAATAGTCACTTCCTGTATTAGTTAAAACAGTAATGTTTTTATACCCTTTTGCTTTTTGCATATTTTTGCAACAACGACACCTTGATAAGGATCTGTAAATGTAGTTCTATAAACAAAATCTTTTCCTTTTGTAATATCAAATGCAGTTCCAGTTGCTGTAATCATAGGAATTTTAGCTTGTTGTGCAAGCGGTGCAATTGCAAGAGATGGTGGATGTAACTTCTCCTACAAAAATGTCAATTTTATCTTGTGAAACCATTTTTTAAACGCATTAATCGCTTCCTGCACATCACCTTTACTATCTGCTTCCACAATTTCAATTTTTTTCCCATTAATTCCACCAGCGGCATTTATTTCCTTTACTTTCAATTTAAATCCATTTATTGTACTTGTTCCATATTGTGCCACATTTCCAGTTAATGCTCCTATAACACCAACTTTTATAACATTCTTGTCCTTAGATGCTTTTTGCTCCACAACTTAGTACAAATAATGCCAATAATGAAACTAAAAATAATATTTTTCATCGTCGTTCTCCTCCATTATTTTATTTTTTTATAAGTCATTTATTTTGTTTCTTAAATTTTAAAATTTTTCTTTTAATGTAAGCTTTTCCACCTTTTTACTTCAATAGAATGTAACTGCTTTTTCAGGATTTCTATCTGCATCAAATTTTAATTTTTCCAGTTATAAGATCAATTCCACTAACTCCATTCATAGCTTCTTTTATAGATGGTCATATCAAATCTTTTGAAGATTTTAATGCACTTCTACAATTTTCCACTGTGTCATATCCAAGTGCGGCAAACATTATTGGCTCTTTATTAAATTTTGCCTAGTAATCTTTCATAAATTTCTGAACATTTTCAGCTTTGTCTTCTGGAAAAACTGGCTTTACAAAAATTGCTCTTCCGCAACTGCTCCAAAGTTAGTCTGAATTCCGTCCCATCCATCTCCACCAAAATATTGTGCAGTTATTCCCAAATCTTTTTGCTTGAGAAATAATTAGCCCAATTGTATTGTAATAGTCAGGTATGAAGATAGCTTGTGGATTTTGCCCTTTCACTTTTGTCAAAATTGCTTTAAAATCTTTATCGTCATTTGTATATTTTTCTTCAGTAATAGTTATTCCATCTTTTTTAGCCTGTTCCTTAAACGCATTTGCAATTCCTACAGAATAATCATTTGAAGAATTTGTTAAAATTGCGATTGATTTTACACCTTTTTGCTTTTGCGTATTTTTGCAGTTGCAGTTCCTTGATAAGGATCTGTAAATGTAGTTCTAAATACAAAATCTTTTCCTTTTGTAACATCAAGGCTCGTAGCAGTTGCCGAAATTAAAGGCACTTTTGCACTTTGAGCAAGTCCTGAAATAGCCTGTGAAGTAGCTGAAACAACTTCTCCTATCACGACATTCACCTTATCTTGTGAAACCATCTTTTTGAAAATGCATTCACCGATTCTTGAACATCGCCTTTGCTATCTGCGATTACAAGCTCAATTTTTTTTCCATTAATTCCACCTGCATTATTAATTGCATCAACTTTAAGCTCAACACCTTCTTTTACTGCAATTCCGTATTGCGCATAATTTCCAGTAAGTGGAGCAATAACTCCTATTTTTATAACATTGCCATCAGCTGTCTTTTTTCTGCAACTAATAATGAACGCAGTGGCTAGCGGCATCATTAAAAACATCTTTTTCATACTGTCATCGTCCTTTCTCTCTTAAATTCTTTGCAACATCAAAGCATAATCAGAAAAACATATAATAAATATCAAATAAAAATATTACTATTATTAATCTGTCACATACTTTCACTTACTTATGTCTAATATTATATCATAAAAGAATAAAGAAATGAAATTATTTTTTAAAAATTTATGTATACTCAAATTCTTTCAAAACAGCACTGAAAATAAATAAACAAACCTAGTATTCACAGTATTTACTTATAATTCTTGATTTTTATTAAATTGGCTGTCTTGTAAAATTATTTTATACTATTTACCTTTTTAAAGAATAGAAGTCAAAAATTCATGTAATTAAAGTCATTTTAATATGTTTAACTGACTCTCGCTTAGGAATAATGGCAAAATATTCTACGAACGCCCACGCTTTATGCAAAACTTTTTCTAAAGAAACAAAAAACTACCACGTAAATGTGATAGTTTTTTCGATTATAAATATTCAATTTTTAATTTTTAAATTTTTAATGTACATTTTTCTGTTACAAAAATTATTGTGATAAGTTAAAGTCATAACCTACACCAAGAGATACTCTTCTGTAATTAGCGTCATATTTAGATTTTTGCACCTATTGGATCTTCGTATTCATATTCTCCTTGATTTTTCTTTATACATAAGTTCTACGTTAAAGTTATTGTAGTTTACTCCTCCACCAACTCCGTAGTACAATCCATTTTTAGCTTTGAATTTTCCTAATCTTCCATAGTCATGATCTCCATTGTTGAATGAATATCCTAAATCACCTTTAACATAGGTTTAACAGCTGTTTGTGTATCAAATTTATATTTAGCAGTTCCATAAACTGGGATAGAATTGTAGTTCTTTTTCATTTTGTCCGTCAATTTTATCTTTCAAATCTTTATGGAATTGGAACGCTGTCCCTCCACCTACTTCTAATCCAGGAGCTACTTCATTTCTGTATTCAACTCCAACTTCTCCTGAACTATTTTTACTTTTTGATTTCTATAGTTTGTTCCATAGTGGTATTTTTCCACCTAAATCTAAAGCTCCTTTAGCTTCAATTTTTCCAGCATCTGCGAAAAAGTGCTCCTAAAATTAAAAATAAACCAATTAATGTCTTTTTCATAATTAATCACCTTTCTTTTTCTAAAAATTTCTTTACAATCTTGCTTTCTAAAATTTCTAAATCAATTGCTATATTTAACAGTTGAAAAATTATCATCCTCCTCAACTGTCAATAGTATTATACCCCATACAACTTATAAGTTAGTGTATCTATCTTTAGTTTTGCCTTTGACTAAATCCTTTATTTTACACTAATTATCGTATAAAATACACCTTTCAGATATATTCTAATACTGCAAAAATTTTTTGATTCCAAGCTGAACATTATAATACTTTTATTTATGTTTTTCATGATAAATTGCTCAACTTCCTAAAGTGTTTTTCTTTACGCAATCACTTTAATTCTATAGCAAAACGTAAAGTGGCTGAGTCATTAAACAAGGCTGAATACGTAAAAATATGAATTTATTTTAATTCTTTATATTCATGTGCAAATTTTTTATACTCCAAAAGTATAATTTTTAATCCCTTCGTTGTTTTTAACCTTCTTACCATTTCATTCGCTTTTTTCAATATCACGTTTGTCCAAATAATAGGAGCATAGCTTTATCAATGCTTCTTCCTTTTTGTTCATGACCTTTTTATACCATTTAACAGCTTCTTCAATCCTTCCTTCTTCCTTCAGCTTATCCGCATAGCCTATCTGTGCCTCAGCTCTATTTTCCTTTATCGCCGATTCTTTAAAATATTCCCTTGCTTTTTCAATATTCCCCTCCTCAAATTCGATAACTCCCATGTAATAAATAGCGTCTTTCAATCCTTTATCATACGCTTCTTTAAATAATTTTTCCCAACAGCTTTATCGCCAAATACATCATAAAATTGTGCCAAAGTTACTAATTCATCTTGAGAATATTCTACCATTTTCTTTTGTTCCTTTTCAGCTTCAGAAAAATTTTTCATTATCATATTTTGTGCTGATCTCATATACAAATCTGCTATTTTTTTCTTTTCGTTTTCATTTCCATTCAAATAATTCAAATATTTCTCTATATTAGAGTTAAGATTAATAACTTCAGTATCATTTAATAATCTATTCTTCCAATAATTTCATATTTTTCATATCATTTTTAAATAATATATTCTTACTAAAGAATATATCGAATCTGTATTCTTTAACTTAGCTCCTTCTGTATAAAGTTTTATTGCTTCCTCTGTTTTCCCCTAATTCTTCAAGCATATATCCTAAATTCTTATATCCCTTCTAAATTTCCTAATTTAATATATTCTCAGTAATATTGTTCTGCTTTTTCCATATTCTCTTCTTTCAGAATAAATATCTCCCAGACTGCCTGCTACTTCTTTATTACCTTCATCGTATGCTATTTTAAACCATTTTTCACTTTCATCTGTTTTTCCTGCCTCATAGTACATAGTCGCTATTTTTTTACATATGCCGCTTTATTATATTTGGCTATTTCCAGTAGCATTTCTTCAGCTTTTTATAGTTTTTATTATTAATTTCATTTTCTATTTCAGCAACTCTTTTTTCATATTCTTCTTTTGTCTAATACTATTGTATAAGTTTTTTTCTTGAGGGTTCAGAATCACAACTTATTGTTGCTAATGATAATATTATCAGCAATAATATTTTTTTATCATTTTTCTACCTCACTATAATTTTATATTATAATTTTTATAAGTTTTTCTATATTCCTTTTTCCTCAATATTATAATCCTTTAATCCTGCTTCATTTTTATTTTTAAAATCCATTTTTTATTTCTTTCTTATTTTTCGTTATCATAAAAGCATTAATAAAATTTTTATTGCTATAAATGATTTTTGTTCAGTGCTTTTATATACCATTTCTCTGCTTCTTTATAAATACCTTCATTTTTTTAATATTTGAGCTAAATTAGTTTGTCCTCTCGGATCTCCTTTTATTACTGGATATTAAATAATATTTTTTAGCTTCTTCTTTTTTCCTTCTTCCTCATATAGTTCCCATCTCAAAATTAACATCTATCCCATCTAAAAAGTGCTTTTTATAGATTTTTAACTGCTTTTTCTTTATCGTTTTTAGTATAATAGTAAAACAAGCTAAATATTTAATTCCTTCTTTTTATATTTTTTCTATTTCTTTTTAAATTTTTTCTGCTTCTTCAATTTTATTTATTTTTTTATATTGTCTAAAGATTTTTAAATACAAATTTATAGCTTTTTATCATTACTATTTCCATCCATATAATTTATTATTTTCATTTTATATCGTATGTAAATCCAAATATTTCTTTAGTTTTTCGTATTTTTATTTATATATAATTTCATATTTTGAATATCATTTTTGAATATAATACTTTTTATTAAATTATACATAGAAACAGCATCTTTATTTTTCAGCTCCCTTTTTGTAAATTTCAATTTGCTTCAGAAGTTCTATCCATTTTTCAAAAATTTCCTAAATATTTATAAGAATCTTTTTGATTATTATCTACTGCTTTTCTTAAATATTTTTTTCTTGAGCAACATAATCTTTTTCTTTTTTTCAGCATACAATCCCTAATATAATGGCAACATCTTCGTTTCCTTTTTATATGCAATTTTATACCACTTTTCTCCTTCTTCTTCACTAATTTGAGAATATATCCAAGCTATTTTTCTTATAATCACTTTTATTATATTCAGTTTGCTTTTAATAATAATTTTATAACTTCTTTATATTCTCCTTTATCTAAATATTTATCAACCTTTTTCAATAACATAATTGTATTCTTTTTGTCATAATCGGATTTTTGGCTTATTTCTTTTTGAATCACAACTTATTAAAACAAATGATAGCACTATTAAGATAATTAATTTTTTAAACATTCTATTTAACTCCTTCAAATCTTTATCCACTTTCCATATTTTCTAACTTTTTCATTGTAAGAACTGGATTCTTAGCGTATTCAATATACACTGCAAACTGGTATTCATCTGTCTTTATGTTACTCGATGTTCTATTTAACAATACATTTTTCTCCTTCTTTAAATATTTTTATTCCATTTGGAATTTTTAAATCTGAAAATTTTGAGACATTTTTCTCAATTTGTTCTGGACTAAATTTTTAATTTTTAAATTTCCTAATTCTGTCGCTCGTGTCTTTATTGCAGAAATTAATTTCTTACAGTATTATAAATTTTATCTCCTATGTTTATTGTCTTATAACTAACAACAGAAGAAATTACTTCTCCTGAGATAGATTTATGAATGATGGCAGGTATTTATTTAAACAACAATATGATTTTCTAAAATATCAATTTGATAAAAATTCTTTCAGAATACAATACTTCGGGTAATTTACATTTCAATTAGGCACACATTTATAACTAAAATGCGACGTTTAAAAATGAATCAGCTTCAAAAATAAAAAAATGTTGGCACAGGGAAAAAAATACATTACAGACGGTGTATACACTTATTGGACTATCAAAATTAAGAGATGTCATAAATAAATTAATCTATTGAAATAGTTGCCAGTAAGTTGCCAATAAATTTTTAATGTATGTAAATAACATGAAACAGATTAAAACAGAATACAACCACAAAAGTACCATAAACAAAAGAGTGCAAGTCAGCATAAACACTGATTTGCACTATATATCACATTTTTAGCTATTCTAATGGTGCCCGGACGCGAATCGAACCACGGACACAGGGATTTTTCAGTCCCTTGCTCTACCGACTGAGCTATCTGGGCATATTATATATGGCGGGTGAACTGGGATTCGAAACCCCAGACATCTTGCGATTTCGCCGGTTTTCAAGACCGGTCACTTACCGTTCGGACATCCACCCGCAACTTTAATAAAAATAATTAAACACTGTAAATTTTTCTATACCACAATTTTTAAATTATGGTTCTAAAAATAAATGGGTACGGCCTAGGGGGATCGAACCCCTGTTACCAGGGATGAAAACCCGAGATCCTAACCACTAGACGAAAGGTCGCATAAGTTTTTCAATGGTGGATCCAGCTGGACTTGAACCAGCGATCGCTCGAGTTATGAGCCGAGTGCTCTAACCAGCTGAGCTATGGATCCATATGGCGTGCCTGAAGAGATTCGAACTCCTGGCTACGGCTTAGAAGGCCGTTGCTCTATCCAACTGAGCTACAGGCACATATGGTTAAATTTAGATGGTGAGCCATACTGGGATCGAACCAGTGACACCTTTGATTAAAAGTCAAGTGCTCTACCGACTGAGCTAATGGCTCATATTTTTGGAGCGGAGACGAGGGTCGAACTCGCGACATTCAGCTTTGAAGGCTGACGCTCTACCAACTGAGCTACTCCCGCATAATATGATTTTCGTGGTGCCTCAGTCGGACTTGAACCGGCACGGGATAAATTCCACAGGATTTTTCAAGTCCTGTGCGTCTACCGATTTCGCTACCAAGGCATTTATAAATGCTTGTTGTTTTTTCAACTCACAAGTACTCAATTAGTATATCATAATTAATTTTTATTGTCAACACCTTTTTAAAATTTTCTTATTTTTCTCATTTGGGTTTCTACATACTCAAATACAACGCTAAAATATATAACAAAAACTAAGGCTTGCCGTTCTTTCTCTTGTTTTTGCAATAAAAAGAATGTCTCACACCTAGAAATAATTTTACTGACTAAATATCCTATATTTTATAAAAGATTAAAAATATTATTTTTACTGATTTTATAAAACAGCAGATATATAAAATTTACAATTGGATTCTTCTATCTTGCAAGACATTCTCTTGTACTAACTTTTATTAGTTCTCAACATACTCTCTTATAATTTTTTTCTGCTTTTTGTGTAATTTCATCATAGCTTCCTTCCAGGAGAATTTTTCCAGCACTGCTACTTCAATTTTTCGGTTTTGGGAACTTCATATATCTTGAATATGCTTCCAAATGCACTTTTATTCCAAGACATTGGACATCTACATTCAGTTCCTTTGCAATTATGGCAAATACCTTTTTAAATTGGGCAACTTTTTCCATCTTTTGTCCTTGCTCCTTCCGGGAAAAATTACGATACTTTTTACCACTTTTTAGATATCCAACTATTTCTTCTACACTTTTTCTAATATTTTTATTAATATCAATTAAAACGACATTTTCCATTTGAAACAAAGTTTCATTACACCTTTTTAAAAATACCAGTCAATTGCTAAAAACAATGTATTAAAAACAATTTTTATTTTGGAAATAGTGATCCTAGAATTAATGGATCTACAAAAACTTTGATGATTTGATACAAAAATTTGCGGATTGTCTGTTAATTTTTCCTGTCAATACTCTGAAATATAAATCGACAATTGGCTGAAATATTTTTAAAAAAATTTTTGTTACCCAACAGTTTTTATTGTCCTCTATAGGTTTTGTTTCTGCTGATAATCTGTTTCCAGTCAATATCGTTGTCTTCAAATTTTTGTAGCTTTTTGGTTGATGTATTCAGATAATAGTTTTAAATTAGGCATTTCAGCAAATTTTTCTTCATCTAGCTGAATTCCAAAACTGTTTTCTAAATGCAAAAATTCTACAATGTCAAAGTGAATCCATTCCGATTTTCAAGTTCCAGATTTTCTCGGCTGTGGCTCAATTCCCTTTATTTTTCTTGACATATTCCTTTAATATTTTATATGCTTTCATCAGTTGGTTCAGGTGTTTTCTCCTTTTTACAACCTCATTTTTCTGTCATAAGTCCAGCGACGATAAATCACGTGTCTTTCCAACTCTAGTTTTTGGCAATTCTTCTTCAAACAGCTTATAATCAAGTACTTTTTCATAGTTATGTGCCTTTAGGTTGTAATCTTCCACTATATATATATAAGCCTTTTGTATTTGTAATTCCACGTTTTCTAAACTCTAATAAATCTGGAACGATTATTGCGAGTAACTTATTTTTGTAATTAAAAATACCAATTTCCTTGATTAATCCGTTACTTTGTGCAGTTACCCTGTTTTCAAGCGTTTCAGGGTCAATATTTTTACCATTTGAAAGGACAATCATTGTATTTTTCTTCCACGAATTGTAACATAGCCTTCTTCATCAATTGCCGCTAAGTCTCCTGTCTTGAACCATCCGTCTTCAGTAATTACTTCCGCCGTCTTATCAGGCTTATTGTAATAGCCTTTCATAACAATCGGACTTTTTACCCACAGTTCTTCATCCACAATCTTTATTTCGATGTTATGAAGCTTTTTCCCAACTGTTCCGATTTTTCTTTCTGAATTTACAGCGATCACTGGTGCAGTTTCGGTAAGCCCATAACCTTCAAGGGCATAAAATCCTAATGTTTCATAAAACTTTGAAATTTCAGGATCCATTTTTGCTCCACCGACAACGATAAAGTCAAGGTGCCCACCAAATTTTTTATGAACTTTTGCAAAGACTTTTCTCTTTTATCTTCAATGATTTGACATTGCTCATCATTTTGTAAATAAATCGTGTAATGAATTTTAGCGTCAATTTGCTGCTTTATTCCATCATAAAAATAGCTTGAATACTCTTGGCACTCCTATTATTGCAGTTACTCTATCAAGCGCATCAAATATTTCTGCTTGCAAATTTTTCTACAAATACAATTGAAGTCCAGTATTTTAACATTAAAAGAACGCTTTGCCGTCAAAGGCAGAACATGGTGAAATGGCAATATTGCAAAATCTGATCCCTGTAATCAATATCCTTTTTTTCGTAAAGTCCTTCCATTTCAGTATTTAAATTATTGAAAGACAGCATTACACCTTTTGGGCTCCAGTTGTACCTGAAGTATAAAGCATAGCCACTGTTTCATCTCCAGCTGGATTTTTCGAGTTCAAAACTGCATATTTTTATAGCATTCATTTTTCCTGTTCAACTGTAATTTTATCCACATTTATTATTTTTACAGTATTTTTGAACTATATTTTTCAACTGCTTCAAAAAACAGTTTTTCTCTGTTTCATTTGAGCAGAAAATTACGTTTGGATGTGAATCTTCCAGCACGTATAAAAATTTTCGCCTGATCTGTTTGCATCAAGGGCTATTCCAGCTGATTTTTATCCCATACTGCAAAAAGCTGTAAATCCATTCTGACGATTTTCCATGACAATCAGTCCAAACTTCTCCTTTTTCCAATTCAACTATATACTCGAGAAAAATATTTTATATTATTTATCAAATCAATATAATTAATGTGCTTATTGTCAAAATCAACTAATGCCAGCCGCTCTGTTCTCTCTAAAACATAATTTGCCTCCTCCTTTATTGGCATATCCAAAATTCAATTTTAGTATACCATAATCATAAATAAAATTCAATTTCACATTACTTTTGTATATAAAAATTTTTGTTCATAAAATATAATTTTTGGAAGCCATTTTTACTATAGTTTGTATTAACAAATTAAATATTTTTATTGATTATTTGGAATATACTGTAAAATATAATTATAATAGCGTATAATTTAAGAAAGGAAAATAAACTATGAAACCAATTTTCATTATATCTACAACTTATAAAAAATCGCTCGAAGAAGTAGGAAAAATTTAGACAGGAACATTTTTAATTTTATTCATATTGATGCTGGAAAAATTTATGCTGGAGGAAGACAAAATCCACCAACTGGCGGACTTTATTTTAGCATATAATGTAACTAAAATCAGAACTTGAGGAAATATTAAAAGAAGATCCGTATTACAAGAATAATTTGATAGAAACTGTAATAACTGAGATTTACACCTGCACTGCTTGATGAGGATTTTTGAAAAATTACAATAAAAATAATTATTAATCTAAATAATTTAATACTGAACCCCATTTTTAAATAACAGATTTATTACAAATTTTTCTAATTAAAAAGATAAACTTCATATTTTTCAAATGATTAAAACATAATTTTTATTTTAAAACAGATTCTAGTATAAATTAATCCGTCGGAGCATTTTTCTCTGTGCTGGCAAAACTGTTTGAGCATAGCGAGTTTTTGTCGGTGCAGAAAAATGTCGTAGACTAACCATAGGTTGTAGGATTTGCGGTAATGAGCAATCCTGACGAAAATAAAAAGAAAAAACATAGTAATTATGAAAAATATTTATTAATAAAATATCCAAAAATAATAAAAAATAATTTAGTTGAATGATTATGAATTAACTATAAAAACAACCTTATTATAAAAATTTATTCTTATTTTTAAACAGGGTTTAGTATAAACATAGAATTTAATTTATCTAACTCATTAATTTAATAAAAAGAACCTACTCTATAATTAAAAATAGAAATAGGTTCTTTATTTAATAGTTTAACTCTAAATCAAAAACTTAAAAATTAATACCATCCTCTTAATTTCATTGCTTTTGAAATTCTTTTCGATACTCTTCATATAAGCGGCATTTCTTAAATCTACTTTATATTCATCTGCTAAAGCCCATACATCTTCAAATGCTCCTGACAATAATGCAGCTTCTTTTTGTTGAACTTCATCAAATGGCCAGTAGTAGCTTTGTAAATTTTGTACCCATTCAAAGTATGAAACTACAACTCCACCTGAGTTTGCAAGAATGTCAGGGATAACTACGATTCCTTTTTTGAATAAGATTTCATCAGCTTCTGGAGTAGTCGGCCCATTTGCTCCTTCTGTAATTACTTTCGCCTTAATTCTGTCGGCATTTTCAGAGTAATTTGGTTTTCTATAAAGGCACATGGTGCTAGAACATCAACTTCCAATTCTAACAATTCAGCATTTGTAATATCTTTTCCGTAACCTTTGTTTTCAGTAATACGTCCATTTTCTTCAAAGTCTTTTATTACAGCTTCCATGTCAATTCCGTTTTCATTGTAAATTGCAACATCTGTATTTGAGAACGCTACAATTTTTGCACCATCTTTGTGTGCATAGTAAGCTGTGTAGAATCCAACATTTCAAATCCTTGTACAGCATAAGTTGCTCCTTTAACATCAATGTTCAATTTTGCCAATGCTTTTTAGCTGTTAAATTAACTCCGTATCCAGTTGCTTCCGTTCTTGCAAGAGATCCTCCAAATTCTAAAAGGTTTTTCCTGTAAATACACCTTTTGTTGATTTTTCCTGCAACTTCTTCGTAAGCATCAACCATCCAGGACATGATTTGTCCGTTTGTCATTAACGTCTGGAGCTGGTATGTCAACTTTTTCTCCAATAATTGGTGAAATTGCTTTTTGCAAAACCTTTAGAGATTCTTTCTAACTCAGCTAGAATAATCTTTAGGGTTAATTGCCATTCCACCTTTTCCACCACCATAAAGGGATCCTGCTACTGAACATTTGAGATGTCATCCAAGTTGACAATGCTTTCCTCATCTTTTTAGTTACATCCGATGGAATCTAAGTCCACCTTTTAAAAATACCCTACTGCATTGTTGTGTTGCGATCTGTATCCTATGAACGTTTTAACTGTTCCGTCGTCTAGTTTTTACTGGAAACGATACTTCCAACACTCTCATTGGATTTTTAGGATTTCGTACACAGCTGGATCTGCGTTTAACTTATCACAAGCTGATTTGATTTGTTTTTTGAGCAATCTCAAATGGATTCAATGTTTCTTTTGCCATCTTTTTACCTCTTTTCTCTAGTCATTTTGATTTTTAAACTCTGTTAAAAATCTTCTACTTTCTTTACATCATACTACAATTTTATATAAAAATTGCAAGTATTTTATCAGAACTTAAAATTTGCCTCTTTACCAAAATATTTTAAATTACATTGTAATTTAGATATAACTTTATTTTTATTAATGCAGAAACATAAAAACAATTTGTATTCCAACTTAAAATATTGTATAATTAAAATATAAAAAGAACATAAATATATAAAATAGAATAAATATTTGACATAGATATTTAAAATAAAAAGGAGATGATTCGCAATGTTTAGAAAATTTTACTCATGCAGTTATACTGACTGTGACAGTTATGGGATGCAGTGCACATGATATGGCTCTGCGGAAAGAAGCGAAACAGGATAGAATAGAAAGAGGTGTAAGGTGTTATGAGAGGGCTAATGGTGATTATTACTGCAAGGATAGATGCGGAAACAGGACATACTAACCTATATGTGACATGGAAAGATAAGATGGATGACAATGGTTTAAAAGCTATGAAATATATACAGAGGGCAGGGCTTTCCATACAGAGGAATGCTTCCTCGCTGTTTTAAGTAAATATTCTATTTCTACTCTATCTCAAATTCTATTTCTTCATTAATTTTCTGATGAAAATCAATTCTGTTTTGACATTAATAATAACACTGACTAACGATTATTGCTTTTTCTGAAAATTCATCCACTCAAATACATTTTTAAATGCCTTCCCATTTACATTGGCGTTTTCCTCCTCGCCTTTTCCAGCGTTACTTAGCTCCAAATCTGAAAGTTTCGGTATCTTTGGAATTTTTATTTTATCCCTATTCTGCACACCTTCCACTTGATTATTCAAAAATATATCCACGAAAAATGTCCGGGAAATCTTGAATTTGGCACATCTGTCCCAACTACATTTTTCATAATGAATACCACGCATTATCGGCTCCAGCCCTTAATAAATCTCTATATGTTGGAGCGAGAATTTTTCAGCGTAACATCCGTCATCTGCTGCTGCAACGAACCATACTGGCGTTTTTCATCTTCTGAGATTTTTCTTTTTGTTACCCATAGTTTCTGCTTCTGCAAATCTTGAAACTGCACTGTTTTCTGCCTGCCGAAACTTCAATATTATTTGTCTTATAAGTTCCATCGTTATTTCTTTGCATATTCGTGATAGCATACGCCTGCAAAACCGGTACTATCTAACAGAAAAATAGTCCGGATAAGTAATTATCATATTTTACAGTCATGCTATCCTCCGTTTGAATCTCCAGCAAGGTAAATTCTGCTTGCATCGACATACGGATTATGTTTTATATTCTTGATTGTGTCCATCAAAATTTGAGATGTATCTCGAATTTCTTCCATTCATTCGTTCCATCCCCTTCCATCCATCCAGTAAAGTTGGAGTTTGAACAGCTAGTACAAATGCACCTTTTGTATCAGTTCCTCCTGCAGTAAAAATATTTCTGAATTTCCTCTTTCGCAAGTGCCAAAGTTTCTGTGCCCAAAATATCAATATCAGGATCTGTTCCACCTTCTCCTTGCCCATAAAGCTTATAATTAACGGTGCTCCCACTTAACTTTTTAGGCTCATAGTCTGCATTTCCAGTTTTAGATTTTTCTATAGTAATTGGGTTTTGTATAATTTCCACTAAATGAACTTCTGTAATTAAACAATTCGTATCAGCCGAAACTCTATTATTAATTACATCCTCTTTTTACTGACTAAATAATCTTTCCCATTAACTGTAACTTTCCTCGATTTCCACAACATATTCTTTTTACCCATTCATTAAAAATTTCTGTCTGTTACTAAGCAAAGGGCGAACCTTCATATTTCAAGGTATCAGGATTAAACTTATTTTCTAATTCAAGTGTAACAATCCCAGTATCAAAGGCTTTTCTCCTTTCTTATCCGAAACATACACATCCATTACTTTTCGCTCAAATCCATTTGTGATTTTTCCAGTCCTTTTTATCAAGATTCGTAACTTTATAACTACCCATTTCCAAAATAACTTTACTCACAGCATCGCCTGCCTCAAAACCTTGCACAAAAATGCTGACTTTCTTTACTCCATTATAATTTGATAGATCCACAGTTTTTCACTCACTTTCGCATTACCAATTTTCTTTTCTTCCACTCTCTTCCTATTACCACGTGTCGCACCATTTCCAATTACTCCAGCACTAGCATAATAAACAAAATTATTGCTAGACTCATAATCATCACTCTCTTCACAATATTGTTTTAAAAATTACATTTGTTATACCCCATTTTCTTTTTGAAGTCAATACCATTTTGACTAGCAACTTAATGATAAAATTTAATTAAAAGATATTTTTAATAGTTACTGAGTGTATGTAACAATCTTAGAAAAATAAAAACTACCATATTATATAAATACAGCAGTTTTCTAAATTATATTTTTAGTTTCATTTCAAATTCAATGTAGACAGTTTTTGAAATATTTAATTTTTGGAGAAATTACGATATTTCTTCTTGTAGACCTCGTCAATTAGTCTCTCTATCACTTTTTTCTTAATTGCACTACATTTGTTGCGTAATTTGCTTTATTATAGTAATTATAGTTGTAATCGTAGTAAGGCTGATAACTTCGTTGATTTATCGATTGTTGTTACAGGATTTTTTAGTTTAAATCTGTTTTCCAAGAATAACTTTCAGCTTTTTTCAAGGCTTCTTTATAAGCATTTCGTAAAGTTCATTTTCTAATTGCTGCTTATTGTCAATGTCGTATTTAATTTGTCCAGTTGCCCCTGATTCCCAATGCACTTGCTACATTTATGATATTTCCTAGATTTTTCAAATCTCTTGTTTCAACTTCTATTTTGGTGTGAAACAACTTGAATATTTTTGTTGTTTGTGTTTTTCAAGGCTCACTTCTTTGTTGTCGCATCTCATGATTTTTACCGTGCTTGCTGAAATTCAAACTCTATTTAATTTTTTTGCTGAATGTCGTTAAATTTTTGACATTGCATTTTGGTAGCCTGCTTGCTTGTTGCATTTTGAGATTCGATAGTGAAAATATATGTGCCGTTTTTGCTTCTGTTTAGAAGAATAAACTTTTTCATTTGCAAGTACATTCATAAAGTTTTTAATGTGTCAAGTGAGATTTTGTCAACTTCTACTGAAAGTTTTTGTCTGATATTCCTTTTTCCTTTATTTTCAAACTAACTGTGTCCCAGTTATATGTTTCATAAGTGGAATACCTGTTGAATTAATCTTGTTATATTTTGTGCCAGTTTGAGCAAGCAATCTTGTATCTTTCCAGAATTTGTGCATTTTTCCGACTTCGCCTTATCCAAACTTTCATTCTCAGTCTGAATCGTAAGATCAATTTTTGCTGAATTTGGTGCAATTTCTTCTTTGAAACTCCCTCTAACCTGTATTCTTTTTCCAGCAACTCGCCATCTGCAAATGATAATACTGAAAAACATTGTCATAAGTAACGCTATTATTCTTTTTCATTTTAAAAATCCTTTCTTTCTCAATTTCAAATTATTTTCTTATTTCATTTCATACATAACTGAAATATTTTGTGCACTTTAGTGGTTTTGAGTGTAATCAACTCTGACTCTCCCTGTTGTCTCGGATTTTCGCATATCAGCACTATTTGAATATTCTTCCATCGTAATAGGTGACCGCCACTTCATACTTCACTTCCCAATCCTGATCAATCCTGTCAATCATCTTTTTGCTGAAATTCCACATCTTCACTTACAGATAATCGGTGTTCCCTAATTTCATCTTTACTGGAACGCAAAATGCTTTCGCCTTCTGTTTTGTCTGATTATAGGCATCTTTAGTACATTTCTGACTCAATTCTGTCTTTGTCTGACAAGTCAAAGTTAATTGAGCCGTTTATGCTTTTATTCCGTTATCATCAGCAATTGAAATTATTGTATTAAGCTCCTTTATATTTTTGTTGTGTACAAACTCGTTTATAACATAGTAGACATCTTTTCTCGAATTTTTGTTATCAGTATACTTTTTATCGATAATCACTCAAAATAATATCACTTTCAGGGATTCCAGCCGAAATCAGTTTTCTTCTTGAAGTATTAAGTTTGATAAATACTTTATTTAAGGCTTGATCAACCGTTGTCCTGTTTTCATTTATGTTAAAAGCAAATGTATTTTCATCAAAATTTTCTGAATGCTTTTGCAAAATTATCCCTGTCTTCCAAGTCAATCAATGCTGAAATTTTGTTAAAATCTGTATTTTTACTAGCATTGATATTTTCACATCATAAGAAGTTGGCTTTTTATCAGTCTTTTTGACAGTCTTATTTGGAACAGTTTTCACATCCGTAATATCTTCATCATCTTGATATTCGCTCCCTTTCCTATTATAAAACGCCTGTTTCCAAAATTCTCAAGGATATTTTTCCTAGCTCTCAATTCACTTTAAACTTTCTCAACTATTAACCTCATTAGTTGTCCCGCTTAAACTACTTTTCACTCAATCTTAAAATTAATTTTGCCAAACTGCATAACTTCCCTTTCTGCATTCCCAGTGAAACACTTATCTTTTCTCACAATATTCTCATTCGCACTCAAATCGAAAATTATGCTCATCAGTGGAAAAAGTGCAATTGCTATCTTTTTCATATTTCCTCCATAATTTTTATTTATTATAATTCCATATCTTTTATATAAGTATAACATACGTATATTAAAAGTGATGAGGGTTTTTATTTTTATTTCAAAATATTTGAAATTACATTATAATTTAGATATAATTTTATTTCTTAACGAAGAAATATAAAAAGCAATTGTATTCATTAAAAATATTGTATAATAAAAATATAAAAAGAACACAAATAGTTAATACATAATATGGAACAAATATTTAAAATAAAAGGAGATGATATGCAATGTTTAAGAGAATTTTTACTCACAATCATACTTGCCATGTCTGTCGTCGGGTGTGTACTGCAGAAGATATAGCTATTTGGAAAGATCTCAGATCGTAGAATGGCTGAAAAAGGTATAAGATGTTATAGAAGGGCTAGTGGGACAGCCTATTGCGTGGGACAAGTATGGAAACAGACATGATAGCTATATAGTGATAAAAAGCAGGAGCTTCCATCAGGGAATGCCTCTGCTTTTGATAAATATTTTATTTCTATTCTGTCTGGATACTATTTCTCATTTAAATAACGAATTTATTGCTAAACTTTTCTAATTACTGTGATATATAAACCTAATTTTCAAGTAATTTAAGATATAATTTTCACCTTTTTAAATAGATTCTAGTATGAATTTGACTTGTCGGAGCATTTTTTCTGTGCTGCAAAACTGTTTGAGCATAGTGAGTTTTTGTCAGTGCAGAAAATGTCGTAGACTAGCTGTCAGTTATTGCGTCAGCACCCTGCAAATATTTTGATTATCAGGATAAACCTTTACTGCAAGATAAGGCTTTTGCAGCAATGAGCAATCCTACGAAAAGAGAAAAGAAAAACATAATAATATGACATTTATTAATGTAAATATAAAAATAATTTAATTTAATAATTACGAATTAGCTATTAAATAACCTTTATTATGAAAAATCTCGCATGGATACTTAAAATTAGATTTACAAAAATACCACATTAATTTCATCTCTATTTTGCCTGTCACCTTTTTGACATCATTTAATTCTTCGTTATCTTGTATTAGATTAAATTCATATTTGTATAAACTACGCTTTGCACATGTCACATAAACTCAATCAGGTAAGATTTCTCAAAAATATAAAAGCCGAATTACAAATCTATAAATGTATATCATTTTTCAATATTTATGATATTATATAGAGTAAAGAATTAACAATATAACGAGGTGAAAAATGCACACAAAATATAAATTTAATTATGGAAAAATTTTTAGAACCATTATTGTACTGCTTTTGTTTTAGTGGCATTAATAAGATTTGGTAAGGATGTTTTTGAACGTCATAACACTAGACTTACAGTTATTCCTGATGTCACAAATCTTGATAAAAAGGATGCAATAAAATATTTGAGGCTGGACTTAAGGCTAAAGTTATTAACTTCAAAGACGGAAAAGTTCCGCTGAGATGGTTTACAATCAGGATCCATCGTCGCATAGGAAGTTCAAAGTAAACAGAGTTATAGAATATAAGTAATAACGGAGAAGATGTAAAAGTTCCTAATATTATTGGACTGGAACTGCTTGAAGCAAGATCTCGATTAAAAGGGCAAAAATATTCAGATTGAAACGATTGATTGTTACCCGTCTAATCAGAAAATATAATACAATTTGGAGTTTATCCAAACCAGGTACAAAACTTGAGATTAACCAAAAGATTTCAATACTGGTTTCTTCCACAGCAAATGGTAGATCCGTCAGTTATGCCAAATATAACAGGACTTGATTTAAACGACGCGAGAGAACTGTTAAAAACAAATTGGGCTTGATATTGGAAATATTTTCACGTACAAGTGACCCAACATTGCCTGTAAATACAATTATTTCAACAAATCCTGTGGCTGGAACGAAGATTCAGAGAGGACAGAAGGTATCGATTGTATTGAATACTGAGTCGCTCCGAAAAACGTGAAAGATCGACACAGAGGAAATTATCAATCAATCTCAGGAAGAAATAGATAATCAGGAAACTGAGAAAATCATTGACAACATTACATCAACAAAATGGATCAGCAAGGTACTGAACAGAAGAATAACGGAAACACACAACTCCCTCACATAACAACACGCAAGGTAGGAAACAATAATGACCGTATGAAGATAGCGACGAATAGTTAAAAGGATTAAAAATTTAGAAAGGAGATGGGAGTTATTTTGAATGTTATTTTGAAATTCTCCCAAATATTTTATCAAAGGAAAAAGTTATTAGAAAAATAAAAAGGATTTTACTATGTTTTAGACGAAAATTCCAAAAATTTGAATGAAGAAAATGATTTATGAATGCAAGTTCGTGGAACATTAAAAAGTGAAAAATGATAAATGAATCGTATTATCGGGGATATTGTAGAATTTGACGAAAAGGAAAAAGTTATTGAAAAATTGAAAAGGAAAACTTTTTAGTATCGTCCACTAATTGCAAATATTGATTTTATACGGTATTCTATTTGCAATAAAGTCCAAATTTTGATTTTTGCCTAAAATTTTCAGAAATGCTGTTAAACGCAAATTCTCAAAATATTCCAATTGTGCTAATATTATCAAAAATTGACTTAGTTTTCAAAGAAGAACTGGAGGAATTCTTTATCAAATTTAAACAAAATTTTGAAGAAACACTTTTATTTTTTCCCAATTTTCAACTGAAACGAATACTGGAATTACGAATTACAGCAATATATAAAATAAAAATCTGTAGTAGTTTCATAACTATCAGAGCTGGAAAAATCCACACTTATTAACACTCTAATCGGTAAAGAAGTACTAGCTACAAATGATGTCAGCCGAAAACAGGGCGACATACAACAATAGAAAGCTGATTTTTATGTCAGCACCACATTCTGTATATAATAGACACTCCAGGATTTTCGACATTGACCTCTCCAAAAACTGGAAGAAAAAGGAACTGGAAAAATTATTTCCGCATTTCTAGAATTTATTCCTAACTGCAAATTTCGAGACTGTATTCACGTAAACGAGCCAAACTGTGCAAATAAAGGAAAATGTGAAAATGGTAATATTTCGCAAAGAACGATATGATTTTTATCTGTATTCATTACAAAATATAAAATTTAATAAATAATTTAAAATAAAAAGAAAAGAGTTGATCTTTATGATTAAAAAGAAAAAGACATAATTGCACCTTCACTGCTTGCTGTAGATTTTAGCAAATTAAAAGAAGAAATTACGAAGTGGAAAACTAGGAGCAGAATATCTGCATTTAGATGTTATGGATGGAAATTTTGTACCAAATATCAGCTTTGGGAGCTCCTGTTATTTCATCTTTACGAAAAACATAGCAATCTTGTATTTGACGTTCACCTATGGTAAAACAAACCTGATTACTTAATAGAAGATTTTGCACATTCTCAGATATAATCACAGTCCATGCTGAAGCTACAAAGCACTTGAACAGAACAATCCAGCTAATAAAAATCTTTTTGGAGTAGGAGTTGCATTAAATCCTTCTACTCCACTGGATGTTATAAAATATGATCCGATAACATTGATATGGTGTTAATTATGACAGTAAATCCAGGATTTAGCTGACAGAAGTTCATTCCTGAAATGCTTCAAAAATAAAAGACTTGCGAAAAATTAACCAAGATATTGATATTGAAGTGGATGGAGGAATCAACGCTGAAACTGGAAAAACTGTAAAAGAAGCTGGAGCAAATGTCTTAGTTGCAGGTTCATATTTTTAGTGGAAATTATAAAGAAAAATTGAATCTTTAAAATAATAATTTTATACAAAGTTATGAAAAAGTCAGAAATAAACCAAGAAAGGAACAATTAAATAAAAATGTATGAAAAATAGAAACTCTATTAGACAAATCTATAAAAACATATTATAAAAATTGAAGAAATAAATTTAACTCAGTAATTAAATGCTTGACTACATCTGAACTTCATATTATTGAAGCGATCGGGAAATGAAATTACAATGAATGAACTGTCTCGACAAACTGGGCATTACAATGGGAACAGCCTCAGTCGCCGTAAAACAAGCTGACTGACAAGCAATTTCGAACGCTCCCGGTCGGACGTTGACAGGCGTAAAGTTTTTGTAAAGCTTACTCAAAAGGAAAAGTCGCATTAAACTATCTATGGGAGATTTCACCAAATATTCTTGAAAAATACACAGACGACATTCCATCATTAGAAACATTTGATCGAGGTTTTGAAACAATTGTAAAAATCCGATAAAATCAAAAGGATATTCAGCCTGAATCAATACTAAATTTTGAAAAAGACGATTTGGTCTCAAGTTTCATCAATAAAAAGGAAGTAGTGTAATCAGAAAATATTTAAATGAAAAAGGCGTTATGATAAAATCACTAATAAAAATTATAAATATTGATAAATATTTGATAACTTTGCTCGTAGATGGAGATGAAAAGATACTAAATATTGAAGATGCAGAAAATATTATGGTTAGGAAAAATGCTTTTAAGAAAGTCCACTATTACAAAAATCATTGAATAAGATAATAATAAAACAACATAAGAACAATGACAATTAAATACAGTAACTGCTGATAAATGATTTTTATTGACAATTTTATAAAAATAGAGTAGAATTAATTATATCAAACCCCTGCAGTATTTTAAATAATACAAAGGTTATATATACCTACGCAGGGCTAGGAGAATTTAAGAAATGATGGCAAGAGATGAATTTCTGACTTTAGAGAACAAGTAAACTCTTTAAAGATAGAGGAATGATTATTACTGATGAAGAGCTGATATTGCAATTTATAAATTATACATATATCAGAATAAAATAGCTAAAAGAACATAATTCTATCCGAATTATATATTATCTTGCTGGAAAATATCAATTTAATTAGAAACTTGTCAGCTCATAATTCAAATATTGTAGATATAAAATTTTCCACAAAGCCCCAAAATATTAGATGAATTCTAAAAAGCAAATTATATTTTTGTTAATGGTAAAATATCCGATAGATAGCAGTATCAATTTTAATATTAGAATATTTAGCTTTTGTAATTAATTTAAAATACCCGCATGGAGCTATTAGTTTATTATGCTGCAACAAAAACAGATGAAGAAGCTCTCAAAAATTAGGTTTTTAAAGATTTGTGAAATACTTAAAATTTAAAGATATAATCACAGTTATTAATCTAATTGTGATGATAAAAATAAAATATACAGTGAGGAATATGTCATTTCTAGATGGAATTGGAATTTCATTTTGAGTGAAAGATAAAAAGAAAAATATTACGATATAAATTGACAAAAATTTTTCAATATGATAGAGTTTCATTTTCACTGGAAAAATAACTTGATTTTTCAAGTAAAAGGACAATTCAACAATTTTTACTTAAAAGACGAAAAAGATCCAAATACTGATTTTCAATCAAAATTTGTTATCACTACATTTACAAAAATTCAATTTGATAAATATTCGTCAGGAAGGTTTTTGATAGAATTGTATATTTTTGACTTTTGAGAAGTTAAATCAGTTTGGGAGATGTGGAAAATATACATTAATTATTGAAATTATGGGAAAAGCGAGCAATATTTTTCTTAACTAGCAAAAGATAAAATTCCTCTGCACTCTTTATTTTCACTTCAATTGATGTTGGAAACCGTGTTATATATGACAGGTGCAAGATATACTTTGCCATTTGAGGAAAGATTTCGCCACTTTATCTGGAAGACGAAAAATTTTCCATTTGAAACTGAAACTTTTATGGATCGAGGTGTCGGACGAGCCTTTTGCACTTGAATGTTCTCAGGATTACCACACTTTTATATTTATCCAGTTATAAGCCAGTAATGTACGAAATTTTAAATCGTGGAAAAATCCAGAAGTGCTAACTTACAACGAATTTTCTGAATTTAATCAAAAAGGAAAATGCAACTTTAGAAAATGATAGAAAATATTTTGAAACTTTAAACGAAGGGTCTAAATGCTTTATTTTAAAACAACTATTACTCTCCAAATGTTATTAGCGAAAAAGAAAAATCTACTAAAATATGTTGACTCACAAATATTCATCGATATATATAAAAAGTTGACTTGATGAAAACTTTGAAAAATATAAAATATTGGAGATATTTTTACAAGAAATATGCATCAGATAAAATGATGGAAATGAAAATCACGGTTTTTGATTTTACATAATGAGGAAAGTTACAATAAACTCGGATCCGCTTTTTGTCCCCAAAATGATAATTTCTAAACTTTTATTACAATAAGTATAATAAAGGAAAACGTACAATTTTAGCCTTAGATTCGATTTTTAGACATTCAGAATGAAATAAGATATTTTGAGGAAATAAAAATGTTTATTGAAAAGGAAAATGATTTTATTGGAATCGAGGAAAATTGAAAAACGAGCTGAACCTTTCAAATAGTGGAAATAAAATAAAAACAAAATCAAGCTGAATGTCTAAAAACGTGAATTACTCTCGTTTGATTACAAAGAGGCTTAAATCTTCGTTGAAAGAAAGAATAAGGAAAATGAAGAAATATCCTTTTCAAAAGGACAGCCTAACGACATTTGGATGCACGTCAAAAGATATTCCTGGCAGTCATGTCCTTATTTTACGAAAACAATCAGAAAGTTCCAGATGATGTTCTTCTGCATGCTGCAGACTCTTGCTTCATGACTATTCCAAGGCTAAAAAGGTGACAAAGTTACAGTTGATCACTGCGAAAGCAAAAATTTTGTATAAAAATAGTAAACTCTGGAAAATGTAATTTATACAAACTTTCATTCTTTATTAACTGAAGTTCAATAATCTTTTTCTAAATAAACTATATTGTTTGACTAACTAACAGAAAAATGTCAAATCTGACACATACCACAAAACTGTTGTAAAATTAGGTAGAGATATAATTAAGGAGGATAAAGAAATGGCAAGTAAAACAGTACTATGACAAATCCTACAGGATTACATACAAGACCAGTGGAGTATTTGTTGTAAAAAGCAAAAGAATTTGAAAAGTTCAGTAGAAGTGAAAATCGAAGGAGAATGGAAAAATCTTTTATTGAAATTATTATCAATTGGAATTAAAAACGGTTCAGAAGTTACAGTTCATGCTGAATGCCTGATGCTGATGAAGCAGTTTGAGCATTAGAGAATTATTAGCAACTATCAGAGACTAATAAATTTAGTAATTAAGTAAAAATAAAAGATATTGTATAGATTTGTTATAGAAAATATGTTTTATTGAACTAGAGACTTTCTATAAGATTGTCTATTTGTTATTTACTTTTCAGACCAACTATCTCCATGAATTTATATTTTGATTGTTTTCGTGGTCAATAATTGCTCTGTTTATTTATTTTTAAGCAGGAGATCAAACGCCATCTCCTGCACTCGACGTTTCGAATATCAATTACAGCAAAAGCCAAAACCTGCTTTGACAAAACATTATTTCATCTCTACAAAGTTATAGTAAACTGAATTACATATAGAAAAGCTCAGACAAGTTGTCTTTTCTGTAAAATTGTACTCGGAATTATGAATAATTTCGTCTTGTCGCGACGGTAATATATTAACACGCACTCCGAAACTCATCTTTTCAGTCGTTAAACAGCCGCAGTTGAACAACATAGTGCTCCTTCGGTTTACTAAAACATTATATTCTTGAATTATTTTGAAATACTAGGTTTTTATCCTTTGGTTGAAAAAGTTTGTGGTAAATTCATTATTTAAATGGGAGAAAATTATTAGTTTATTTTATTTATATTTTACAGGTGATCTCCTTTACTCATATTTCTAGAATTTCACTACCAACCCAAAATTTGAAAACAAAAGCAGGAAAACTCCTGATTTATAAGAATCTTTCCTGCGTAAATTATTTTTCAATTACTGACTACTATGGTTTCGCTTCGTTTCTTTAATGCCGCTTTATCCAGCTGCAGCAATGGATGTGTATTGATTCTGGACGGCTTTGAATTCGATGGTATTGTGTGGCCAAGGAAGTATGGGTAGTTTTTATTTCGATCACTTCAACATGTACTCTCGTCGAGATAATCCTACAATATCCATCTCCCGCTCAAATTCTTCTCTGAAAGCGTTATTAAATTCTGTATCTATGTCTGTGTCTTTCAGCAATCTGAGTCGATAAACTCTTACAGCTCGTCGTCTTTAATATACATAGATATGCCCCATGAGCTATTGTTCCTCCCATATCTTCCAGACTCTTTGCTCTTCCATAAGGCTTTATACTGGATATGGAGCGTCCTTTTTCAAATTCTGTTGAAGTAGCACCTCTAGCTAAGCCACGTTTCTTGCAAATTCTACACACGCCATTTGCGTTCAAGACAGATTCAAAAATGGAAATGTTATTTTTCCCTTGCAAATTTAATCGCCTGAACTGTTTCCATCTACTCCTCTGTCGCCAAACCCACTGGCACTAAAATTCCGTCATAATCAGCCAGTTTTTCACGTCAAACTTCTCAGCCTTCAAACATAGTCAATTTCAACTTTGTATCAAGATTAAACCCAGCATGCTCGATTGATTCATGAATACTGATAGTAGCATCCTTTAATTCGATATATTTTCCAACAACTGCTACTTTTTACAAGCTTTTTAGGATTTTGAATTTTTCCACCATTTTAGTCCATTCAGTCAGTAATGGCTTTTCATTTCTTATTTTAAAATGTTGCAAATTACATCGGCAGAGTCCTAATTTTCCATGGTTAATGGTATCATAAAGGCTTTTTGCATCAAGTGATTCAATAACCGCCTCTTCATCAATATCGCAGAAAAGCGAGATGCAACTATTTTCATCAACAGGATGTTCACTTCACTACAATCACATCCTGGAGATTCCAAGCCCTTGAAGCATTTTTACGCTGTGCTGTGTAGGTTTAGTCTTAAGCTCCCTGCCGCTTTCAACATGCAATAACGTTACATGAATAGCACTATTCTCTTCAACTTCTTCTTTTCAAACTGACGAATCGCCCAATAAACGGATCACTTTCACATCTCCAATTGTCCCGCCAATCTCAGTAATTACAATATCAGAATTATTTTCTTCAGCCGCTTTTATAACATTGTACTTAATTTCATCTGTCACATGAGGTACAGTTTGCACAGTTCCTCCTAAAAATTCCCACGACGCTCTTTCGCAATATTTTTGACATAATTTTCCAGTTGTCAAATTATTATACTTTGTCAGATTCTCATTGATAAATCTTTCATAATGCCCCAACCAAGTCAGTTTCTGCCCCATCCTCTGTAACAAAAACTTCCCCATGCTGATAAAGGGCTCATAGTTCCCGGATCCACATTTATATACGGATCAAACTTTTGAATTGTAACCTTATATCCTCTCTCTTTAAGCAATCTCCCTAAAGAAGAAGCCACAATTCCTTTTCCAAGCGATGAAACAACTCCACCTGTAACAAATATATATTTGTTGAATCATTGTAGTGTATTCATTTTCCTCCGTCTTTCTATTCCTATTTATTCAATTTTAAATATTTTGGTATTTTTATAAAATATCACTTAATTTAGTAAGCTATTATAAACTATTCTATTAAATCTCTCTCTGTTTTAATTATTATGATTAATCCCCATTAAATAAGGAATTTATTATAAAATCCTTCTAATTAAAGATATAAAACCCTAATATTTTTCAAGTAATTTAAGATGACTTATCACAATAGAGTTTAGTATAACTAATCTGTCGGAGCATTTTCTGTGCTGGCAAAACTGTCTGAGCGTAGCGATATCATGATCAAGACTAGCCATAGGTTGTGATTTGCACGAATGAGCAATGCTACAGAAAAGAAAAAGTTGAATAATTGTAAATTAACCATTGAACAACCCTATTGTAAAAATTTATCTCTTTTAAACAATAACTATTTTTCTATTTATATTTTAAATAATTGTAGTTTGTCCACAAAAAGAGGATTTTTCACGCTCTTTTAAAACAAATCTTATTTATGTAAAACTCCAAAAGGAATATCCCAAGTTTGAGAATAAACTTGAGATAATCCAAATTAATTTTTCATTTTATTTGTTATTATCTTGCGCCCAGCTTTGTAAGCTCCATTTGATCAAAATACGTTTCTGATTTTTATCTTTGTAGTATTCTTTTTCATGTAATCTTTTGCATCCTACATATTTTCTAGGATCAAATTCTCCAGGATTTTTGAAGCGAATACTTCTCTGATTCCTGCTGTGAAAGTTAATCTTCCATGCAGTATCTCGTTAATTTTAGCTACTGCTGATTTACGCTATTTTCTTAATTCTGAATCAGTACAATTGCGTCTGCAATTTTTCCACCATATTGATTAATCATTTCAACAAATTGGTGTGGTACTGCTGATGAACCATGTAATACGATTGGGAATCCAGGTATTCTTTTTCGATTTCTTCCAAGATATCCAATCTTAATTTAGGATCGTCTCCTGGTTTGAATTCTGTAGCCTCCCGGTGAGAAGTCTCCAATTGCGATTACTAATGAATCAACTCCTGTTTTTTTGTTACTGAAGTCTTCAACTTCATCAGGTTGAGTAGTAAAACGGTGTTCTGCTCCATTACATCGTCTCTCAATTCCAGCTAAAACTCCTAATTCAGCTTCAACTGTATAAACGATCGTGTTGGTGAGCGAATCAGCAACTTGTTTTCGCTTCTGCAACGTTTTTCATCGTAGGGTGGTGAGATCCATCGCACATTACTGAAGAGGATCCGTATTCTGATACAGTCTTTTTGCTTCAGCGAAAGCCTACCATGATCCAAGTGCAATGCTACTGAATGTCTGATCCTGATGCTTCTACATAGGCTGTTGCAGCTTTTGCGTGCCAAGGTAACATTTCTTTACTGATATATTTTTCTGCACCTGTTGATATTTGAAGAATTACTGGTGATCCTTCTTCAACACACGCTTGATAATTCCTTGTACTGTTCCATGTTGTTAAAGTTAAAAGCAGGTACTGCATAACCTTCTTTATTTGCTTTAGCAAACATTTCCTTAAGTGCTGTAATCCTAAAATCTTTAAAAATGATATTTCGTTTTACGCCTCCTAATATTTATTAATTAGATTAACTTCTTTAATTATATGTTACCAAATTTTTCGTATAAAAATCAATAGAAAACAAAAATAATAGTTAAAAATAAAATATTTTTAAATATATGCTTTAAATACCACCAAAATAAAATTTTTAAATTAAATTTTGTATTGGTAACTCATACTCTATTAATGAAAAATTTTTATAAACAATGGCTGTCAATTTATTTTATTTTGATTTATCACATTCTTCCACCTGTCATTTCCTTTTCTATACATTTTTATCTGTGGTGCCTGGAATTCCTTCTACTTTCCACGTCTTGAAACCTGCCAGATTATCCACCTGCTATCTTCATTTTGGGAAAAATATTTATAATCTGTAATCCAAAATTTTATTTGTCAGGAAATTGGGCCTTTTATGTATGCCTAAAGCGCGTAGTTTATAGAAAATTACTTCTCATAATGTTTTTTCAGAGTTTCTTTCAACCATGTAAATGCTTTGATTACATCCTGACTTATATGTAGATATTCCAATCAATCATTGGTGGTAAAGTTTTGTCGGAAGCTGGCACTTGCTAGTAAAAATCAGCTTGTGCTTTCTCCCTGCTCGTCATTGTGAAAAATGATATGCGCCCACTATAGTCTTGCTTCCAATCTCGCATTATCTCCAGTTATATAAAATCTGTATCAAGAAAAAGTTTTTGTCCTTCAGTTGCTTTCAAAAATAATAAATTTGTATTTTTATCTACACGAGTCCAGTTCACTTTTCTCCAGTGATGGAAACTATCCAGCCCTGAACTTATATCCAGCTTAATTCCCCGTAAAATATCATTATGATACAGATATCCGCTTAAATTCCAAAACCCCGCTTATACCTCCAAAAAATTATCATAATTGTCAAAAATTTTATCAAATTTCGCCATGTTTTCCATTCAGTCGTTTTTAATAACAAAATTGTTTTTAAAAACTTTACAATTTATTTTATTATTGAACTTGATTTTTAAAGTGGTTTTTAACAGTTTATGAAAAATCAGATTAATCTTATAGCTGGTTGCTATAGCGGATTTTATTATTTTATAACCGTCATTCCACGCATATAAGGCACTCAGTACTTCCGAACTTTTTATAGTTCCGTCATCCTGCATGGTAATTTTCCATAATTGCAAGCAATGTTCTTCCCACTGCAAGCCCCTGATCCATCTCAGAGTATGCAAAATCACTTCTTTCCAGTTTCCTTTCTCCTGTATTTAATCATTGCGTCTAGTTTGCAAGTCTTCTGTATTTGAGCAAGAAGAAATTTCTATATTTTCTTTTGACTTGGCACCCAAACTTCCAACCATAAGTTTTTGCCGTGACTAAATCCTATATCTCCCTACCGCAAAAGTGCCAGCACTCTATATGGCAAACTTGAGTTTTGCAATATTTTTCTGCACAGTTTCACCATTTTTCAAGTTCATCGTAGAAGTTTCAGGTTTTCGCACTTTTTACCATTTCCACTTTGTTAAACTGATGCGTCTTATAAGACCTTTAAATCACGCCCTTCCGTAACCGGCTTCCTTTCTGAGCGCGCTGTGTATCCACAGTAATATTTAGGCAATTCCTCTTCATCCGTGAAATTTCGCTGTTATGTAGGTTGTAAGCGTAACTTGCCGTTGGAATCGCGTACATTTCATCGCCTTCAATTTTATAGGCATCGTCAGCAAATTTTGGAAGCTGTCCTGTTCCACCATCATTTCCGTCCAACTAATTGTGGCGTAAAATCTCCTCAAACCCATGTTCCTAGTATGAACATCAATCACTAAACGCAATCAAAGCTCTTTCCAGTCTTGTCACCAGCATTTTTATAAACTGTAAATCTTGAACCTCAAGTTTTGCCCCTCTTTCAAAGTCCAAAACCTCTAAATTTACCCCAGTTCATCATGCGATTTTATTTCAAAGTCAAATTCTCGTGGAGTTCCCCATTTTTCCTAACTTCTACATTATCATCTTCATCTTTTTCCAACCGGAGTCGTATCACTTAATTTGTTTTCGGAATCGTATAAGCAAGTTCCAACTGCTTTTCATCAATTTCTGCTACCTTTTGGTCGTAGTTCCTTAATTTTGCACTGACAGTCTGCATTCTCGCAAGCAGTTCAGCAGATCTTTTCCTTCCTGTTTATATTTTTCCTATCAATGCACTCTGATTCATTTCTTTCTTTTTAATATTTCCACTTCCTGAAGCAAACTTTCTTCTATCTTCATCAAATTTCAGCAATGAATCTAAATCAAAAGTCACTATTTCTATTTTTAAATATTCTCTGACTTTTATCGGCATTTTTCTCTTATATATCTCATCTCTAGCATAACTCTATTTAATTCTTTCTTAATTAATATATCTATTTAATTTGTTTTTACTATTAGCAATTTAGTAAATCTTTGTCTTAATATTACTTTGATTAATAATTATTTTTCATTTATATTTCTAAACTTTCCTTTAACATAAAGGCATCGATACGCCACGCCTTCTTTTCATAATAATTAATCTCATAAAAACTAAAAACTTTAAAGATATTCATATAAATACTTTTTACTTTCACTTAAATTTTCAAAATCATAATTTTTACTAAATTCTATCACATTTTGAATATTGTGCTTTTCCACAATTTTATCATAATTTTCCACATAAAATTTTGTAAAGTTCATCAGCTTGATTTTCCACAAAAATAGTTTAAGTTTTTCCACATTTTCAAAAATTTAGAAAAGCTAGAATCAGATTTTATCAAAATAATGCTGACATTTTTATTATCTCATCTATTTTATCACGAATTTCGTTAAATTTTGAACTGTTTTCAGCTTCAATTTTTCTATCATTTTTGCAAAAGTCTTTACAAGTTTATTTGTATCTATTGAAATATGAATAGTTGTATAAAAATTTCAAAAAATTTATCTTTATTCCGATAAAGCAGTTCATTTCCCAATTTTACAGCATAAATTGATTCTTTTATTAAAAATGCTTCGTCTAAATCCGTCTATTAATTGGGAAGTTCAACTTTGCTTAACCGTTCTATTTTTTGTCTTTTCCTCAAATGTTTCCAAAAATTGTTCACTTATGATTTGCTTTTGTATCTTTCATCATTTTCACTAAAAATAAATATATCCCCAATTCTAGTATAAATGATGGTTCTTTAGCTGTTATCTTAAAAATTTTTGTCAATCCGAAATATTTTCGTTTTTCAAAATTATTTTTATATTTTAGAATAAATTGTGAAAAACTTTCTGTATTTGAAAAATACATTTTCATTTTCCAGCTTTTTATTTTCAGTCAAAATTTAATTCCTCCTTCCTGCTTCATTTTCTAATCTTTGTAAAATCCCTAATAATAATTACAATATTTTTATATTTGATTTTATAACTTTTTATTTTTAAAATTTTTATAAAATTTTGATTTCACCAAAACCTTAGATTCAATTTATTTTTCAACAATTTTTAAATTCCATTTTCAAAATTATTAAATTTTTCTATATTTTCATCAATTTTCACAATATCCTTTTCTGTTGTCAAAACATAATCATAATTTTGGGATTTTTCTTTTTATTCTAAAATTTCTTCATTTGTGTAAACGTGATGATCTATAAATGTTTATTTCATCAATATTACTTGGATTTAGTATTGTCTGATAAAAATACAGCTGGATTTGCTATTGAAGAAAAATCAGAACATTTTTTTATTCTTAATAATTTCTAATGGAAATTTTTCATTTTTTATATTGTTTTCATTATTTATTTTACCAAAACTTTTTCCTATTTTCAAAATTTAATTTATAAAAATAACTTTCTTCAAAAGTAGCAACAGAAATCGGTTTTCTTTTGATATTTTGCTAATCTTTCCTTAATTTTCGCACTCTTCCTCTCAAAACATAATTGCTTTTTGTAATAATAATTTCATCAGCTCTTTTGAAAGCATCTAGTGACTCCGCAATCGTCCCTTTGGCAAATAATCGTCCATTCCAAAAGGATTTGTTGCATCAATCAGAATTATATTTTTATCCTTTTTCAGTTTTCTATGTTGAAAACCATCATCCATAATCAATTGTTTCTACATCGTGATTTTTCCTTTAGAAAAGTTGCACCTTCGTAACGATTTTTACAGACTACGACAGGAATTTGAAAAATTTAAGGCATGCAAATAGGCTGCATCTCCTGATCTCTTTGAAGTGGCATAAATCTTTTTCATCTCTGTACAAGTAGTAAATCAGTTTCCTCGTTTTCCTTGTAGCCTCGACTCAGAATTCCAACTTTTTATTCTTCTCTAAATATGCACAAAAATACTGCACAGCTGGTGTTTTTCCCAGTCCCTCCTGCCACAATATTTCCAATGCAAATTATTTCCACTCCATCAACCTTTTTCTTTAAAAATATTCAAATCATAAAGTTTATTTTCGTAAAATACGATAAATCCTTATATAATCGACAATAATTTCATTACATTCTTCCTCAGCTTAACTTTCTTAATTAGTTTTCTACCAGTCCCTTTGTAAATTGTTTTCTAGCCGTCTAAATCTGTTTTTATTCCGGATTTGGAAAGTCGATTAAGTCTGCTAGTTCCTGTAGGACATTTCCTGATTTTCTAGCCGAACTCTTGCTGTTTCAAAGCAATACGTCTGTCAATTCTGAAAGCCCCATTTTCATCAATTACTTTTGATCATACGTGCATCTGCTTTTCAGAAGTGGCACTTTTTAGTTTCATTTGCTATTTCTCAGTTCATGTTTCTATAATTTTATTCCGAATTTTCCTTATTTATCGTAACTTCTTCAAATTCAAAACGAATTTATTCCCCCAATTATTATATCTAAAATATCTTCTGAATTTCTTAAATAAACAAGACTCTTATCTCTGTTTGAAAAACCTTTTTCCCCATCTGTTTAAACAAGTAATACAAATAAGTGGTAGAATCTTTCGGTATCCACAAAAATCCATCGCATAAGCTTTTCTCGAGACTTTATATATCCACAGCCAAGAAAAACCTCTGATTATGCCAGCTAACTGTTTTTTCATTCTCCACAACTGATTTTTGTGAAAATAGATAAAATGATTTGTATTCCTGTTGAGTATGCTGAGTGGGAAAAAGTATCACTTCATACAGCTTATGTGTGTTCCTGAGCGCTTACTAATAACGTGATTTTAGCTGAATTAGAATATTTGTTACTGCCCGTAAATTTGAACAATTCTTTAGCAAGCGATACATTTTCAGTACTGAAAATAAATTCCATGTTCTGTAATTACATTCTTTTGCAATAAAAATTCCAAAAAGCTCTGCATAAATAGTATCATATCTGTATTTTCTAAATTAAAAGATTTCTCTTTTACATTTGCTGAATACGACATTTTTCCCCTCTCTTTATATCTCTGTTCCTAAAATTAAAGTTTTTGACTTTTTGCTGTTTATTATTGCTCTATTTTTATAAGACCTATACACTTGTTTATAAATTTCTCGTTAAAACTAAGGACTTTCAGACTTTTTATATTACTCATCCATTTAAAAATGAAAATAAATTTTTATATAGGTTGTTCAATAGATAATCTATAATCATTCAACATATCGTGGGATTGCTCGACTGCATAAATCCTACAACCTATGGCTAGTCTACGACATTTTTCCATGCTGAGCAAAAACCTCGCTATGCTCAAACAATTTTGTCCGCACAGAAAATGCTCTGACAGATTAACTTATATTAGATTCTTTTTAAAAATGAAAGTTATATCTTAAATTACTTGAAAATATTAGTTTATATCCTTTACTTAGAAAAGTTTGTAATAAATTCGTTATTTAAATAGGGTTTAATAATTAAAATTACAACAAGCCTAATAATTTACTTTTCTAGGATCCTGATTTATCTATAATAAGTCCAAGTTCCTGTTCTCTGCGCTATGCATTCCCTAAATCCAAGGCTTTCCATCTGTGTAATATCCTCTTACAGTTCCAGTTTCCCCATTCATATGTTTGCTTCATATAAGGTCTTCCACTTTCGTAGTAAACATTCATTTTCCCATTTTATTTCAGCTCATTTATAATTGATTTCCAGATTTTTGCCTCCATTGGTGTTCCATTCAGTAAATAATCCATTCTTCTGTCCATTTGAATAGTTTCCTGTGATTTTCTTGAACCATTTTCACTAATACTCAGTCCAAGTTCTCATTTTCCATTCTCTGTTCCCAACTGTCCGAGACCCTGTTTTCCATAACATGAAGAATAACGTCCATTTAACTGATCGTCTTCTTTATATTGATATCCAGATTTTCATTTTCAGTATAAACTGTCCATTCTCCTTCTTTTTCCATTTTTATAATTTTCCTATCAGTAAATCTATTTCCGTTTGCATAAAATTCATCATATTTCCATTCAGTATTCCATTGCTTAAATTAACAACAAGTCTTCTTCCGCTTTCTTTCCATAATCTCTATACTCTCCGCTTCCTGTCAATTCATAAGTGCTAGAATCTATTCTTTTTACATCTTCCATATTTGATGAGCTAGCTTCGACAATCTAACTTTCCCAAAATTTGTCCCATAATTTGCAAAGACATCTTTCCGTATCCAACTGCTGATAACATCATCATTCCAGCGATAAAATATTTTTGCTATTATTTCTTTTCATTTTCTCATCTCTATTATTTTATAAAGTTTATTTTATATTTATTAATTTACCTTTTTACATTATAACAAATTTTCCATTTTTAAAATCTAAATTGTTGATTTTTATAGTTCTGAGTTTTACATTATAAGCAAACTTGGCTTAATTAGCATTATGAGTCCCAAAATTATCAAGAATTCCACCAAACAGATTTACCCATTTAGAATATTTTGTAGTCAATTGCAATTTATTTACACTCATTGAAGGCAAAATCCAAAAACTATTATATCATCTATCATATAGCCAATTATGTAGATAAATGTGTAAAATTGTCTAGTCCAGAAAGGAACTTCATTTATTTGTAGGATTTTTGTGTATGTTTGAGGAATTCCAACTGAACAGAGCAAATTCTATTACATTTACTGAAAGTGCTAAATCCACTAATTGCAAGTGCTGCTGTCATCGTAAATAGTTTGTGGCAATATCCTTTATCTTTAGAAATTTTTGCCCTCTGCTCAAAGTCTGTCACTTCACATTCCAGTGTATCCCCTTTTTTCAAGTAATTTCTAATGAAGAAAATCCCACCAATAATTCCAACGATTCCAACAAGTGGAGTTACCCATTTGTCAAGTCCCACAAAATCCCAAGCATAAATCCAAGCATTTAAAATGATACATTACAGACTACAAAGCAAAATAAACAGTCCTGCCACACGGAACATTTTTCACTTTATTTCCAACAGCAATCAAAGCTGTCAAAATAATACCTATGAACCCACATTGCACAAGATTAAAATCCATCAATTGTTCCCAAGATCAACGACATTAAAGCAGCGAATAATTTTGTCAAGTCAACAGTCTTATTAATACTGGAATATGCAAGAACTTGATTTTCAGCACCTTCGTAAGTCCTGCACACTTCACATACCGTGTCATGCCTGTACTTAAACTGCTACCATTACTGCTCACATTGCCGCCTCTGCCTACTTTCCACATATTCCTTCAAAGTCAAAAATCTTGTCCTTTATTTTCTCCCGTAATTTATTAAAGCTTTTCAATTTCTTTTCCAGTTGATCTGCTGTATTAAATCCCTGAATAATATGTCCGTCAATGTAAATAATCGGAGTCCCTTCACAAGTTTTTAACTTCGATGCAGTTTCATCAAAAACGCTTTTCTTCTTTGCTCTCATCAATTTTATATGTGCTCACATATTCAAAATCATCCCTTTTTAGTAGATAATTCCTTCCAAAAATTCTCCAAATTTGCACAAATTTTTACAGTCTTTTCTCTACCAAAGTGCATCATTTTTACTTTTCTTTGCCCTGACTATTTCCAGCAGAATAACTAATCTGACTTATACAAAATATACCAAAAATCACAATCATCAACGCTAAAAATCTACTTTTCTCTATCCCAATCTTAAAATCTTTTCTCCAAAACATCTTTTTCACACCTTTCTATTTTTATAAATAATTGCAGTACTAACTCGCATATTCTCTGCTATGCGAAATACTAATCTGAACTGTAAGCCCTCATGCCTCTCTCCTTTATCACATTATAAAAGCGTCACATAAGGACTTCCAGCTCATCATTCAAAATCCAATATCACTCAGCGAAACCCATGACCCCTAGTCCCCAAACGCCTGAAACAGCCTCTTTCGCGACAGAAATCTCCTGCATAACTGGCATACAGATGTCTCTTTTTCGATATGCTCAATTTCTTTTTCCGTATAGACTTTTCCTTTTAAAAAGGCTTGTCACGGTTAATGCTTTTTCAATTCGGGATATTTCAGTAATATCTGTCCCAATACTGTATATTTCCATATTTATCTCCTTTTTGAAACTTGCTATTGTTAGATTATACTACAAATTTTTAAAATACAAAATCTTCGTATAATTTTAGTAGTTTAATTTTAAATAAGTTTACGTATATCATTTTTCAAACATAGTCTAGTATAAATATATATGTTATATGATAGATATTTATTAATCAAAAATATCTAAAATAATTTAATTGAATAATTACGAATTTGTATTAAACAACCTTATTATACAAAATTTATTCCTATTTTCTAAACGTGATTTAGTATATTTATTACTCTACATAAGAAAAAATAATTCCTAAATAGAGATTTTTATTTTAAAATTTACCTATTTCACTTTCACAATTTTCTTTTTACCAGCTCTAATAACCATTCCACTTTCGACATTTTACACTTGCCTTAATATCTTTTATCGCTTCATCATTTATCTTGAATCAGCTTGTGAAATTGGCCTTCTTGCTTCACTTTGTTCCTCCAAGCAATTTTTGCTTCTTTTTACAAGCAAGTCAATTACATTAATTTCTCCATATAGAACTTCCCACTTCGCAAATTCTACATCAAGATTTCTTTTGCTGAATACGTTTTTCAAACCAGTCTCTCGCTTCCTTATGACTTTCTTCACCGTAGTAAATTTTAGCAACTTCTGCCCCTCTAACTGCTTTTTAGCTTTCCATCGGATGTAAACTTCCCATCTGCAATTTGAGCATTTCTTCAATTTTTCTCAAAAAGGAACATCTGTTATCATTGTAGTAATTTTCCATTAATTCATCTGAAATTGACATAACTTTACCAAACTATCATTTGGAGCGTCTTTTACACCAATGTAATTCCCTAATGATTTGAGACATTTTTCAACTCCATCAAGCTCCTACCAGAATTGGCATTATCATACAGACTTGTCGCTCCTGTCCAAAGTTTTTCTGTAGAATCTCTTCCTCTTAGCAAAATTAAATTTTTGTTCTGTTGCTCCCAGTTCCACATCAGCTTCAGTTCAACTGGAATCATATCCCTGTAAAATCGGATACATAAACTCGATTAACGAAACTGGTTTTGTTTTCAGCCAGTCTTTTTGAAAATCCTCTCTTGAAATCATTTGCGACACAGTAAAGCTGCGATAATAAGTTCACAAAGCATCTGAAAGTGATAATTTTTCAAGCCAGTCAGCATTATAAACAACTTTTATTTTATCCAAGTCCAATATCAATTTTACTTGATCCAAATATGTTTTTGATATTTTCACTTTACTTGCTCCTCTGACAACATCTTCCTAGTTTCTAGATTTTCCTGTTGGATCCCCTAATTCTCCAGTAAAGTCCCAATCAAGAACAGCACTTCATGCCCCAAATCCTGAAAACTGCTTCAATTTTCTCAAAAGGTACAGCATGTCCCAAAATGCAGATTCTGAACCTGTCGTGATCTATCTCAATTTAACCCTGTAGTGGATGTAGTTGAAATTGATTTTTCCAACTTTTCTTAAATTCATTCTCATTAATTATTTCATCGCACCCACGGCTCAAAAATATTAAATTGTCTTTCTACTTCATACTTTCTATTATTTCTATCTATACTCATTTTGTTTTTCTCCTTCTTATGTTTTAGTATCCATTCAATAACTTGATTTTTATAACTTTTACTTTAAATATTCTAATTTTGATTAATATCTATTTCTTTTAATTATTTTTATTATATTAGTTTTTAACGCAAAGTATTGTAATTAAACTAAAAATTGTCGTGATTTTTGAAATAAAAATTTCTGTAACGGTTTTTAAAGTTACGCTTAACTTTTTATAAATATGCTACGTATCTTCATGTAAAATAATACACGATTGCAATGCAGAACAACGCACTGTCAAACTCTATCTAAAAATCCACCATGTCCCAAAAGCAAATTCCCGAGATCCTTTACTTCAAGTTCCTTTTTATCTTAGATTCCACTAAATCTCTAATTCTGCAAAAATTCCTGTGCCAGCAGTGCTAAAATAAAGGGCTTTTCCTCCACTAATCGCCACATAATCATAATTTACTGAACAGTTTGAAGACAAAAAGGAGATTCCGCATACAAAAATTTGCTATAAGTAAATATATTTTGTCAAAATAAAATTACTAAAAATACTCCCAAAAATTCCTGCTATCGCACCTTCAATTGATTTTTCGGACTGATTTTTGGTGCAAAAGCCTATGCTTAATATTTTCACCAATTGCCATTCCAACTAGGTAAGCAAATATCACATGCCCAAATTAGCATAAATGTCATAACAACTAAAATATTACCATTTGGAAATTCATATTTTATCAGTAAAATATGTGAGAATAAATAGAAATAGATTATTCCAAACAAAGTATATGAAATTTCTGCCATTGCATTTTGGATTTTTACTTTCAAAACCTGCGCTTAAAGACAGAAGAATTATTGCAAATACAATAAATCCCCATATCAAAGTTAATCTGCTTAAAAAGAGCAAATCTGAAATATGAAAAATATTTTTGAATTTTCCTGAAAATATATTGCAACTGGTAAAAACAATCCAAGTCCGCATTCCAATCCCTACTTTGCTACCTCAAATCCCTTTATCCTTTAACATTTTATAAATTCAAACAGTGACATTCCAGTTATTACAAGTGTAAATACTAGAAACATCACATTTCCTTTAAAAATATCCATAAAAAGGAAAGGTACAAATAACAAAATAATAAATAATCTATGTAACATTCAGTCCTCCGTATCTTCTATCCCTTTTATTAAAGGATACAAAACTATCTAATCTCATTTCATCAAAATCAGGCCAGTAAACGTCTGTTATGTAAAAACTCTGAATAGGCAACTTCCCAAAGCAGAAAATTACTTATTCTAAATTCTCCACTTGTTCTAATTACAAGCTCCGGATCCGAATTTCTGGACGATACATAAATTTGCAAAAATTCTTCTTCAGTAATCTTTCAAATTTTCTTTTTATTTGCAAATCCATTCACTACTTTTTCTAGAACATTCGGATTTTATTTTCATTATTGAGTTGTTCTTTCACTGTTACTATTTTGATTCAGATGAAAGTTTAGTATGTCAAAACACTTTATTTACAGCATCAATAATCTCACGCCGTCCACCATAATTAAACGCTATATTAAAAACAATCTTTTTCACAATCTGCCAAATAATTTTCGGTTTCTTCAATTTTCTTTAATAATTTTTGTGAAATATTTTCCTTGTCCCCTGTAACAAGCAACTCACACCCTGTTTTTCAAATTTTTCTTCTCTTTATCGAGATATTTTGCAAACAAGTCCATAGTCCTTTACTTCCTTTTCAGGCCTTTTTCCAATTTTCAGTAGAAAAATGCATACACAGTTAAATATTTTACACCAATATCTCCTGCATACGTCAATATTCTTTTTCAAGACTGTTAGCTCCTGCCCTATGACCTTCCAGCCGAATCTTTCCACGCTCCTCAGCCCAACGCCCATTTCCATCCATAATAATAGCAATATGCTCAGAATCACCAATTCATCTCTATCCATCATCCTCTCAAGATATACATTTTTCAAAAATATTATTGCTATAATTATAACAGCCAACCATTATTTTTCAAGGTATTTGTAAAATTATTCCATAAAAATATTTGTCCACAATTATCAAAAATATTAAATAAAAAGAAATACCCTGAATCAGATTAACAAGTTATCTTAATTTTATACTATACTCGAACCCTTTTTAAAATAGAACTGCTAAAAATTATAAAAATCTAGGGTTTGAGTAAAGTAGTCATAGCTTTGAGTTCAGTTTTTAAGGCAGTTTTACTATATTCCCCACTTAAATAGCAGAAACTCAGAAAAATTCAGTGGAATTAAAACCGTTTTGTTATAACAGAAAAAGCAAACAAATTGTACTGAAAAAATTAAAATCTCGAAATTCTATAATATTTGATTTTATCTCTGCATAAAATATTCTCTTTTCTAAAATACAAAAGAAGCAGAACTCTAAAAATCCTTACTTCGATATCTATCATATATCTTCATAAATCACATCAATAAGTTCGATTTCCCATTTGTCTGCACTAAGTATAACCGTTCTATCTCTATAACATCTTATACCTTTTTCAGCCATCCGCCGATCTGAATCTTCCAAATTGCTATGTCCTGCAGTCACATCCTACAACTGTCATTCCAAGTAACACAATCAAAATCAATTTTTCATAAAAATCAACTCCTATCCATATTCTATTTATTATATTATAACAATTACTTATAATTTCCAAATTTTATTTTTGGGTTTTTGATTAGACTTCTTATATTTGCTTTTTCACTCGACAAAAACTCAGCCAGCAAAGTTCAGCTGGCAGGCAAAAGGTAGGACAACAAGACAAGAATTCAACTGCTAATCTTTAACTGCTAAAAATCAAAGACAATATGATTATAACAGCCAAAACAGTCAAATCCTAATTTGCTATTGCAACCACCTCCGCTAATTGTAGTTATTGAGGCTATGAGTTCTCAATAACATTATGACATACCATTCAGGAACAGGCTTTTTCGCATACTTTACTACTACAACCAGTTGATTATTTTCAAAAAGTATTATATCATTTTTTCTTCCAAAAATTCAATCCCAAATTTAAAAATAAAAGAAGTAATCTAAAAATCCCACTTCAAAATACATTAAGTTTCAAAAATCACATCATATTTACAGGATCTACATCAATCGTTACCCTAACTTTCTTTTCTCTTTCCGAAATTTGCCTACATTTTTTATAATTTTTATTTTCAAGATATTTTCTCTTTCAAATTTAAAAATATCTGATATCGGTATCTTCCGTTTATTTTTGTAAATTGGGGATTTGAAAGCATCTGAGATAAAATCATTTTGAGTTAAATTCATAGATGCATTTACATTTCTCATAATCTCTTCACGTAAAAATTTTGGCTTTTTCCATTACCAAATTTTCTTCCGTTGCTGAAATTACCAAAATTACAATTCGTCCAAAAGGCGGATAATTTAACATTTTTCTTGCATAATCATCTCATTTTTGTAATATCCTTCATAATCACTTTCAGATTGTTTTTCTTATTACATCATTTTCGCCATTAAAAGTCTGAATAATCACTTCTCCATCCTTTTCTCCACGCCCTGCACGCCCTGAAGCCTGTGTCAGTAACTGAAAAGTCTTTTCTGAAGCCCGGAAGTCTGGGAAATTTAGGATTATATCAGCATTAATTACTCCGACTAATGTTACGTTTGAAAAATGCAGTCCCTTTTGCGATAATCTGCGTTCCGAGCATTATGTCGTATTTGTGATTTTTAAAGTCGTTGTAGGCTTTTTCATAATTTTGCTTTGTCTTTATGCTTTCAGAGTCCACTCTTACTATTCTTGCCGATGGAAACGCTTTTACCAGTTCCTCCTCAATTTTTTCCGTTCCAGCCCCAATTTGTCTCATTTTTATGTCCGCCACATTCATCACACGTGTTGTCAAAGCGTTTTTTTCATAGCCACAGTAATGGCATTTGAGACGATTATCATATTTGTAATAGTTTAAGGAAATACTACAATTCGGACAAGTTGGAATATTTCCGCAATCCTTGCATTTCAGCAAGTTTGAAAATGCTTTTCTATTCAAAATTAAGATAACCTGTTCATTTTTTTGCAATGTCTGTGAAATCCTATCTAGCAGTTCTTCTGAAAAAAATTTTTCTGTCGTTTCATTCAAATCCACAATTTTAAATTTTTGGCAACTTAGCATTCTTATACCGTTTTGTCAGCTCAATTAATTCAATATCTCCTGCTGTGCCTGATAATAAGATTCAAAAGATGGAGTTGCCGAACCTAAAATCACTTTTATCTTTTCACTTTTTACAATTTCAGCTTCTTCCAAATTATCATTTTTCTCTAATTCACTATTTTTCCAAGTTTTCTCATCTTTTTCAAATTTCTCATTTTGCAAAAATGCTCTTTTTATCGCCACATTTTTTTACGTGATACCGTGGATTATTCTCCCTGTTTATACGTATTTTCATGCTCCTCATCCACAATAATATATTTCAAGTTCTGAACAGGTGCAAAAACTGCTGATCTTGCTCCAATCACAATTTTCTTTTCTCCATTTCGTATGAAAGTCCACTCTTCACGCTTTTTCCTTGTCTGTAAGTTTGCTATGAAGAATAGCCACTTCATTGTGAAATTCCTCCTCAAGCCTTTGTATCATCTGAACTGTAAGTGAAATTTCAGGTACCAGAAAAATACTGCCAAACCCTTGTTTCAAGGCTTCCTTTATCAAATTAATATAAATTTCCGTCTTCCCCGAGCCAGTTATCCCTTTAATAGAAAAATCTGATTTTTACTATTTTTATCGTATCCACAGCCTTTTTGCTGCTCATCATTCAAAATAATTTCCTTTTCTACAATTTCACTTTTTCCTTTTTCTCTTTTTGAAATTTTAGAATTTAAAAATCACTTTTCTTTTCAATGGAAATAACCTTTTCATTTACAGCTGCTCCACAATTTTCACTGGAAAAATTCTTTTCAAAGTTGCAACCGTAACTTCCTGACGTTTTTCATATATTCGTTAAATATTTCTCAATTTTTCTCCATTTCCAAAGTTTCATTATTTTTCAGAAAAATTCCTTTTGGAAAATGGCTTTTTAGAATAATTTAACTTCAATGCTCCTGGATAAACTGCCTTTATTACGCTATAATAATCACTCTATAATAATTTTTTATCCACCTTATAAGTCTGCATAATATCGGATGGAATGGACAAGACTGAGGGCAGCATCCTTAATTTTTTTCACTTTTGAGATATCAAACTGAATCTGATTTTCATTAACAATCGCTACAATAAGCCCCATTTTATCCTTATTTATAAAATTGACAATGCACCATTGCCCAATTTCATACTTCTCTTCCGATTTATACGTGTATATTCCTGATTATTTTTCCACATAAATTTCATAATAATACATTTTTACCCCTTAACATTTCTTCCTCAATTAATTTTTATAAAAATATCTTTTACTCCAGCATTATCTGTATCTTCGTCTGTTTATCAAGTTTAGTCCCTTTTTCAGGAAATTGGGATACAACCACTCCACTTCCAGTAATTTCATACTGAGCAAACTTTCCCTTGCGGATAAATTGATAAAATTCTCTCAGACTAATTCCAGTTAAATCAGGGCATAATATTTTATCAAAATCCTGCTTTATCTTTTCCTAAAGTCCTTTTTCTCTTTCCTGCTGAACAAATCCAGTATCAGTTTCTTCTTCCTTCTTAGGCTTGTCCCATCTGGCTGAATTCGCTTTATATTCAATTAGTTTTGCAATACATTTCTAACTGATGGTAAAATGCAACCTGTGCTCAAATAAATCTTCCTTTTTAGGCTCATTAATCGTAATTATCAGAGCATACTTAGGGATTTTCTACTGGAAAGAATGCAAAAACGAGACTGAGTATTTTCCTTTTATATATCCTCCCATCTCTGATTTCTGAGCTGTCCTGTTTTTCCTCCAATTCTATAACCTGAATATATGCATCATTTCCCGTTCCATAACTTACAACTAGCCTCCATATACTTTCTGTTCAGTCTTGAAACTTCATCACTAAACACTTTTTTATTACAACTGTAGCTTATTTTGTTCACTATTTTTCCTTTACTGTCCTCAATTCTATCAACTAGATATGGTTTCATAAGTTTTCCCATTATTTACATAACTGCATTTTAGAGCCACCAGTATTTGAAGCTGTGTCATCGATATTCCCTTGACCAAAAGATACATTTGCCTGCTGACTTCTGTAAGTTCATGTAATTTCAATAACTTCTTGGTAGACTCGGAAATAAGTATCTACTCCAGTTTTTTGCTCCTAACCCAATATCCAGAAATAATGATGAACATATCCTATTTACCATCAGCAATTCTTACCATTATTACATTTTGAAGAATATGCAACTGCATCAGCATAGAGCTCAGATTACCCCATTGCACTTGCCCGTCATGATCTTTTCATTATTCTATCCTGCACCTTAATCGAATCCTGGCGAATATAGTTCTTGTACTTGCGTTAATTTGTTTTGGTCTCAAGTCCCGTCTGCAACCGTTATAGGCTTAAATATTGATCCTGGCTCAAAAGAAAAGTCTGTAATTGTTCTATTTATATTTGCTTTCTCTGTTGCCTTTTAGGATAAGATGACATTGCAACTATCTTTCCCAGTTTCCACTTCCATAAAACTCCCATTGAAGAGTCTGCATTATGCTCTTTCATAAAGCTGTTCTCAGCTCCTCATCCAACGCATACTGGATAAAAGCTGTCAATCAGTAAGCACAATATTATTCCCATCTTCTAACTTTACGTGAATTTTTCCTTGATTTTTTAGCTTTTCACAAGACGTAAAAATGCCTCTGGTATTCTAAGACCCTCTACTACCTCTTTCTCCTGAAAGCTCTTTATCGTAATACTTTTTCAATTCCATAAACACCTCTGTTTTCATTTATTCACATACCCAAACGTTTCCTGAAAAGCGTCGTTCTGCACATAGTTTCTTGTAAATGCACGTTTCAAATGTTACACCCTAAACCTTCTCTTGTATTTCCCCTTATTTTTTCTGGCTTCTTTCCTGTCATTATCAATTTCAGCTTCAATTGCCATTCTTGTCTGGTAGGAAATCTTGCTGTCTATTTTCAGATATTGTTTGGACTGCCTTTTCTTTTCAGCGTAATCACTCTATACTTATCAGTTTCAAACGGATCTATGTACCTTTTCAGCATATCCAGCACCGTACCAATATTTTCCTCATCAATCAGTGTCGGATCCAATATGACCACAAACTGCTCATTGTCATACGCCAGAACCTGTCCATCACTTGTTGATATTTTCCCTCTTTTAGGCTTTAGCATAGTATTCAGAAGAATATTTCTTTTCAGCATCTTCCCTGTATTTCTTTCCACCTTTTTGTCTGAAGATGGTAAACTCTTCCCAAGCAACATTATAAATCCTGCAATGGTAAGGGAGAAATAACAATATAAATCTCCCATTGAATGTATTTATATACTTTTTAAAAACTTTTGAAAAATTTTTCAACTTTCTGCTCTTTTCTATTCTTTTCTACATTTGACTTTTGCCCTGTCAATAATACTACTTTTTATTACCCTTTTTCATTTTTCTCCTAATTTAACCTAACCTTCAAGTCTTGCTAAAATCATTTCATTAATCATTTGCGGATTAGCCTTACCTTTAGAAAAGTCTCATTGACTGTCCCACAAGATATTTTAACGCGTTACTCTTTTCCAGCCTTGTAATCTTCCACAGATTGAGGATTTTCAGCCAGCACCTGCTCTACGATCTTTTTCAATTTCGCTGTTGTCTGTAATTTGCACAAAGCCCTTTTTCCTTTACGATAATTTCAGGATCTTTATTTTTCTGAAAGCAATATTTCAAATACATCTTTTGCAATTTTTTTGAACTAATCGTATTAGCTTTTTATCAATTTAATTAATTTTTCCAATATTTTTCAGGCTCAACAGAAAATTCCTCAATAGAAATATTTTTTTCTTTTTAGCACACGTAAAATTTCTGTCAATACCCAGTTTGCTCAAGTCTTGCATCATCGAAACTTTTACAACTTCCTCATAATATTCAGCCAGTTCCTGCTCTGACGAAAGAGTAGCTACTTCCATTTCATTCAATTTATACTCATTAATAAATCTTTTTGCCTTTCTCATCTGCAAATTCAGGCATTTCATCCTTTTACATTTGAAAGTCTTGATTCAGTAATGATAATCGCTGGCAAGTCAGGCTCGGAAAATATCTGTAGTCCATCGCTTCCTCTTTGCTTCTCATCGGCTTTGTACCGCATTTTCCTCATCCCAAAGTCTTGTTTCCTGAACTACACGCCCGCCATTTTCAAGCACTTCAATTTGTCTGTTTGTTTCATACTCAATCGCCTTTACAACTGCCTTAAACGAGTTCAGTTCTTAGTTTCCGTTCTAGTCCCAAGCTTTTGTTTTCGCCTTTTTCTAACAGAAACATTAGCATCGCATCTAAGTGATCCAAGTTCCATGCTCACATCACTGACTTTTCGTATATTTCAGCCTATCCTTCAATGTATTCAAATAGGCATACGCTTCCTCAGCATTTTTTATCTCAGGCTTTGAAATAATCTCGATTAACAGTACAGAGGCTCTGTTATAATTTAGCAAGGTTTCAGAAGCCGTATGAATACTTTTCACTGTATCTTCCTCAATCTGTATTCTTTCAATTCCAACACTTGCCTCTTTCCACTATTCGTCGTGATTTTTCAAAACTCCCATTTTTCAGCATAAGGCTTAAAAACTGTGTGTTGATAATTTTTGGCGAATCAGGATAAAAATAATTTTTCTATCAAAATAACTCTCCCTGTTTATCTCACACCCAAGTGCAAGTCGCCGCCTTTATCGCATAATCCAGCACTTTCTCATTCAATTTTGGTAAAGCACCCAGGCTGCCCTGTACAAATAGGACATACCGCAGTATTAGGCTCTTTATTATCATAATCCGCATCACAAGAACACCATACCTTTCGTATTCGTTTTTCAATTGACAATGCACTTCTAGTCCGATGACTGTTTCATATTCCATACTCATTTTTAATTTTTCCCTTTCTTTAATAAAATTTCCTGTTGTATTTATTAAATACTATTTTAACCTTTAAAAATATTCTCTCTATGATATTTTAAAATACTTTTTCCTTTTATCATCTAAACTAACTTTTCAATTAACATTCCATTATAAATTCCCAGTCTTTTTGATTCATTGGAGATATAGGCGATACTTTCAAAGTTTTATCACTTTCAAAAGTAATCAAACCCTCTATCAAATAATTTATCATATGTCGGAGTGAACATAAAACCATTTTTAGGGTCTATCTTTTCTTTATCATTTGATTTTACCCAAGGTTTTTATATGAGAAGCAATCAACAATCTTTCATCATTTACTAATGTAAAAGGACAAAAATGGACATTCTTCAATAATTTTTCTCTGTATACTCCTTGTCCAACTCTCGCATTTATTAATTTTTTTCCTTTTTGTTTATCGCTTATAGATAATTCTCTTATTTGTTTTTCTTGTTTAGTTTCTTCTGAAGTTCTGTAGCTAACTATATCAGGTCTATAATCAATAAAAATTTTAAAATAATAATATATTTTTCTTTTTTTATCTTTTTTAATTTTAAAACTGATAAATAAGAAATATTTAGTAGTGCGACTTCTCTCATAAAATCATAAAAGTTGACTCTGAATTAATATAAACTCTTGGAGGTGCCACATTAACACGATTAATCAAAAATTTAGAATTTCTTTATTACTAATACTCTCTAATTTTTCTTTTAATTTATTCAATCTTGATGGCATTTCATCTTTCTTTACATAATCCTGTTCGGATTTAAGTATTCTTCTTCAGCATCTCTTATAAAATTTCTAAAAGTCTTTCTTTAGCAATTTAAATTATGTATATTCCCATTATAGGTTTTTCATTTTCATTACCAACATATAATTTTGCTTCTCCATGACCTTTTTCCAATTTTATTTTTACAAAAAGAATCTGCAAGTGTTATATATTCTAATGTGTCAACTATTTCATATTTTTACTTAATATATTTATAAAATTACTCATTACAACCCTCCATTTTCAAAATCATATGAATTTATTATTTTTCATTATTGCCATTAAAACATCAACTACAATTGAATTTCCAGCTTGCTGATACATTGATGTATCTGAAACTACAATTTTAAAACTGTCACAAAATCCCATTAATCTTAAACATTCTCTAGGCGTTAATTTTCTTAATCTTCCTTCTGTTGTAACGTAATTATCTACTCCTGCCCTATGCATTTTATGCATTGTTTTTTAAAAGAGGTCTTGCTATTTCTAAATCTGTTTTTAGGTTTAGAACAAAAATCCCTTGTTCCTGTTGACATTACATATTTCACAATTTTTTTCTGATAAAAGTATTTTTCTAAATCTTGCATTGTTTCTTTTTATTTTATATTATCTTCTACAAACTTAAAATCTCCATGCCAGTTAAATTGTTGATTTTTTCTGACATAATTGAATATCTCCATCAATTTGTGTAAATCTTTTTATTAAATTTTTCCGATAAAACAAAATTGGCACCTTTTTCTCGTAAATAATATTTTCCGGAAACATTCTCAATTAAAAAATCTTGCATTGTTTTTTCTAACTTAACAGGATCACGGGGAATGTAAATTTTTCTTAACTTTAAATCTTTTCTAAATCCTACTACAAAAACTCTCTCTCTATTTTTGCGGTATTCCATAATCTTTTGAATTTAAAATTTTATAATCCCAGTCATAACCTAAATCTGAAAAACTTGTTTCATTATTTCCCAAGTTCTTTCACTATCATTCCCTAAAACTGCTCTCACATTTTCATAAATAAAAACTTTTGGTTTTATTTCTTCAACAAGTCTTGCAAATTCATAAACAAAGTTCCTCTCGTATCTTGTAATCCCTCTTTGTTTTCCCAACCAGGCTAAAACTTTGGCAAGGAGAACCACCAACAAATAAATCAATTTTACCTCTATACTGCTTTCCGTCTAAAAAGAAACATTCAATGAAAATCCTCTTCTTTTAATATTATAATTAGCAAAAATAACTTTGTCTAACTTTATTTCTAGCAATTTCTTTTTTTATAAAGATTATCAATATATATCTCTTCATAAGAAAGATTTCTTTAATTTGATTTTGAATATACAAAGTTCTCATTTTTTCATAAAAGCGTTGATAGCTTGTCATTGTATTCTTTTTAGTATTTTTAATTTTTCTCATTTAAATTTTCTTCCATTAATAGTTCTATTTCATTTTCAATGTTATATATTCTTCAGAAATTTCTTTTATTTATATTTTCTTTTCTAATAATTCAATTTCTTCTTTTAATTCTGCTACAGTATTAGTTTTAATAGATAAAATATCGACATCTCCATTATCACAAGCAAATACTATTTCATGTTCAATTTCCATTCGCTTTAACGCATGCTCAATTGCTCCAATTCCACTAAAAACAGTAGCAACTTTTAACTTTTTATTCAATTTTATATCTTCAATTTTCTTCCATACTATTCCCAAAATCTAATTTGTACATTAATTCCCCCTAATTTCTCTTACAACTCTGGATATTCTATCTCTCACGTTCCTTCTCAAATTTATTTGCCACATTAAACAATAAATCTTCCTAAAAGTAATTTCCAATCAGCTGTATTCCCTACAGGAAGACCATTTACAAATCCTGCTGGAACTGAAATTGCAGGCAATCCAGCCATATTTATTGATACAGTGTAAATATCTCCCAAATACATTTGCACTGGATCTGTATTTTTTCACCTTTTTAAATGCTGTTGTTGGAGAAACTGGTGTCATAAAATACAGTCAACTTCTGAAAAATGAACTCTTTGAAAAATCATCTCTATTAAGTCTTCTAACTTGCGAAGCCTTTTTGTAATAAGCATCATAGAAATCCAGAACTTAACACATAGTTTCCAATCATAATTCTTCTCTTTACTTCGTCTCCAAAACCTTTTGTTCTTGATTTTGACATACATTTTCTTTCCACATCTTCGTTGCTTTTCTCTAACTCCATATCTACTCCGTCATATCTTGACAAGTTTGAAGCAGCTTCAGCCGATGAAATTATGTAATAAGTAGAAATCGCATATTTTGAATATGGAAGTGATACTTCTTTAATTTCAGCACCCTAAAGTCCTTCAATGTTTTCCACCGAATCCATTATCACTTTCTTTTAATATTTTTCATCTAATCCTTCTGCAAAAATATTCTTTTTGGAATCCCAATTTTTCAAGCCTTTCATAGTCATTATTCAAACTTTCCAGATAATTAGGCACTTCCACATTTACACTTGTCGCATCCTTTTCATCATACCCCGCAATTATTTGTAAAAGTCTAGCCAAATCCTCAGTCGATTTTGCCAAAGCTCCAATTTGATCAAGCGAAGATCCAAACGCCATAAGTCCGTATCTTGAAACTCTTCCATAAGTTGGCTTTAATCCCCAACAGTTCCAGTCAAACAAGCAGGTTGTCTAATACTTCCACCAGTATCTGAACCAAGTGCAATCGGTGCTTGTCCCGCTGCAACCATCGCTGCCGAGCCTCCACTACTTCCACCAGGAACTCTTGTCAAATCCCACGGATTAGAAACTGATTTTATCGATGAATTCTCATTTGAAGACCCCATTGCAAACTCATCCATATTAGCCTTCCCAATTATTGGTGTCCCAGCTTTTTTCAATTTTTCCACAACTGTCGCATCATAAACTCCCACATAATTTTTAAGAATTTTCGATGCAGCCGTAGTCAAATCTCCTTTTGATACAATATTGTCCTTCAAAGCCACAGGCACTCCAAACAACAGCTCATTATCATAATTTTTTCTAGCTTCTTCATTATTTTCAGAATCATATCTTTTTGCCTCATCTAAAGCCTTTTCAGGAAACACATTAGAAAATGCTCCTATTTTTTCTTCAGTTTTCTCAATTCTATCCAAAAAAGATTTTGTTACTTCTTCAGAAGTAATCTCTTTATTTTTTATCATTTCAGCTATTTCACTAGCCGTTTTTTTGTATAAACTCATTTTTCCACCTTTTCTTTTTTTCTAATCCCACCAAAAAAATACCAATTTTTTAGCTTTGTATAACTCTTTTGACAGTTCCTCCAGTTCATCATAAATTTGGAAAAACTAAATCCTCACTAACTAAAAACTGCTCTATTGCCAATTCTTCTGCCTCTTTTTGTGTTTTTGGAAATTTCTCCAAATAAAATTCTATTTCAGAATCAGTTATCACAACAACTCTTGCATCATATTTTTTTCATACCAATATTTACTGATAGCTATGATTTCTTCTGGCAAAGGACATTCATTAAAACCACCAAATAAAAACCATCCTGAAATTTCATAAACTTTATCTGCTGGAACTTTAAATAATCCTACATTTTTCCCTTATTTTTTTCCAGTTTCTATGTCAAATATTGAATTTAAATATAAAGTTTTATCTTCATTGAAATTTTTTTAAAATAATCTAAGTAATCGTTGTCATTAGAAAATTCATATTCTTCATCCAGATACTCATTTTCTATATACTCCTGTTTTCTTTCTTTAAACCACTGAATACAGTCTACTTTTTTTATAATTTTCTAAAATTTCATCTCTTGTTCTTTTATACTCTTCAAATTCGGGGAAATTCTTCATTGAAATAATCTTTTACCTCGACAAAAACAGGAATAAAACCTTCTTTTTTACCTTCTTCCAATAGCTCAAAGTATCTTTTTACAACTTCTGTTATTCCACTATCTTCATTAATTTTTTTCATAATCACATTTTATTTTATCTGCAAGTAAATCTACATTTTCCAACATTTTTTTCTCCTTAAAAAAACCTAATTATCCGTATTTTTCTCCAACAACTTTTTGGAACAATTATAAATTCCTCATCGCTATTTGGTGCATTTTCCAAGATTTCTTTCTTAATTCCACTATCCTTAACAACATCTTTTCTCAACACATCCTTCAAATCAAGCACATTAAAAAGTGGCTCAACCTCACTCGTATCCACACTATTCAACTCTTCCATATGATCAAAAATTTTATTCAAATCCACTCTAAATTTTTTTCAATTTCATTTTCTGAAAATTCCAACTTTGAAAGTGCTGCTATTTTTCAGTACATCTTCTTTGCTTAACATTTAATTTTTCCTCCATTCCGAATTTATCCTTATTTTTGCAATATTAAACGCTTTTTCCATATTTTCTGCTTCAACTTCAAATTCTTCTGAAACATGTTCTTCTATTATTATTTTAAATTTTTCATTTTTAAAAGCACTCTTTTCTTAAATTAAAAATTTCCTTATTATTTTCTATCCACTCCAAAAATCTCGTCAAAATCCTCAAACTCAAAAAAAACTCAATTCCATTTTTCTTCACAAAACTTAACTACCCTTGTCCCTTTTCTTACAAAAGCAAAAATCAGCTACTTCCAATGCTTTTGTAATCAGACTGGGTCATCGCCTACAAAATAAGTTGTGTAGCCCTGTTTTTTATAATTTTCTACAGCTTCTTTCTTGTCCAACGCATAATAGCCTTCCTTGTCCAAAAATGGATTTTCCACAGTAATTTGGTTTTTTTATCTGTTCCGTTAAATTTTAAATCATTTGATATAACTTCGCTATCTGGCAAAGTTTATTCCATATTTTCGAAAAGTGTTCCTGTACATTTTAGCCTTGAACCTGCACTAACGATTTTAAATTCTGCCCACTTTTTACAAAATCTATAAAAGTTTCATCAATTGTACATTTTCCTGCAAAGTCTGGATATACTGCTCTTTTGTGATATTTAGAGAACCTAGTCCATATTTTATAAACTCCCTTATAGAATATTCTCCAGCTCTGTATTTTTTCGCAGTTCCTGTTTAAATTCAGGCTGATGTGTTTCAAAAGCAAAACATCTGTCGAATCTTTTTTTACTGATTGTTATATCAAAAATCTATTAAAAGATTGATTTTTTATATTTCCCAATTTTTCCTCCTGCGGAAAATTTATAAACTTTTCAGATATTTTAATTTCATCTTCATTCAAAGCACGATATTCTCCCACTTGCAAATTACCAAGCGTAAGTTCTCCCACTTTAATACGTTTTTAATGAATTAACATTATATCCCAATGTTTCCAGCATTTTTCTTATCTGTCTGTTTCTTCCTTCAAAAATTGCAATTCTAAGTTCCTTTTTGTCAATTTTCTTAACTTTTGCTGGTGCAGTTCTTTTCCCGTCAATTACAACTCCATGCTGCAGTGCCTCAATATCCTTATCTTCAATTTCACGACTAACTTTTGCAATGTAACTCTTATACAATTTTTTTCGTGGATGCATTACGTGATTGTAAACTTCCCCATCATTACTGATTATAATTAACCCTTCTGTCATAAAGTCTAATCTTCCGTAAGTAAAAAGTCTGGCACGTGATTTTATAAAGTCTACTGCAAGTCTACGCCCAAACTTGTCTTCATTTGAGCAAAGTACTCTTTTTGGCTTGTTTAAAATATAATATTCGATATCTTGTATTAAGTTTTACTCTTTTCTCCATCAATTTTAACCCACATCTTCAAGCTTCACGTCCATTCCGATAATCGCCTCATGCTTATTTACTGTAACTCTTCCTTCATTTATCAGTTCATCAGCCTTCCACGTGAACAAAATCCTGTTTCAGCTATAAATTTATTTTAATCTCATTTTATTTACCTCTTTATTTTCTACTCTTTTTATTTTTTTCAATTTCTTCTTTTGCTTTTTAGTTCCGAATCTTCTTCTGAATTTAATTTTTCTTTCTCACTTACATCTTCATTTTCTGCCTTCTCATCTTCTTTGTAAAAGCAGTTCAATTTTTTGAAACTGCTCACTTCCTAGTAATTCTTGTTTCCCACGAATATTCAGATAATTATAAAAATCATCTGTTACTTCGTACAAATTCGGTGTCCCAGCCGTTTTTCCGTCCGAAATATAAATTAGTTTTCTTTCCAATAGGTTTGACATAGTCTTATCTACACCGACACTTCTGATCTGCTCTATTTCTGCTTTAGTTATAGCGCTATATGCGATGATTGCTAATGTTTCCATTGCTGAACGAGATAATTTCTTTAATTTCATTTCGGATTAAAAATCGTTTTACATCAGAGCCAAAAAGTGGATTTGATACAAGACATACGATTCCATTTTCAATTTTTACATTTATTCCTGTATCTTTTCCGTTTTTCCTTTAAATTACGCAATATTTCCTCTGCTTTCAAAATATTCCATTCCATAAAACTGTGCAAGTTCTTTTCACAGTGATCATTTCTTTGACAAAAATTATTGCTCAACTTTTTCTTCAATATCATTAATTTTTATTTTTATATTTCTTCTTCTATTTTCTATACTTTCAAAAATTTTTCCATATTCTACCATTTATCTTCATTATTTTATTTTTGCGAAATAAACTTGTTATTTTTGCGTTAATAGGGAAATTCTCCTTTAACTAAGTTCAGAAAAATTCCCCTAAATTCTATATTCAATTAATATTCGTATGTTGGTGAAATAATGATATTCTTGTATTTATTAAAGTCTGTGAGCACTTCTGCAATCTAGCACAACAGCGTGAATTGACTTTCTTCTCCAACCGTTACTTCTAATGACAGTTCCTCTTCTATTCTCTTTTTCAAATTCTTATTCCTGCTCTCCACCGGACAGATAGATTCCTGTTTCATAAATGTCTGCTGCTATTTCAGGCTCTATTTCCTCTATCGTAAGCCTTGCTTCATCAATAATTGCATCAATATGTTTTCTAATCGCCTTGTCAATATCCGAAGCTTTTTATTTTTCATGCTTTTTGGCAATCAACTCCTAATTCACGTCCTCTTTATTTCATATTCAGCTTACGGATCGGCATGGCTTATTGTGTTTACTTTTCAGTTCCTCAGCTGTTTTTTCACCAATCAGCAGATTGTATTCATCTTTTACAAATTCCATAATATCCTCATTCAAGTGATCTCCAGCAATTTTTACTGATTTTGATAATCCCGCCCCACGATACAATAAATGCAATTTCGGTAGTTCCTCCACCTATATCAACTATCAAATGTCCTTTTGGCTCAAACAGGTCAATTCAACACCAATTGCGTGCTATCGGCTCTTCAATCAAGTAAACCTCTTTTGCTCCTGCATCTTTTACAACTTCAATTACAGCTCTTCTTTCTACTTGCGTGACTCACTTGGAACACATATTATAACTCTTGAACTTTGAAATCTGTCTTTTTATTCTATGCAAAAATTCTTCAAAGCATTCTTTCTGTAACTTCATAGTTTGAAATTACTCCGATTTTTAATGGACGTATGATTTTTGTATGTTTAGCAGTTCTTCCAATTATTTCCTTAGCTTTTTCACCGATATGCTCCAGCTCCTCAGTCTTCTTGTTGATTGCAACATAAGTCGGCTCATCTACTAGAATACCTTCCCCTTCACATACACGACAGTATTCTGCCGTTCCTAGATCAATAGCTATATCACGTGATACCTCTTGGTGTTATATTTGTTTTAAAATATCCAAAAATTTCATTTATTCTATCTCCTTTATTTTATTTTTACTTTTATTACAAGCATCCTCTCAAACTTCCCTAAAGTCAGACAAATACTACAGTTTTAAGGAGTTTTGCTGTATAATAATTTAAACAGTTATTGTAAATAATTATTATATTTTTCATTCTTATATGTATTTTACCATAAATATGCTCAAGTCACTTTGACTGTGATTTAAATAATATATAAATTATTATTACAAATTTTATTTATTATTAATTTATTTCATCAATATTGTCAACTAATATCTGATCGTCGAAAACTTATGACACCATGTTCCTTTAAGCTGTTCATAAATTCTTGAAGCCCTGTTAAATCCCTACCTTCAATTTACGTCTGCGACAATGAAATTGATACCTTGTTCTCCTGTCTTATAATATTTATTGCATTTTTCAAAGAAAGGATCGACATCTATCTGTCTTCTTGAGTCTCTTCGAAATTTCATTTCTATATTTTTACTTTTTACGCATGATTTTAGCGTATCTGTCAAGTTTTTAACCTCATCATCTGAAATATACTGCCCCTAGATCCTTTCCAGCTTTGAAGACCCGTTGGCAAGAAGAAGCATATCTCCCTGTCCCAGCAGCTTTTCAGCGTCAGCTGTATCCAATATAGTTCTTGAGTCAATTTGGGATCTTAATGCAAAGGAAATTCTGCTTGGCAGATTTGCCTTTTATCATTCCAGTTATGACATCTGTAGACGGACGCTGTGTCGCTACAACCAAAGTGAATTCCTACTGCTCTTGCCTTCTGAGCAATTCTCGCAATCGACTCCTCAACGCTTCGAACGCAACCATCATAAGATCAGCCAGCTCATCAATAATTATGACAATATAGGCATTTTTCCACATAGCTTAGATTATTGTATTTTTATGTTTCTTACACCATTTTCCATAAGCTTCCTGTATCTATTCTCCATTTCATTTACAGCCCATTTTAAGGCAATTGCAGCTCTGTCTGCGGATCTATGATTACTGGAACTACGCAAATGTGGAATATCATTATATGGCATAAGCTCTACCATCTTTAGGATCTACTCATTATAAATTTTACTTCATTTTTCAGACTTCTTTGAAATTAATGTGAAATCAATGTATTTACTGCTACAGATTTTCCCTGAACCCGTCTGTCCAGCTATCAGCAAATGCGGGCATCTTTACAATGTCTATCAGCTTATCTCTTCCAACTATATCTTTTCCCAGTATAACCCTTAATTCTCCGTTGTCAGCTCTTTTATTCTTTATAATATTAGAAAAAGTGCACTGGCTCATGATCTTATTTGGAGTTTCAATTCCAATAGTATTTTTCCAGGAATTGGAGCTCTCTACGGATACTTTTTCACTGCAGGTTCATTGCTATATCATCCGAAAGTCCTGTAACCTTGTCTCACTTTTATACCTTTTGGAATAATAATTTCGTATCTCGTAATTGTAGACTGTATTCATAGTTCTAACTTTTTGCCTACCCTCGAATTCCTTTTAAAACGTTTTCCGGATGCCTCACATTTTTCCCTTATGCTCTTTCAATTTTTCCTTTTTCTTATAATCCATCGGCTTAGACTTGAATATTTCAGCAATAGACTTTTTCACTACATCATCATATCCTGACTGCTGTCAAACATTGCATTAGCTTCCTTTTAGCTCTCTTCCAGTCCCTTTTCCACAGCCACGCTATTTTTCCGTCACTTCCAGTTTTGGAAACTGCTGAAAAGTGGGATCCATCTGTGCTGAATTAACAGCTGTTTCCCTTCTTAAAGCGTTACAATTTCAAGTTTTGGCTCTTTTCCATACTGTTCCTCATTTTTCCGTTTTATCTTCTCTTTATTTCTTCAGGCTTTTTAGGTTCAGGCGCTTCCTGTTCCTCATTATTTATAGTATTTTTAGTTTCAGTTTCCTGTTCTTCCTTGTCATCTTTATTCTCAGTTTTCTTAGCATTTTTTCCGGAATCTTCTGCTTTTTCATTTTTCTTAAAAATTTTCAATCCATTCCTTCTTCTTTTCAGCCAGCTCTTCCTTGAATAGACTTCGTTTTTCTGCAAAAAAGTTATCCTCTGGCTTTTTAGCAATTTCAAAACTCAGCTTTTTCACTTTCTTGACTGAATAATTTTTGCCTTTGAGCATTTCCTCTGATAACGTTTGTAATCTGTCTTTTCAAGTTTTTGCATATTTTTTGCTTTCAGCTTTCTCTTTTCCTTATAATCGTCGCTCTTATAATATCTTGCAACTTCTCTTAGCAGTTCATAACCAAGCTCTATATAGTCCTTTAGCAAAAGGCAGACAAATAATGCCAGCACGGTAATCAGCCCGATAGTCATCCATTTCAGATGCAAAATCTTATAAAACGGCATCGACAGCAGGGCTCCCGGAACTCCTCCGCTTTCACGGTTAAACCCTATTTCGAAGTTTTCTTCACTTCAGTAAATACATTCGGCAAAGGATTCTTCCCAACCGAACCTTTTACCAGAAACATGGATAGGCTCAGAAATACTCCGATAAGTGCAACAACTTTCCCCTGCGTTATATCAACCCTTATTTTCTCGTAAAAAAACAGAACTATTCCGTATAGCATGGCGACAATCGCTATAAACCATGTCATTTTTCCAAAAAAGAGCATAATTCACCCAGTATAAGTGAAAAATATTTTCCCCTAACATTATCACTCAGCATGCTTGATTTTGTTTGCCGAGAGCATTATTAATACAAGTCCGGCAAAAACCATATTGCACCTTCGATTTTTCTTTATTCATTTCGTCTTCCTTTCTAAAAATTCCTATCTGCTAAATTGCTATACTATTTCCCATTTAAAAGAGCATAAATCAAAAATTTATGTAATGAAAGTCATGTTTTTTAAGATTCTTCTATTTGCAACCTATGTAACTATTAGAATACCCTTTAATTAAATTTTTATCATTAAGTATCTGTCTTAAGAGTTAAATTTGATTTTAACAAGGCTGGCAAATCAATTGTTATAAATTTTACTTCTATTTTTAAATGGGTTTTAGTATTAATTTTAAATGCAGTCAAATTTAACCAAAATTAAATTAGCTGTGTAAAACGCCACTTGTTTTAAAATGGCTTTATTATAATATCATACATTATACTATATTTTTCAAATTTGTCATATAGCAATATCTCTTAAAAATAAAACTTATAAATTCTAACTTTTTACCCAATTTTTAAATTTGTTTTGTTTTTATTCCCCTATTTTCAAGCATTTCAAACATCTTATCCAATTCTTCTAATTCACTTAGAATTTTACTTGCTTTTTACCTAAAATTTCTATTTTTCAGAAAAATAAAAAGAGCTATCCTGAACTGAAATAACTCTTTCTTTATAATTTCTAACTTTTTAATTAAATTTTTAATTCTGCCATAAATTTAGAATACGGACAATATCCTCCTCTGTCAATTTTACAATTTTTCATTTCTAAAACTGTATGTTTTGGTGGATTTTCCCTTGTCAATTTTTGCGTTTCCCTTATTTGGCTCAATGTCTGATATATGTACTCAACTTTTACTTTTCTTTCTCCTGTTTTTTATCTTTCCAAATTTCAAAGAATACTTTTTCGCTAATTGGAGTTTTTCAACTTGCTCTTCCAGCTTGTAATCTTTAAAAACCTAACTGACAAACATGGCAGCTAGATTAGAATCATGCCCCCACTAATACTGTTACTTGTGATTTGAAGAGCTTATATCGTTATAAATGTATTTTATCAGCGGTCAGACCCACATTTTTAGCTACTTTTTCTTGTTATACAGCAAATCTTCATATCCGTTTTTATATCTGTATTTTTGCCATTTTTCTCTTGTATTTATATTATTTCCAGCAATTTTTATCCAGCGGATACCCTTCATAATATTGCAATAACAAGGCATCTCCAATCTGTGTCCTCAATTTTATCGATCTGTCTACTCCTGGCTCCTTATCCTTTTCAATTTTCAACGTTCCTTCCTCATTAAAAATTTACATTTTCCTTCCTTCAGGCATTCTTTCAGATTTTGTATAGTTAATCACATCGCTTAATAAAGAGTACGAACCTTTTTAATTCTTGATTCTGCTTCTTTAAATTCATCCCTTTTAACGCTTCTTCCTTAAATTTTGCATTATCAGTTGTAATTACTGGATTAAATACAGGATCCATTTTCCTATTTCCATTTTATGCTCTGTTTTAATATCACATCCCGGAAATATCCCAGTTGTGAGTGATTGCCCGAGTTGCAATTGTTCTCTGCAGGCTATTTGTATAAATTTGGGCATTATCAGGACTTAGCACTCTCCTTTTTTATAACTTCATTTTGTATTAACCAGTCATTTTATATACTGTCAAAAATAAGTTTCAGAATAGCCTGTCAAATGGCTAGAACATCCCAGTTCTCCCATTCATATGGAGTGCACTTCGACAATCTGCTCGGCGATGTTAATGGTGAACGCATTTCCATGCCTGCTGAAAAATCACAACCTTTTTCCAGTCGCAAATTTTCACTTGAGAACGTCATCAAACTACAAAAACAAACATCAAAAATACCGTAACTTTTTCTTATTTTTGACATGAGTACCATCTCCCCATAAAAAATTTTAATAATTAATTTTAATATTTGCTTAATCTCATTATTTATTATACCCTTGAAATAGTATTTTGTCAATTTTATACTAAACGTCGTTTTAAAAACATGTATCACTGGCTACTGCTTAGAGATAATGGCAAAACTGCACTAACTTTACGCAAATCTTTCCTATAAGGAAAAATAAAACTCTCTTTCCTCCAAATACTTTTTCTCTTTAGCTTAGCCAGCTCCATGTCTCATCAAATTTTTATCAGCTTCTTTTAGCAGAGCTCCTCCTGTGTTAATTATGATTTTTCATCTTCAGTCAGCACAAATTTTTCTGCTTCTTCTCTCCAGTGCTTTTTCTTCATGATATCCAATAATTTTTCATTTCTTCCAATTCTTCAGAAACCTCATCATCATCAATCTTAATATCAATCATTTCCCCAATCTTTTCTTCCCCAGCTTCAAGATTAGGGATTAGTCTTATGCACCAAATCAACCATAAAATTCATTGAATGTTTTTTCCTGTATGTGTTAATTCCTGTGTTCCATTATAACAATGAACTCTATCTTTTTAGTATAGCTCTCTAAAATTCACTATTCTCCTCGTGTTGTCACAAAATAATACAAACTATCCTCTACCAAAAAAATATAAATGGATAGCAGTTAGCTTCAGTATAGTATTTATTTTTACTAAGCATTCTCCATTAAAATCATCTTGAAAAATGCATTGTTTCCTAACTTCCCTAATTTTTTGTAAAAAGCAAACCAATCTTGCCCTAATAATCCCGCCGTCACTTCTTCCTGCCATCCTAAAAAGTCTTTTAAATCATCTTTTATAGTTATTTCATAAATTTCTCAATTTCTTCGATTTCTTCATCATTATAGCCCATTGCCTGCCTATTATCACAATATTTTTCAATAAATATATAAAACTATTATTATTTTTCTTGTCGTCTGATAAATAATTGTCTATATTATATGATGTAACAGTTTTATCTTCATTTATTATGATTTTTAGGTAGCAGTTCTCCGTGCTAAAATTATTGAAAGTGGAACCATTTTTAGGATTAAAATAATATATCGAAAAATAGCATATATGAGTCAAAGTCTTGTCCTGTATCTTCTATTATTTCATCATCCAAGTTGTCATCATAAAGATATACATTTAAATTTACTGTGTCTATATAATAATATTGAGAACTGCGCTCAACTGCCAATAAAAATATTTTGATTTATCGAAATTATTAAATTTTAAGTTTTTCCTGCCATAATTTTGCTCTCTTATTTTTATCTCCAACAGTCGTATGGGAATAATAAAAGTTAATGTCGAGTTAATAATCCATCACTACTTCTCCCTGCAATTCTCAAAAACTCCCTAAAATCCCCTTTTCGCTTCAATATCCTACAATTTCTCTATTTTTAATTTCCTCTTCACTATATCCTATCGCCTTTCTGTCGTGAAATACTAAATAATTTTTAGTAAAATCATAAATCTTTTTCTGCAAAAATATTCATTTTTCTAAACATTCCTTTCAATACTTTTTAGCTATATTAAAAACTTTTAGATACTCCCTTTAAAAACAGTTATATCAAAATTAAAATTATCTATTATGAATTTGAGGCACTGATACCGGAGCATCTATTGCAATTCTCCAGCAACATCCTCATCATCAATCTTAATATCAATCATATTTCCCCAATCTTTTTCTTCCCCAGCTTCAAGATTAGGATTAGTCTTGCTACCAAATCAACCATAAATTCATTGAATGTTTTTCCTGTAGTGTTAATTCCTGTGTTTCCATATTATAAGAATACATATAATTTTTCCACATCTTTTTCAATTGAAATTAAATAATAAAGACTTTATTTATCAAAAATACTAAAAATACTCCTTTATTTCTTCACACAATTCATTATCAATAATACATTTCTCGTCAAAATTCCATTGAAAAATTACATGCTCTCTCACTGTTAAATTTTTATAGAAAATTAAATCATTTTTATTTAATAACCCACCATCACTTCTTCACGCTTATTCTAAAAAATCCTTTAAATCATTTTTATTCTTATTTCATAAAATTTCTCAATTTCTTTAATTTCCTCATCATTATATCCTGTTGATTGTTTACCATTTTTCTAAATATTTTTAGTAAATATATAAAAGTATTATCATTTTTCTTTATCTTCCGATAAATAATTGTCTATTTTTGTGTGTGATATTTTTTTATTCAAATTTTTATTTCTTTGGGTAGTAAATCTCCCTATAAAAATTATCATTATTTGGCTCTTTTTTATATATAAGCAATTTTCATATATTCATCAAAGTTCATGCTTACTTCTTCTATTTTATCATAACTTCCATAGTATTTATAAACCCTTAAAATCATCATCTGATGTTTTGATAAAGTATTCTATTATTTCATCCTCTACTGAAAATACAAAAATTTTGCTTTCTAAAAATATTTTTCATTCCTATTTTACAAAAATGCATTTCTATCAAATTCCCGAAATATTAAATTTTTCTTGGCGTAAAAAGGATTATAAAAACTAAGTACCCATATCCCAAAATTCCACCACTATTCCTCCACGCAATTCTCAAAAACTCCTTAAAATCCCCTTTCACTTCAATATCATACAGTTTCTCTATTTTTCTTAATTTCTTCTTCACTATACCCTATTGCTTTTCTGTTGTGAAATACTAAATAATTTTTAGTAACTTTATAAAAACTTTTTCCTGCATTATTTTTCCCTTTCTTTAGTTGTTGCTAATAACAATCATAAAATATCAATTATTTATTATTGCCGTGATAAATTACTACATCATAATTGGGGTGAGTTATCATAGAAAAAGTGCAAGCCAGCGTAAATGCCGAT